>Ga0265297_10006492_pt1 | contig 16931 bp, 20 predicted proteins | sample Munlanlwell13791_FD_192502 | JGI IMG/M metagenome (GOLD analysis project Ga0265297, IMG submission 192502) | Leachate microbial communities from a municipal landfill in Southern Ontario, Canada - Leachate well 137-91 | ecosystem: Engineered > Solid waste > Landfill > Unclassified | place...
TACGGAGCCTATCAGCATAATCGCGGCGATGGATACCGAGCTGATCTGTATGGAATAGGAGCCGATTTAAAGATTCCGGGATTTGACGTATTTGGGGTTAACGGCTATCGTAAAATCCGCTGCTTGATGAGTGATACCTATCAGCTTTCACTCAATTACGCTTCGACGTTGAGTGATCGATGGCATTTTGAAGGATTTAGCGACTGGACAACCGTCGATTTTTTAACCCAAAACCAGCTGTTATTCAATTTGGCGCCATCCCTGGGGATTACTGTGGGCAAATTAGAAGTGGGAACAGAGTGGCACTATTATCACGAAAATATGTATCATCAAGACAACAATGTCTTTCAGGGAATGATCAAATACGGGTGGTAAAAAGACTTTTTAGTCGTTTTTTATCACCGCCCAAATAAAACCGCCCAAACCTATAGCCACAACAATCACCAAAAACCCTACTTGAACCCAATCCATCATACTCATGATACAACCTCGTTTAACTCTTTTTCTTTTAACTGTCCGCATGCGGCGCTAATATCCAATCCTTTGGAATCGCGTATCGTACACAACACCCCATGGCTCGTCAGATACTCTTGAAATTTCACCATATCAGCTCTTGTAGGACGTGCATAGTCACTCCCCTCGTAAGGGTTAAAAAAGATGAGATTGACCTTTGCTTTGATTCCGTGCAACAGCTTGACTAACTTTTTCGCCGATACCAAGTCATCATTTTTATTTTTAATCACCAAATACTCGAACATCACCCGCTTTCGTGTATCAATGGGAAATCGTTTTACCGCATCGATGATCGAGGCAATATTGTATGCCTTATTCATCGGAATAAGTTCAGTACGAAGCTCATCATCCACCGCGTGCAGAGAGATCGCGATGTGAACGCCCAAATCCATCTCCCCGAGCTTATCGATTTTAGAACTCAGACCGCTTGTCGAAACCGTTTGCCGTTTGCCTGAAATCGAAAGACCGTCTTCATCTTTGAAAATCGTGATTGCTTTTGCCAAATTTTCCAAATTATCAAGAGGCTCGCCCATCCCCATATAAACGATATTGAGCCGTTTACTCGCAGCCAAACCATTATCTGCTTTAACCGCGAGTACTTGAGCCACAATTTCACCCGCACTCAAATCTCTTGTAAATCCCCCCTTAGCCGTCAGACAAAACGAGCATCCCACCTTGCACCCCACCTGCGTCGAAACACAAACCGTATAACGGGCTTCGTTTTCGATATTTCCCTCGTCGTCGATGGACTCATCTTTCATCTTCAACCACACTGTTTCGATGGTTTTCCCATCGCCAAGTTCAAAAAGATACTTGATCGTCCCATCCGTAGAGCACTCTTTACGGGCGATTTTTAGGGGCATAATGGTGTACGTATTTTCAAGTTCTTCTCGCATCGCTTTGGGAAGATTTTGCATCTCGTCAAACGAAGTCGCATACTGATGATAAATCCATCCCCATATCTGCTTGGCACGAAACGAAGGCTTCACCATAGAGGCCAGCTCCGCTTTAGTAAAATCAAGAAGTGACAACTTAGCCATGTATCAACCCTTTGGATTTTAAATGATCGCTTAAAAGCACTTTGGCAAACCCGTGATTGGCGATAAAATCGCGGTGAGCATTGGTATCACAATAGTTAGTGATGCAAAACACTCCCCCTGCAGGAATCCCAAAAACTTGCGCAACACGCATAACACTGAAAAACTCCATGTTTTCAATTCCAATACCTAATGCACGAAACTGCTCCATGGAACGCTCATTTGTCGTAATGTAGTTCGAGGAGTTAACCATAACATCTTTGATGTTTTCGGTTTGTGCTGAAATAACATTATCAATCGGTGTATAGGCATTTTTATCTAAAAATCCTAACTCGATGTTAGCGCACGTTTTAGACTCGATAATATCGTGAATTTTGTGTTCACCGTAACTCCCTGCACTTCCGACAAACAATAAAAATTCTGGTTTTTGTGTTAGACAAATACGGGTTAAGCTCATCGCACTGTCGATCAATCCCACCCCGATTGGGGTCGCAAAATCAAACGTTTCGTTATTACCGGCACACACTATCATAATCGTACCGGAATGCCGTTGGATGATAGATACCGTTTCAAATCCATAATATCAATTTCGCGATAGTGAAATATACTTGCAGCCAGTGCCGCATCTGCCCCGTGATCAAACGCCTCTTTAATGTGTTCCATGGTTCCCGCTCCACCACTGGCGATAACAGGGACATTAACGGCATGGCTGATTTGCTCAGTGATCGAGAGATCAAACCCTGCTTTGGTACCGTCGGCGTCCATCGAGGTGAGCAAAATCTCTCCCGCTCCGCGATTCACAACTTCTTTTGCCCACTCTAGCGCATTAATGCCCGTATCGACCCGTCCGCCATTGAGATACACATTATACTGATCCCCCGTGCGCTTAACATCGATAGCAACGACGATACACTGAGAACCAAATCGCTTCGCACCCTCATCAATAAACTCCGGACGCTTAATCGCCGCAGAATTGATACTCACTTTGTCACATCCGACATTGAGAAGTCGATAAATATCATTGAGTTCCCGTATCCCGCCGCCGACAGTAAGAGGGATAAAAACTTCTCGCGCCACCTGCTCGACGATATGGACGATGGTGTCCCGTTCTTCGTGAGAGGCCGTAATGTCCAAAAACGTCAGTTCATCTGCCCCTTCGTCGTTGTAGCGCTTTGCTACTTCGACCGGATCACCCGCATCTTTGAGCCCGACAAAATTAACACCCTTGACAACACGACCGTCTTTCACATCCAAACAAGGGATAATCCGCTTTGCAAAATATTCCATCGTAAAACTCCCCTGCATAATTACCGTAATTATAATCCAGCGTCACTTAACCCCCCATTACCAAAAGTAACGATAAGAAAAATTTATCTTTTGCCTAAAGGCGCAATTAACCGTTTCTTTGCTATAATCGAATCAATGCAAAATCGTTCCGCTATCGCCAAAAAGAAATTTGGTCAGAATTTTTTACGTGATCAAGCTGTTTTAGCGCAAATCATCCAATCGATGCCCAACACTCACAATCGTATTGTGGAAATTGGGCCTGGATTAGGTGATTTAACTAACTATTTAGTTGATGTCAAAAGTGTTACTGCTTTTGAGGTTGATACCGACTTGTGCAAGCATTTACAGCACCATTTTGCCGATGCCATCGCTACCGATCGTTTAACCCTCCATTGCGGAGATGTGTTAGAACATTGGAAGAGTGAGCTTTTGGATGAACCGTACGATTTAGTGGCAAACCTGCCTTACTACATCGCGACCAATATCATCCTAAAAGCCCTCGCCGATCCGGCGTGCAAGAACTTGCTTGTCATGATACAGCGTGAAGTAGCGGAGAAATTTTCCGCTGCACCCAATGAGAGAGCTTTTGGAGCGCTCAGCGTCATAGCGCAAAGTGTAGCCGATGTAGAAATCGTCTTACATGTACCGCCAACCGCATTTGAGCCTGCTCCAAAAGTCGATTCTGCCGTACTGCTCATTTCAAAACGTGCGAATCGAAACGATGAAGGGTTTGAAGACTTTTTACGTGTTGCCTTTACACAGCCACGCAAAACCCTCCACAAAAATCTCACGGCATGCTATGATGGCGATTCTTTGATCGAAGCGTTTAAAACGCTTGAGTTAGAGCGCTCCATCCGACCTCATCAACTTTGCACCTCTGACTTTCACCGGCTTTACGCCCTTTTACGATAGCTCTTCAAGAGCTCAAAACCGCGAAAAAGCATTTATATAATATAAAAATTTTATACCTTATAAGGATATTCCTATGGCTGATGAAACAACAGACACACAACCACAAAATGAAAATCGTGAACGACGCCCAAACAATAACCGTCGTCCTTTCCGTCCACGCAATGACGCTCCTAGAGCAGAGGGTGAAACAACCGAACGTCCTCGTGATGAAAATCGCCCACCGCGTCAAGACAACCGTCCTCCTCGTACTGATAATCGCCCGCCGCGTCAGGACAACCGTCCTCCTCGTACCGATAATCGCCCACCACGTCCGGACAACCGTCCTCCTCGCGATGATAACAGAGCGCCTCGCACTGAGGGTGAGAATGCTACAAACCTAGCTCCTGAGAGTGAAAATCGTCCGTCACGCGATCGCGGTCGCGGCGGTCGTCGTGGCTCTCCGGCAACTCCTATCGACACAAACTTGCGTGATTTTGTACTTCAAAACCAAGAAGCACACAAGAATCGCCTTAACCCTCATTTCAAACTCAATCTTGAGAATAATGAAAAAGTGCGTATCACTCCACTGGGTGGTTTGGGCGAAATCGGTGGAAATATTACCGTTATCGAAACCGAACACGAAGCCATCATCATTGACATCGGGATGAGTTTCCCGAGTGAAGATATGCACGGGGTTGATATTTTGGTTCCTGACTTTACCTATTTACGCGAAATTCGTAAAAAAATCGTCGCGGTTATTATCACTCACGCTCACGAAGATCATATCGGAGCGGTACCGTACTTTTTCAAAGAGATGCAATTCCCGATTTATGGAACCCCTCTTCCTCTTGCAATGATCGGTAACAAATTTGATGAACACCATATGCGTGAATACCGTCGCTATTTTAATCCGATTGTAAAACGTCAGGTGTACAAAATCGGTAATGAGTTTGAGATCGAATGGATGCACATGACCCACTCCATCATCGATTCCTCCTCGTTGGCAATCACAACCAAAGCGGGAACGATTATCCATACAGGTGACTTTAAAATCGACTTTACCCCGATCGATGGCTATACAGCAGACATCCATCGCCTTGCTCACTACGGTGAAAAAGGGGTTTTGTGCCTCCTAAGCGACTCTACCAACTCATACAACAAAGAGTGGACTCCAAGTGAGCTTACCGTAGCAAGCGGATTTGACCGTATCTTCTCAAAAGCAGAAGGTCGTATCATCATGTCAACCTTTAGTTCGAATATCCACCGTGTTTATCAGGCGATCCAATACGGTTTGAAATACAATCGTAAAGTGTGTGTCATCGGTCGATCAATGGAGCGAAACCTCGAAGTGTGTATGCAGTATGACTACATCAAGCTTCCTAAAAATATTTTCATTGATGCCGAAGAAGCGAACCGCATGAGTGACAAAGACGTCCTCATTGTCACTACCGGAAGCCAAGGAGAGCCTAGCTCTGCTCTTTACCGAATGTCTATCGGTGAACATCGCCATATCAAAATCAAACCAACCGATTTGATCGTCCTCTCTGCTCGTGCGATTCCGGGAAATGAAGGTTCTATTTCAGGAATGCTCAACTACCTTCAACGCGCAGGTGCCAAAGTAGCCAATGACCGTGATATTCACGTATCAGGTCACGGAAGCATGGAGGAGCAAAAGCTGATGCTACGCCTCACCAATCCTAAATATTTCCTCCCTGTGCACGGTGAGTACAATCACATCATGAAACATCGCGATACCGCGATTTCATGCGGTGTTCCTGAACGCAATATTTTGCTTATGAGTGATGGCGACAGTATCGAAGTCAGTAGCAAAATGATGCGTAAAGCCAAGACAGTTAAAACTGGTAAAACCTACATTGACAATCAAAATAACCATCAAATCGAGGACGATATCGTTATGGATCGTCAGAAAATGGCAAGTGAAGGGATGGTGGTTCTCGTTGCACAAGTAGGTGCAGCCGACTCACGTCTTCTTTCTAAACCACTCGTTACCAGCTTCGGACTGGTTGCCGATCGTAACGATAAAGCATTCGCTAGCGAGATGGAAGATGTATTAGAGCATTTCCTCATTAACCTCAAACACGGTCTCATCGAAAATCCAAAAGCGCTGGAAAATGACTTGCGCCAAGTAGTGCGTAAACATATCTACCGCAAAATGAAAAAATATCCTTTGATTGTTCCTCACGTATTCGTAATGTAACCTTCCCGTCATCCTCGGGCTTGACCCGGGGATCCATCCCGAAAAAGCTGGATTCCCGCCTTCACGGGAATGACAAAAGCTTCGTTTTTAATCCCTTCTTTGCTATACTCTCTTAAAATACTTCCTAAAGACTTTTACCATGCAAGTAACTTTACATCACCACACTCCACTTGTTATCTGTTCAGATGCAATCCGTACCTGTTGGCAAAGTTTCGACAAAAGCGATAATGGCGGTGAAGCAGATCGCGCCCTTATCGATCGTGTCGGGAATAAGTTCAAACACGCTTCGACACTAGAACATATCGTCTACAACTTCTACATCGCAGGAATCAGTCGTGCACTGCTTCAAGAGCTTGCGCGTCACCGCATGGCAAGTCTATCTGTTAAAAGTACTCGATATACCCTCAAAGAACTCAAAGAAGAGCCTTCGTTTTCTATCGATAACAAAGAGCGTGCCGAAAAATACCTCGTAATGACCGGAGTTGAGATGGTTGATGAGATGAGTATTCGCGCCCTTGAGAACCTCCGAACCGTACTCGTGGAAGGGATAAGTAACGACCGTGCCAAATACTGCCTTCCTGAAAGCTATAAAACCGAACTTAGCTGGACGATTAATGCTCGTAGTTTGCAAAACTTTATCTCTCTGCGAAGTGACAAGGCTGCATTGTGGGAAATTCGTGATTTGGCAAACATGGTGTATGCTACACTGCCAGAAGAACATCAATATTTATTCGAAAATTCATTAAAGGAACAACATTCATGAGAAAAAGACTATTTCTTATTACTCTATTTTCCCTACTTGCCCTTAGCAATACAGGGTGTGCGCAAAAACAACTCAGTATCAATGGAATGATTTGCCCAGAAGGCCACAGTGAAGAGCGTATAAAAGCCGATTTTAGTGCGTGCAGATACTATAACCTTGATGATGCTGCAAAAGCAACGGCTGCACCGATGTCAATAGAGTGTAAAGAGTGTTTGGAGAAAAAGGGATATACAATCGAGAAGTAAGAAGCGAAAGCTGCTTGTATTATAAAAATTACAAGTAATTTTTAGCTCTCTGCTGAAGAAAACCCAGTGTTAACGTAGCCAAAGGGATGAATTCCTTTGGCGTCTATAACTTAAAGTGCTGCTTTGGAAAGAGCGGTAAGCGCAGTAAATGCTGCTGCGTCGTTCATTGCCATATCAGCTAGAATTTTGCGATCAAGTTCGATATTACCACGTTTAAGACCGTTCATGAAAACTGAGTAGCTCATACCGTTTAAGCGACATGCCGCATTGATACGAATAATCCACAATTTACGAAATTCACGTTTTTTCTGTTTACGATCGCGGAACGCGTAGTACATACTACGTTCAAGTTGCTCTTTCGCTTTACGGAAATGCTTATGTCTTCCGCTATAGAAACCACGTGCAAGTTTCAAGACTTTCTTATGACGTCGGCGTCTTACAACACCTGTTTTTACTCTTGGCATATTTTTCCTTTCTTTACCCGATTCATTTTAAAATTTTAATGAATAGGTGCCGCATTGCGGACTTGCCCAGCTTTGACTGGAGAATTAAATAATTGTAGCTAAATTAGCGTACAATCATCTTTTTGATGTTTTTCGCATCGACAGCAGCAACCACTTTTGGTGTTTTTTGCCCGCGACGAGTCCCTGCATCCTGTTTGGTCAAAATGTGACTGCGAAATGCTGTCCCACGTTTGAGCGTGCCGTTTTTCTTCACTTTGAAGCGCTTTACCGCCCCTTTGACTGATTTCATTTTTGGCATCGACTTGATCCTTTTGCAAAAATTCTCTAAACGAGACGCGGATTATACCACAAAAAAGCTTTTATTACTTTTTATCGTCTTTTTTCGGATGGACCATCATATTACAATAACGCCCTTCCATAGCAGGGGCTTTGTACATCATCCCTACATCTTCGACCATAGGCCAAACACGCTCTAAAACGGCAACAGCAGCTTCTGGATGCGCCATCTCACGTCCGCGCAAGAATACACGGAAATGGACGTGTTTTCCCTCTTCGAGGAATTCACGCGCATGTTTCACTTTGTAACTCACATCGTTTTCCGCAATTTTAACCGAAAGCTTGATCTCTTTGACTTCCACTTTGGTTTGCTTTTTACGTGCTTCTTTTTTCTTTTTTTCTTCTTGATAATGAAACTTACCGTAGTCCATAATCTTTGCAACCGGAGGCTTTGCATCCGGTGAGATCAATACGAGGTCAAGCCCCAGTTCGTTGGCTTTAGCCATCGCCTCTTGAATCGTTACAACCCCTAATGCTTCACCACCATCTACTACACAACGTACCTCAGGAACTCGGATTTCCTCATTCATTTGGACTCGGTCTTGTTTTTTAATCAAAAATGCACCTCATTAATTTTTTCTTTTATTAAGTTCAAGAATTGCTCTTCACTTAAATTGTATTGTTCTCGCGACCGTCTGTCACGCACCGCAACACTCTTAGAGCCCACTTCTTCATCGCCTAAAACGATAATCATCGGAACACGCCCTTTTTCCGCCGTTCGGATACGCTTATTGAGACTGTCGTTTTTATCAAAAATCTCGTAATCCGCACCCATATCAATCAGTTTATTGCCCAATTCACGTGCATACGCAACATGAGTTTCCGCAATCGGAACGATCGCAACCTGCGTTGGAGCGATAAACATTGGGAATTCCCCAGCGTAATGCTCTGTCAATATACCAATAAAACGCTCAAAAGAACCTAAAATGGCACGGTGAATCATTACAGGTTGAATTTTTGCGTTCTCTTCGCCGTTATATTCAAGTTCAAAACGCTCTGGAAGGTTAAAATCGAGCTGGATTGTTCCACACTGCCATTCACGGCCGATGGCGTCGGTAATTTTAATATCAATCTTAGGACCGTAAAATGCTCCGCCCCCTTCATCGATTTCATACGCAAGGTTATTTTTATCCATTGCATTTTTAAGAGCATTGGTCGAGATTTCCCATACTGCATCATCTCCAACCGCTTTTTCAGGCTTGGTGGAAATCATCATCTTATAATTAAACTCAAAAGTACTCATGATCTTATCAACAAAATCAACCACTTCGATAATCTGCTCTTCGATCTGATCGGCTGTACAGAAGATATGGGCATCATCTTGGGTAAATTCGCGAACACGGAAAAGTCCGTGAAGCGCTCCCGTCATCTCATGGCGGTGAACGATTCCATACTCAAAGTATTTGAGAGGAAGATCACGATACGAACGTAAATCGTGCTCATATACTTTAATGTGCCCGACGCAGTTCATCGGCTTCACCCCAAATTCAATCTCATCAATATTGGTGAAATACATATTCTCGCCATAGTTTTGGTAGTGACCGCTCACTTTCCATAAATCAGAACGAAGCATTTCAGGTCCGCGTACCGGCTCATAGCCACGTTTTCGGTGGGCTTTGAAAAGCAATTGCTCCAAACGTGAACGCATACGAGCCCCAGCCGGAAGCCAGATCGGGAAACCTGCCCCAACTTCTTCACGGAAGGTGAAAAGCTTCATCTCTGCACCGATCTTACGGTGATCCCGCTTTTCAGCTTCTGCCACTTGCTCTAAGTAGGCTTTGAGGGATTCTTTATCGGCAAAAGCAATACCGTAGATACGAGTCAGCATCTCATTTTTGCTGTCGCCTCCGAGATACGCACCGGATATTTTCGTGAGCTTAAAATAACGGAGCATCCCAACATTCGGCAAATGAGGTCCACGGCAAAGATCTTCAAATTCACCTTGTTTATAAATTGAGATCACATCATCAGGGATACGATCCATAACTGTTTGCTTCAAATGGTCGTTTGCAAACTTGAGGCGTGCTTCGTCTTTAGTGATTTCATAGCGCTCAATCACGACTTTGGATTTTGCAATGTCGAGCATCTTTTTTTCGATCGTTTTAAGATCTTCTTCACTGATGGTTTCATTGACTTTAAAATCGTAATAAAACCCCTCTTTAACCACAGGTCCGACAAAGAATTTAGCGTCCGTATAGAGCGCTTTAATCGCTTGAGCCATTAAGTGAGCGCATGAATGGCGAAGCACTTCAAGTGCATCCGCAGAGTTATCCAGCTCTATTTCGGTACCGGTAATCCCAAGCGAAAGTGCCGTTTGTAAATCGATTATTTGATCATTATGCTTAATTGCAATAACATCCATTGTAAAAGGTTCCAGTTCATAGAAAAATAAGGCGGATTATACGATTTTGTTGATTGGTTTGAGTTTAAAGAGAGTTTTTTAGGGGGAAATTTAAGGAGAAATGGTGGTCGCAACAGGATTCGAACCTGTGACCACTACCTTGTCGAGGTAGTGCTCTACCAACTGAGCTATGCGACCATTGGGGGTAGAATTATAATGAGTAAGAAGTTAAATACGACTTAACTCTTACACATTTTCGGTTTAAAGTTCAAAATAAGCAACCAAACTGCGGCAATATCAATCATTACGTCTGCGGCGTTAAATACGGCAAAGTTGAATCCGCAATGCCAATAAACATAATCAACCACACCGCTGTAGATGAAACGATCCGCAATATTAGACAACCCTGCCCCCGCCATAATACCGATAGGGAGTAGGTAGCATTTTTGTTTAAGCCAAAGGGTATACCCGACAACCCCAACCAGAAGAACGAGCTGTATCCATTTCAATGCTCCATCTAAAAAGGCAAACATCGAAAATGCCACCCCTTTGTTGTAAACTAAAATCAAATCGATACACTCGGTATAGTAGCGAAACCCTTCAACAAAAATTGTTTTTAAAGCCTGATCAACAATAAAAACATTTAAGGCAACAAAGAGCATCAGCAGAAAAGACTTAACCATTTAATGCCTTTTCAAAAAATCCAACCAATCGCTCCATCTCTTTTTCCATCACTTTGGCATCTTTCCCTTCCATTAGGATTCTAAGCTTGTTCTCCGTTCCTGAATAGCGGATAAGATGGCGGACATGAAGGGCATCTGTTTTTTTAAGCTCATCTTCCAGCCCTTCGATTTGATCCAGTGGCTTTTTAATTTTGACTTTAATATTGACCAACTTTTGAGGATAAAGCTTAAAAGGACGCAATGCTTTACTCGCTTTTTCTCCTGTAGTTAGCAAGAGTGCCAAAATCTGCAATGCACTGACTAAGCCATCGCCCGTCATAGCATAATCGTGCATGACTATGTGACCGCTTTGCTCTCCTCCAAAGTTAATGCCATGTTCTCTCATCATCTCTAAAACATATTTATCGCCAACGTTTGAGCGATAAAGTACTAACCCATTTTCTGTCATAGCATCTTCAAGTGCTTGATTGCTCATCACGGTTGCGACGATTCCGTTCCCCTTGAGCCCACCTGTACGTTGCAAGAACAAAGCAAGTGCTCCCAAAATCTGATCGCCGTCCACTTCATCACCCTTTTCATCAACAACAATCAATCTGTCTGCATCTCCATCAAGGGCCAGTCCAATATCTGCTCGATACTGCTTTACTGCTTCTCGCAAATCTTTAGTGTGCATCGCTCCACACCCTTCATTGATATTAAAACCATTGGGCTTATCGTGCAATACGATAACTTCAGCACCCAACTCTTCGAGTACCGTTGGTCCAACTTTATATCCTGCACCGTTTGCCGTATCCAAAACGATACGAATCCCCTGAAGTGTTAATTCAGTGGAAAAAGAATTTTTTAGCCTTACAATATAACGACCGATTACGTCATCAATCCGTTTTGCGGAACCAATTTGCTTTCCGGTTGCTTGCGCAGAATGCAACTTTTCTTTATCCTGTGCTATTGCTTCAATTTGAGCCTCAATCTCTTCGGAAAGTTTATTTCCGCGCGCATCAAAAAACTTAATCCCATTGTCTTCAAAAGGGTTGTGACTCGCCGAAATCATAATCCCCGCATCACAGCGCATATTTACCGTCAAAAAAGCAATAGCAGGAGTTGGCATCGGACCGATCTGAATCACATCGTACCCGACTGCCGTCAGACCGCTCACGATTGCATTTTCAATCATATAGCCGCTTTTTCGAGTATCTTTACCTACTAATATTTTTTTGGTTTTAGCATGATCTTTAAAATAAATACCTGCTGCCATCGCGACACGCATTGCCAATTCAGCACTTAAAAATGACCCTGCTTCCCCGCGTACACCATCTGTTCCAAACAATTTCATGGGATGTTTCTCCTTAGTGCATAAAATTTAACTTAATTTTAATTATCTTTAAGGTAGTATTCTACCCTAAAAAAAATTCGACAAGGATAAATGCCATGGCAAATCATAAGTCAGCATTGAAACGTATCCGTCAGACGGAAAAGCGCACTGAGCGTAACCGATTCTACCGCACACGTGTAAAAAATATCGTTAAGGCCGTTCGCACTGCAGTCGATGCAGGGAACAAAGAAGAAGCGCAAGCAGCACTCGTTATTGCAAACGCAAACTTACATAAATATGTTAGCAAAGGTGTCTTGAAAAAAGAAACTGCTGCACGTAAAGTAAGTCGTCTTCACCTCGCTGTTAACAAAATCGCAGCGTAAATTTACCCTTCGGGTAGATTTCTTTCCCATTCACTGTTCTTAACGCCTTTTCTAGGAATACCTATATGTTATCCGATAAACTCACCCCTTTTATTAACCGTTACAATGAACTCACAGCACTACTTAGCTCACCTGACATCGGAAATGACATTAAGCGTATGACCGATCTTTCCAAAGAGCAATCCTCTATTGCCCCCATTTTTACCAAAGCAACGGAATATAAAAAAGTATTAGAAGATATCGAAGAGAATAAAGCTCTCGCTTTTGATGCAGAGCTGGGCGAACTTGCGAAAGAGGAGCTAAAAATATTAGAGCCTCAAGTAGGTGAGCTTGAAGAGGAGATCAAAAAACTTCTTATTCCGACAGACCCTAACGACAAGCGTAATATCTTTATTGAATTACGCGCAGGGACAGGCGGGGATGAAGCGGCGATTTTTGTCGGTGATTTGTTTAATGCCTATGTTCGTTATGCCGATGTACGCGGATGGAAAATCGAGCTCATGAGCACGAGCCCCTCAGATGCTGGCGGATTTAAAGAGGTAATTGCCCTTATCAAAGGGGATCAAGTCTACTCACGCCTCAAGCACGAAGCGGGCGTTCACCGTGTTCAGCGTGTCCCTGCTACAGAATCTCAAGGACGTGTGCACACCTCGGCTATTACCGTTGCGGTCATGCCCGAAGTGGATGATGTCGAAGTGGTTATCAATGAAAACGACCTAAAAATCGACGTTATGCGTTCCTCTGGATGCGGCGGACAAAGCGTTAATACAACCGACTCTGCCGTACGAATCACCCACCTCCCTACGGGTATCGTCGTCAACAACCAAGATCAAAAATCTCAGCACAAAAATAAAGAAAAAGCGATGCAAATTCTTAAAGCCCGTATTTATGATATGCAAATGCAAGAAGCGAAAGAAAAAGAGATGAATGAGCGTAAAGATCAAGTAGGAACGGGTGACCGAAGCGGGCGTATCCGCACCTATAACTACCCTCAAAACCGTATCTCCGATCACCGTATCACTCTGACACTTTATCGACTCGAAGAGATTATGCAGGGAGGATTGATGGACGATATTATCGAACCGTTAATTGCCGATATGCAGTCGAAACTGATGGAGAGAAACGGGCTATAAACCTATTCTCTCCAAAATGTCTCAAATATTCCTTTTACTTCACCCTTAAAAGTTATCGTCCCCTCATCCAATCCAAGATAGAGCGTTTCGCCACTTTTAGGATAGACACGCGCATTATCCGCGACAGAATTTTCGATTGAAGCACGATAAAAACACGCAGCCATTCCTGTTCCGCACGCCAATGTCTCATCTTCGACGCCACGCTCATAGGTACGCACTTGAATCGCTCCATTACTCTGAACATGAGCGATATTGACATTCGCATTGTATTTATGGCGAAGGATACGTGCCATTTCTATATCAAAATTTTCCATGTCCGCATCAAAGGTGACAAGATGAGGAACCCCGGTGTCAATCAGCCACCATCGCATCTCATATTCAACAATTTCATCATTAACGACAAAGGGGGGAGTTAAATCGCTTTGAACCATATTCCCATCCACACTCGCCTTTATCACCCCTGCACCCGTTAAAAATTCCATACTGGACTCTGCCAAACCAAAACGGTGAGCATAATGAGCGCACGCACGGCTTCCGTTACCGCACATCGATGCCGTAGAGCCATCCGCATTGTAAAATTCCCATTCAAAATCATACGTTTCATGGGGAAGCAAGACGATCAATCCATCCGCCCCTATTCCATTTTGACGATCACAAAGAGCTCTTGCAAGTCCTGAGCGGTCCGCCCCATTAAGGGTGTGAAAAATGACAAAATCATTACCGCTGGCACAGTATTTTGCGATTTGGAGCATGTTAATCCTTGAAATGTAAGTGAGGAATTATACCTTAGGGGCGGGATAGAGTACTTTAATCTGATCTACGAACTTTTCACATTCATTTTGTAGATGTTTGAGATTACTTGAGTTATCGATCACCCACGTGGCGCGGGAGCGTTTTTCTTCGATGTCCATTTGGGTTTCAATACGGCGCAGCGACTCTTCTGGAGTGAACCCGTTACGTTTCATAAATCGCTCTAGTTGGAGTTTTTTGGGAGCATAGACCACTACCGAATTTTTAATCGGATAGGATGCGGTTTCAAAAAAGAGAGGGATGTCGATAAGATAGGGATATTTTAGAAGATCTTGTTTTTCACTTGCCTCTTCGATAGCAGAGCGAATCTTCGGGTGCAAAAAGGCTTCGAGTTTTTTTTTGGCTTCCACATCGGCAAAAATCACTTTACCCAGTTCGGGACGATTAACTCTATTTCCCTTAACGTACTGCTGCCCAAAATGCTCTGCAATCCAGGCACTATTGGCATCTAATATCTGATGTGCAATAGTATCTGCATCAATAATACGCAAACCATTCAACCCCAAAAGAGATGCCACGGTACTTTTTCCCGTTGCAATCCCTCCTGTCAATGCAATAGCATACTCATACGCCATTAGTTGCGGATAATGCCGAGGTAATTTTTACGAATGTACTGAGGCATTGCGAATACTCCTATATGAACGTCACAGTTGTAAAACTGATGCCCTTCCAGTAAATCACTGCGCTGCAAGATTATATCCGCTGTCGGATGGTACTCTTTTGAACAAATTAACAATGTTGATCCGTCCCCTGCGTAATATGGCATAATGATTTTGAAATAATTTCCCAAAATTTGCATCAGACTCCTATTTGCTTCCACATTATCCAAAGAAGGATGTTTCATAACGACTAATCCATCCTCTTTTAATATGCGGTTGATATGAGCAATAACCGCACTGTCAGAGGTTTCAGCATCCAATAAAAGTACATCGGCACTTTTATCATCCTCATTGCGAAATGACTCAAGGAGATTTACGCTGCCAACGGAAGTTACAGTAGATTCACGATAACGGGAAAGCTCGCCCATCAGCAACTGGCTGTTATCACTGGCAAGCAACACTTGCGTTGGTAATTTATGAGTACACAAGCCCACATGGATCATCATTTCAGGATACACAAATGTTTTCATTGGATAAAACTCTTTATAAATTAATTTTGAGCGATTGTAACACGTGGAGATTAAACCTCATTGAAATAGATTAGGAACACGCTACAACTTAAGACTAAAGCAAAGTATTTCTATATATAATCTCATCAAATTTTTATCATAAACTGGAAAACACAAAAATGTGCGCAGAAAAAATTCAACGCTTTTTAATGGCGATCGTCTTAACCCTCTCAATGGTTCTCTTTTCTCAAGGATTTACCCTTTATGGGATGATACTTCAAGGATTCGTCATTTTGATGATTTTAGTATGGGCAATCGTAGACTTTTGTCCCTCTCTATGGGTATTTGGCAAGCTCTTTGGAAAGTGTCCCACCAAATAAACTGTTCTAAAAAAAAGATTAGTTATAATTGCGTCATTAAACCAGATAAGGTAACCCAATGAGCAGTATCAGCTACAAAGATGCCGGTGTCGATATTGACGCGGGCAACAGTTTTGTCGAAAACATCAAACCTCTCGTTAAATCGACCAAAATTCCTGGAGTATTGGGCGGAATCGGCTCGTTTGCAGGAGCGTTTGAGCTTCCTGCCGGATACCGCGAACCCGTTATGCTTGCCGCAACCGATGGTGTAGGCACTAAACTCAAGCTGGCCATTGATTCAGGTATTCATTCTACTGTTGGCATCGATTTGGTCGCCATGTGTGTCAATGATTTGATCTGTAATTTTGGAACTCCCTCTTTTTTCCTCGATTATTACGCAACGGGCAAACTTGATGTCAAAGCAGCAACAGCAGTGGTTGGCGGAATAGCAGAGGGTTGTATTCAAGCCGAATGTGCCCTCATCGGAGGCGAAACAGCAGAAATGCCGGGGATGTATCACAGTGATGATTATGACCTTGCAGGGTTTGCCGTAGGTGTCGGAGAAAAAAGTGAACTCGATCGCACCACGCACGTCAATGCAGGAGATATTTTGATCGCATTGCCAAGCTCAGGACTGCACTCCAATGGTTTTTCATTGGCGCGTAAAGTACTTTTCGAAAAAATGGGAATGAAATTTTCAGATGATTTTCATGGCAAGCCCCTCATTGATACCCTTCTCACCCCGACACGTATCTACGTGAAAACATTTAAAGCGCTCAAAGATAAGATCCAAGCTCTGGCACACATCACAGGTGGCGGAATTGTTGAAAATCTGCCTCGTGTTTTACCCGATGGGATGCGTGCTGTGATCACCGAATCCTCTATTCGCGTACTGCCGATTTTTGAACTTATCGGTCAGCATGTCCAACGCAGCGAGATGTTCCGCGCCTTCAATATGGGTGTTGGAATGATTCTAGTGGTTAAAAGTGAAAATGTTGCCGATATTTTGAACGCAACCGACGGGTATGTCATCGGACATCTTGAAGCT
>Ga0265297_10006493_pt1 | contig 16930 bp, 18 predicted proteins | sample Munlanlwell13791_FD_192502 | JGI IMG/M metagenome (GOLD analysis project Ga0265297, IMG submission 192502) | Leachate microbial communities from a municipal landfill in Southern Ontario, Canada - Leachate well 137-91 | ecosystem: Engineered > Solid waste > Landfill > Unclassified | place...
TCCGGTGAAACATTGGAGTAAAACGGTAGTACCAGATTTAGAAAAAGGTGAAGTTTTGCCGTTTTAGTTGTTCGATGTTTGGAATACTCAGATCACATTTGATAAAATTGGCCTATGACTGTGAAAATTGAAGAGAGTTGGAAAAAGGTTTTGCAACAGGAATTTGAAGAGGAATATTTTAAAAATCTGACTGAATTTGTTAAATCGGAATATCAAAAAGGAACGGTTTATCCTCCACCAAAATTTATCTTTAATGCTTTTGAATTGACACCATTTGATAAGGTTAAGGTGGTGATTTTGGGACAGGATCCATATCATGGAATAAATCAGGCCAATGGATTGGCATTTTCAGTGAACAATGGTGTGGCTATTCCCCCGTCATTAATAAATATTTATAAAGAAATAGGAAGTGATATTGGTGAGAAAACAAAGAATGTTGGGGGAAATTTAGAAAATTGGGCAAAACAGGGAGTATTGATGTTGAATGCAACTTTAACGGTGCAGGCTCATATGGCGGGATCTCATCAGAATAAAGGTTGGGAAAAATTTACTGATGCAGTGGTAAAAATATTGTCAGAACAAAAAGAAAACTTAGTTTTTATTTTATGGGGAAGTTATGCACAGAAGAAAGGGAGTGTGATTGATGAATCAAAACATTTGGTAATAAAATCAGCTCACCCGTCTCCCCTTTCGGCTTACAATGGTTTTTTTGGATCAAGACCGTTTTCACAAACAAATGCCTATTTAATTTTTAGTGGAAAAGATCCGATAATTTGGTAATTTATTTATATTCTTTGGCTTGTTCTTCGCCTTTTAAAACTCGGAGAGCTCCGTCTCGAAGGGCTTCTAATTCTTGTTCTCCAGGATAAACAGAGATTTTAATTCCAGTAGCAGTGATATCTTGTCTAATTTTTTCGATTACAAGTTGCCAACGAGCAATTCCTCCGGTAATCAAAACCTGATCAATTTTTTCACCTTCAAAATCGGGAATTAATGAACAAATGGATCGGGAAATGCCGGCAATCATTTCATCAACAATGTCTTTTTTCTTTTTGTCATAAGTTGGATACTCATTTTCAACAGTCATCATATCTTTGGTACCAAGAAGGGCAAATAAGCCACCACCGCCACAAACATAATGAAGACATTGTTCTTTAGTGAATTTTTTGGAAAAACACATTTCAATGAGATTTTGAGCTGGAAGGGCACCAGATCTTTCTGGAGTAAAAGGGCCTTCACCGGAAACTGGGCTAATAACATTAACAGCTCGACCTTTTTTGTGGGCTCCAAAAGATGACCCTCCACCCAAATGAGCCACAATTAAATTTAAGTCTTCGTATTTTTTGTCGATATCTTTGGCATATTGACGGGCAATAGCTTTTTGATTGAGAGCGTGCCAAGAAGAATAACGGACTATTTGGGGGATACCGGTAATTTTGTGTTTTTCGTCCATTTCGTCGGTAGTAACTGGATCGACAATAAAAGCATGATTTTCAATTCCAAAAACCTTGGCAATATTTTTGGCAAGAGGGGCTCCCAGATTGGAAGCGTGATTACTTTGAGCGTGGTTTTTTAAATCATCAATCATTTTTTCATTGACAATATACGTTCCGGAAGGAATTCCTGGGCCGGTGCCTCCCCGACCGACAACTGCATCTAATGAAGTAATATTATTTTCTTTGATAATTTTTTCGAGGGCTTTTAGACGAAAATTGAGTTGATCAAAAACACTGCCTGGTTTACTAAAATTTTTTTGGAATTCTAAATCTTTGGCATGGTCAAGTTTTAGTTCAAAAATAGTTTCGGTGTTATCAAAAACAGCGATTTTAGTACTGGTGGAACCAGGGTTAATGACGAGTATTTTCATATTTGATGATTATAAAGCCAATAAAGATAAATAAAAGACTTAAGATTTGGGCTAGACTTAAAAAGTAAATAGAAATAGTATCAAGACGGATAAATTCAAGGAAAAATCGGATAAAACCGTAATAAACTAGATAAATTCCGGTTTGATGAATTTTTATTTTTTGGAAAATTAAAAATAAAATAAACAGGAGAATTGATTCGTATAACCAGATGGGTTGATTACCTATTCCATAAATCTCGTGATTAAAAAAATTTCCGAAGCGGCCAAGGCTTTGACAAAGCGGAACAATGGGAACTAAAAAATTAGTGAGTTTTAGAAAATTAATTTTGTTTTTTTGGGTAAATAAAAAAACAAAAATTAGGGCAGAAATTAAAGCTCCATAAATACCGAGTCCTCCATTACGAAGATTTAAGATTTGGATTGGATTTTGAGAAAAATAGGACCAGTTGGCAATAATCCCATAAATACGGGCACCAATAATACCGAAAAATAAAATTGAAAAAATAAAAATATTTTTTTTGTTTTTGGGGATAATTTGATTATTCTTGGAAAAGTAGTCGATACCGATGACGAAGCAAATGCCTAATATTAGGCCATAAATTGACATGGTGGGTCCTGCGGGATTCGAACCCGCGACCAACTGCTTAAAAGGCAGCTGCTCTACCGACTGAGCTAAAGACCCAGGAATCTAATTAGATAGTTTTGGCTTTTGGATCGCGAAGATAATAGAGTTTAGCACGTCGGATTTTGGTTTTTGGACTGCGAAGCTTTTTGATACTATCGATCCAAGGAGAATTGATAGGGAAGATTCTTTCAACATTGACACCATCAGTGGCGTGTTTTTGAACGATGAAATTTTTATTTTCACCAGTACCTTGAATGGCCAAAATAACGCCATCAAAAGCTTGAAGTCTTTCCTTATCTTTTTCTTTGATTTTGTAGTTAACGCGAACGGAGTCTCCAATGGAAAACTCTTGGTCTTTGTATGTTATTTTTAGAGACATATTTTTTATATAAAATTTTGCTTTGAAATTATATCAAACTGAATGGGGGTTGACAAACAGTAGTTTAATATGTGAATATGTTGAGAGATTATGGGATGTAAGGAATGTTTAGGTAAAGGTTTAACTAGTGGAAGAGATATTATTGATAATCCTGATTTGAGTAGAGAGGTTTGTTTTTTGAAAAAGAAGTGTGGTGATTGTGAATTTCAGAAAAGAATTGGTGAAAAAGAAATAAATAAGCGAGTAGATATCCCTGTTTTAGCTAAGTTCTAATATTTCGTTTATTTTATTTTGGAGAGATTCGTTGTAGTTTACTCCGTAACTTAGGGGTAAATTTTTACCATTTGGAAGAATAATTAGTCCACGATGACCATTGGGATTATTTTTTAATAATGTGTTTAATTCCATAAGCTGACTTTGGCGAGCATTTTTGGGAACTGTGATAATAAAGTCGTATTTACTGGTGTTTTCAGGGGCTTTTTCGGTAATACTATCAACAAGAATGGAGAAATTACCTTCACGAATATTAGTTTTTCCTTCAATGTATACGGGTTTATTTTCAGCTAGGACTGAAACGACTCTTTCATAGACTTTGGGGAAAACTACTGCTTCGATAGTTCCGGTAGCATCTTCTAGGGTTACAAAAGCCATTTTGGCATTGTTTTTTTTTGTAAGAATAGTTTTGAATTTATGGATAGCAGCGACAAATTTTACTGGAATATCGGCGCTTTTTTGTAATAATTCATTTATTTTTGGAAGACCTAAAGTTTCAAATGGTTTTAAAATTTTATTAATAGGGTTTTCAGTAACAAATACGCCGATTAATTCTTTTTCCATAATTAACCTTTGATTTTCAGACATCGGTTCAACATTCAAAAATTGATCTGGCGGAGCGGTTATTTTTGAATTTTCTTCGGTTGGAGCGGTATCAAATAATCCAAATTGGCCGTTACTTTTTTTGGTATTTAATTTGTCGCAATCGGAACGAATTTTATCAAGTGAGGCTAGGATCGCATTGCGTTCACCGAATTGGTCCATGGCACCGACTTTTATGAGACTTTCCAAAACTCTTTTATTTACTTTTTGGCTATCAACTCGAAGACAAAAATCAGAGAAACTGACAAAAGGTCCATTTTGATTTCTTTCGTTTAAAATATTTTCGATAGCAGCAACACCTACATTTTTGATGGCACTTAAACCAAAACGAATGGCCATTTTTTCAAGCGATTGAGGATTTTTTTCCATTTCAAAACCACTGACAGATTTATTAATGTCAGGTGGTCCAACAATAATTCCCATTTTTCGGCTTTCTTCGATGCCGGTAGTTATTTTTTCAGAATCACTAGCTTCGGCGGTAAGTAAAGCACACATATATTCCACAGGATAATTAGCTTTCATATAGGCAGTGCGATAGGCCAACATACCGTACGATGCAGCATGAGCTTTGTTAAATCCGTAGGAAGTGAAAGGTTCAATCAGTCCAAAAATTTCTTGAGCTTTTTTGGGAGTGTAACCGTTTTGAATACAACCATTAATAAATTTTTCCTTTTGAGCGGCCATTTCTTCAGGAATTTTTTTACCAATGGCTTTGCGGAATTTATCAACTTCGACCCAACTGTAGCCAGCCAATTCGATAGCAGTATAAAGACAGTCATCTTGATAAACCAAAAGTCCATAAGATTTTTTAAGAAATTTTTCCATCTTGGGGTCAAAGAATTCGATTTTTGAAGGATCATTTTTACGGGCAATATATTCGGGAATGATGGCCATAGGACCAGGGCGATAAAGAGCTACCATGGCCATAAGATCTTCAACTCGATTGGGTTTTAGTTCTTTGAGCCATTTGGTCATGCCGTCGCCAGATAGCTGAAATGTTCCCATAGTATCCCCTTTTGATAACATATCAAAAGTTTTTTTGTCGGCTAAATCTATTTTACGTAAATCAATATCAATTTCTTTAGTTTTTCGAACGTTGACAATAGCTTGTCCAAGGAAAGACAAGTTTCTGATTCCTAAAATATCAAATTTAATTAAACCGACATCTTCACAGGCATGCATTTCGTATTGAGTAATGGTTTTGTCTCCACCAGTTTCTAGTTGGGTGGGAGAGAAATCATTGATAGTAGTGGGAGAAACGACGATAGCACAAGCGTGGACACTGATATGACGAGCACAACCTTCGACTTGTTTGGCCATGTCTAAAATTCTTTTGGAGTCCGGATCGTTGGAATAAAGAGTTTTTAATTCTGGAGTGATAGTGAGAGCTTTGTCGATAGACATGGGAAAGCCTTGTGAACCTTCGGGAATTAATTTACTGATTTTGTCCCCAACTGAATATTCATAACCGAGAACTCGGGCAGTATCACGGACTGCACCTTTGGCCATCATTCGTCCAAAAGTACAGATTTGGGCGACGGCATCTTTGCCATATTCATCGACAATGTGGTAAAGCATTTCTTGGCGTTTGTCGTCGGCGATATCTAAGTCAATATCTGGTGGAGAGGGTCGGTCTTTATTTAAAAATCGCTCGAAAGGAAGTTGATAAATTAGTGGATCTACAGGTGTAATTCCAAGAACGAAAGCGACCAAACAACCTGCGGCTGATCCTCTGGTATTAGTAGGAGTATCGTTGTCTTCAGCCCACTGAATGAAGTCGCGCATGATTAAAAAGTAAGCGGCATAACCTTTAGAACAAATAACATCAAGTTCGTACTCTAATCTATCGATTACTTCTTGATTATATTTATCTTCGTAATGTTCTTTGGCTGAAATATCAACTAATTCTCTTAAAGTTTGTTCAGCAGTTTTATGGGGTGGTAATTTAAATTTGGGGAAATACCAATTTCCCAATTCAATTTCTAGTTCACATTTGTCGGCGATTTTCTGGGTGTTTTCAAGCGCGTCAGGTAAATCAGCAAATTGATCAGACATTTCTTCTGGTGATTTGATATAAAAATCGGGAATATCAATCATACTGAGACGTTTGGTGTCATTAAGAGTGGTTTGAGTATTGATCATTAATAAAACGTCTTGAGCAAAAGCATCTTCCTTTTTTAAATAATGAGCGTCATTGGTAGCGATAAGAGGAATGCCTAATTCTCGGCTAATTTTGATAATACCGTTGTTAGCGGTGTCTTGACCTTTGAGTCCAGGGTGGCGTTGAATTTCTAGATAATAATCGTCGCCAAACAAATCTTGAAATTCTTTGGCACGAGCCTTAGCTTTTTCATAATTACCATCGAGGACTAATTGGGAAATTTCTCCTTCGATACAGGCACTACTACAAATTAATCCGTCTTTGTATTTGACTAAGGTTTCCCAATCGATACGAGGTTTGTAATAATAACCTTCGATGTGGGCAATACTAGTTAACTTCATTAAATTTTTGTAACCTTGGTTGTTTTTGGCTAATAAAATTAAGTGTTGGTTGCGTCGGTTGTTGGTTGATTTATCAAGACGGCCATTTTGAGCAAGATACATTTCACACCCAATGATGGGTTTTATTTCGGCCTTTTTGCAGGCTTTATAAAATTCGATGGCACCATACATAGTACCGTGATCAGTGATGGCAATAGAATTCATGCCCATGCTTTTGACGGTGTTGATTAGATTTTTGATTTTAGTTAATCCATCCAAAAGTGAATATTCGGTATGAACATGAAGATGAACAAAAGACATATCTATAGTTTATAAAGTAAAAAAAATAAAAAGTCTATCAAATGAGTGGGGGCGGCTCTAAGTTTATTTATTGTAACATTTTTGAGCAATTTCGATTTCTTTTTCTCCAATTCTTTTCTCTGGTTCGATATAACAAAGATGTAAAAAATTATAGAGTTTTTCTTCGGTTTCAAATGTGTTTATTTTACCTGTTTTTAGGTCTTTTATGCCATATTCAGAAACTGAAAAACCAAGTGAAAGAGCATATTTTCGAAGAAGTATGTTGTGCTGGCGTCCGCCAGTAAAATGTTGGACGAGAGAGGCAAAATTTTTTGCAGGCTGTACCATTATGTCAACTCTAATGTCGGGATAAATTCTGATGGAAGCTTTTTTGGGACCGATATTAATGGTTTGAATATTTTCTGGATATGAAGTGAAATATTTTAAAATATTTTGGGACTTATCTGATTTGGCGGCAAGATCAATGTCCCCAACGGTTTGGGTATGTCGGCGAAGACTACCCAGAGCGAGAAATTCAACTTGGGGAAATTTTTGGTGAAGATAACTAATAATTTTGTTGGCGGCAATTTTGGCTTCTTGATAACTCATACGGCGAGATTGGCCTAAGAAAGCTAGAGTGTTTTCAAGGATTGATTGCTCTGATTTTTCGCCGAATTTTGGCCAGTTTCTAATTTTTCTTGATCTGGCATATTCAACTAACTGATCATAGGCAGTGAGAGGATCTTTGGAAAATTTTAGTTTTTTGGTGAGAGTATAGGCGATTTTTGGACCGATGCCGTTGATTTTGGTGAAACTGAAAACAAGGGGAGAAATACCTTTGAAGGCTTTGATAATATCGGGGTGAAGTTTATTTTTGTCTAATAAATAGGCGATTTTTTTGAAAATGTTAGGGCCGATGCCAGGGATATTGTCGACTAAGCACTTATCTTTTTGCCAGAGGTCTTGAATAGATTTGGGATAAGTTAAGATAGTTTCGGCGGCGTCTTGATAAGACTTAATCCGGAAAAAATCTTTCTTTTTGATTTCGTAGGCGGTGGCAATATTTTGAAGAATTTCAGCTATGTCAGAGTTAGAATAATTGTTTACCATAGTTAATTATATATCTAGAGATAAACATTGTTTATGTTGGAAAGTTTTGGTATAGTATCAAGGTAATTAGACCAATGGACTGGTGGTGCAGCGGTCTAGCACATCCGCCTGTCACGCGGAAGATCGTGGGTTCGAATCCCATCCGGTCCGCAAAAAGTAAAAATCCCCTATTTTAGGGGATTTTTTAATGTATGATAAATTAAGTTATGGAATTTTTTCTATCATTAGTATTTTGGTTTTTAATTTTTTTTGTCATTTACAAAAAAATAACTAGTAAAAATATTGAAAAAGTTAATGAAAAGGAAATAAAAGACAAAAATTATTATTTACCTTATAAAGTTAGAAGAACAATAATGTCTGAACATGAAAGATTGTTATTTTGTAATTTAAGGGCTGTTCTTGGAACTAAATATGATATCTATCCACAAGTGAATTTGGATAAAATTTTTATGATTGAAAGACAAAGAGTATATAAATATTATCTTGGTTGGTTAAGAAGAATAAATCAAAAATCAGTGGATTTTTTAGTGGTTGATAAAAATACACAGTCTCCTGTTTTTGCTATTGAACTTGACGATTCTAGTCATGAAATTGAAGACAGAATAGAAAGGGATATTTTTGTGCAAGAAATTTTTAAAAGAAATAATTTTCCACTAATTAGATTTAACCCTGGGCAGTATAAAATTGAAGAATTAAAGATTGTTTTGAAAAAGTATTTAAATTAAATACTTAAAATTCGTTTTCTTGGATATTGAAATATGATTTTTCTAGATTGGCTATAACTTTAGGAATATTTTCTTGGCAAGACTGTCCGTATTTATTCTTAAAATAATCGGTTTTGTATAAATCATAATCTTTTAATTTAAATAGAAAGCCGAGTCTACCGAATATATATTCTTTCCTATTGTAAACAGTTGAATATTCTTTAAAAATTTGGTCTTCGTATTCGTATAGGGTTTTGGGTGGATAACCTAATATTGACATATCGATATCTATTAAATAATTTGTATCGGGATCTGTTGAGAGCTCATGGTTCCCGGTGGCTAAAATGTGGTCTTCGACTTTTTTGATAAAATTTTTGGATAAGTTATTTTTGTGGCAAAAATCTTTGGCTAGTTGGGCACTTTTACCCTCGTTATCATGTTGGCTAATGTTGTAAACTGCATCGTGAAACCAGATGGCTAATTCGACAGAATCTGGATTATTGAGTAGTGATTTTATTTCATCAAATTCGTTGAAACAATTATTTAAATGATTAAGTGTGTGATAGGCTCGATGGGGTTCGTTGTAATGATTACAAAGATCTTTAAAAGATTCTTGATGTTCAGAGATGCCAAGTCTTGAACATAAGCTATTCCATCTAGGTTTTAATGTTTCCTCTAGAGGGATAGGTTCTCTATCAAATCTGTTTTCTATCATAATTGGTGTAATTTACCATAAAAATTCATTAATTTCATTCCATCCGGTCCTTTTAGAAACAGAAATCCCCCCTACCTAGGGGATTTTTAGTGTTAAATTGAAATTTAGTAGTTAATATGTTATATTATAGGTTAATAGTACATTAAAATGTGAAAGGTTGTGTTGTATATGAAGAGGTTTGAGATTTGGTTTTCCAAATTGCCCTTTTCCGGAAAGTGTGTGATAAGACCAGCTTTGTTTCGGCTTTATTTGAGTTCTTCACTTGATGAAAAAAGAAAAAATCTTTTCTTTGCGGTTACATTACTCTCTCTTTATATTATTTTTCATTTAGTCCAGGTGAAAATGGGATTAGACTTATTTTTGGTAAGCAATATGGTGTTTATTAAAATGATTGCAATTGTATATCTTTTAGTAAACTTGTCTGTATCTACAGTACAGTCGTATCTCTTAATAAGAATCTTTGCCTTTTTATCGAAACACAGAGGGAAATATCCTAGTCCTAGAGCCTCTACTTTTGCCGATGATTATGGTTCTTATTCCGCGAAGGAAACTATAAAATCAGTTATTTTTACACTTACAGGACAAATTGTCTTTTTAGTATTATACACAACCTATTTTTAACATTTTGGCTATTAGGCCCTTTTATTTAAAAAAAATATTAGGGCCTTTTTTATGTGTAAAATTAAGATTTATATTTTAGATAAAACCCCGACTATTTTGGTCTTGACTGAGGCGAGGGGTTTTTTGGAAACAAAGGCGATTTCGTCGCAAAGATGGTTTAAAATATTTTCGGTTAATTCTTTATTGGTTCGAGAAAAAGTATCAGGACTTTTATTTTTTTCAAAATAAAGCTGTTTTAAAATATCCAAATTTTTAAATGGATCGTTGGAATAAAGAATTTCTTTGATTAATTTTGGATCGGTGAAATTAGCTTCGTTGTATTTTTCGTCTAATTTTTTATAAAAAGTTTTGACATCGGTGGAACTAATCAAGTGTCTTAGACCACTTTTTACAATATTTTCGATGGGGGTATGGCAAACAATTGGTTGGTTTTTATTATCAAAGCTACTGATTGAACGATAAAAGAAATAATCAACATTTTGGCCGGAATAATTTTTTTGTTTTTTTTGCTCAAAAATTTGATAAATATTTTCGAAATCGATAATATAATCGTTGATTGCAAAAGTATCTTTGTTGTCGGCCATAAAAAAACACTTGTAAAAACAAAAAAATAAACGTCCCGTAGAAATTTAAGTGTGTCTAATTATAGCAGTTTTTTGGAATTTATTCCAGGATACCGTCGAGATTGTTGTCGTAGATAATTTCCTCAGAAACTAAACGGTAAGAAAGAATTTCTTCTGGTTTGAACCAAAGAGCCATTTCTTTTTGGGCTTCATCGATTGAGCCGGAGGCATGGATAATGTTTCTAACAGCTCTTTTATCAACATCAGAAGCTTGATAAGAATCAATAGTATAGTCGCCTCGGATAGTACCTGGAACAGAAGTTAGAGGTTCAGTTCCGCCAGTAATTTTTCGAATAACTCCGATAACATTCATCCCCTGCCAAACCATAGCGACAACTGGACCACTACTCAAAAAAGAGACTAATTGTTTACGGACACCTTCAGCTAAAGCGATAGGATCGTCGGTTGGAGGAGTGAGTCCCTTGGCTTTCCACCCTTCAATAGATTTGGTGCCAGTTTTCATAGCCCATTCTGGATCAACGGAATAATGAGCGAGTGCAATTTCTTTGGTAGGAATGACCATTTTAATAGCAACTAATTTAAGACCACATTGTTCGTACCTTCTAATAGTTTCTCCAATTAAACCTCTTTGAACACCGTCTGGTTTAACTAATACTAAAGATTGTTCTTGTTTGTTATCAAAGTTTTTCATAATGGCTAATTTTGCCTGAAAAAGAGTGAATAATCAAGATGATAATGTATATTGATTATATTGATGTATATCGATATAATTGGTTTATGGACAAAATATTTAAAGCGCTAGCTGATATCAACAGACGCAAAATATTGACATTGTTAAAAGAGAAAGAATTTTCGGTAAATGAATTATTGGAGGGCTTTGATATTGGTCAAGCAACTTTATCAAATCATTTATCAATATTACGTAAAGCCGGTTTGGTTGATTGTAAAATTTTGGGAAAGCAAAGAATATATAGGTTAAAAAAAGATATTCTGCTTGCCTTTGCGGAGAATATGCGTAGATTTGCTGGAAAGTTAGATGAATCATTTGTTGAAGAGATTGCAATTCGAGGAATTAGGGTGTAAATTGAAATTAATTTATAATTAATTATTATTTACATCAAATGATGAATTTAAAATCCTTGACTAAAAAATATTTTAAGTCAACAGAAGAAGTTATAAGTATGTTTTTGGGTTTGGTTATCGTAGTAGTGGTGATTGGGTTGATTTTTAATTTTTACCAAAAAATGAAGGGAAATGTGGCAATCCCAGGTGTAACAAATAATATTAAAATTACAGAAAATGTTACAAAATCTGAAGATAGCAAGGATGTATATAAAGTGGTGAAGGATGATAATTTGTGGAAGATTGCAGTTAAAGTTTACAATGATGGTTATGCTTGGACAAAAATTGCTACAGCTAATAAAATTAAAAATCCATCGTATCTTGAAGTCGGTCAAGAATTAATTTTGCCAAATATTGAGAAGAAAGAAATTGTTTCTCAAATTAATTCTAGTGATAAGAGTGAGGTTGTTTCGGCTGGTGAATACAAAGTGGTTAGAGCTGATAGCTTGTGGAAGATTGCGGTGAGAAACTATGGTGATGGTTATCAATGGGTAAAAATTTATCAAGTTAACAAATCAAAAATAAATAATCCAAATAAGTTGGAGATAGGAATGACGTTGATAATTCCCAGTTTGAAGTAAGGGCTGCATGCTAAAATAATTCTGATTGCGGCTATAGTTTAGTGGTAAAACATATCCTTCCCAAGGATAGGTCGAGAGTTCGATTCCCTCTAGCCGCTCTTAGGTGCCGATATAGCTCAGCGGTAGAGCAGCAGTTTCGTAAACTGTTGATGGTAGTTCAATTCTACCTATCGGCTCAAATTTTGATACAATAAATAATATTATGCCAGAGTTTAGACGTTCTAGATTAGAAAGAAAAAACAACGATCAAATCACCAAAAAGACGGTTTTTTTTGGGTTTTTGACAATTGTGATCGTGGCAGCTTTGTTAATTTTTGGATTACCTTTTTTAATTAAATTTTCTGTTTTTTTGGGAGAAAGTAAAAAAACGACTGGGAATAGTAATAAGGTATTACCTCCTTTAGCGCCTAGATTGGTAATTCCATTTGAAGCAACTAATAGTGCAAAAATTGATGTGTCTGGCTTTGCGGAATCAAAAGTAACTGTTGAATTATTTAAAAATGAGGTATCAATAGGAAAGACCGAAGTTACAGAGAATGGCGATTTTAATTTTAAAGATGTTTCTTTAGATGAAGGAGACAATAATTTTAGTGCTGTGGCTAGCGCAGAGAACAATGGAAGTAGTGATGGATCTGCCTCTATAGATGTGGTTTTTGATAAGAATCCACCGTCTTTGACATTAACAAATCCAAGTGAATCTTCGTTGAGTGTTGATTATACCGATATTGATATTATTGGGATTACTGATAAGGGTTCGAGTATATTAATTAATGGAAGGATGGCGATGGTAGATAATTACGGTAATTTTAAATTAAGATGGCAACTCAATACAGGGAAAAATGATTTGGAAGTAATTGCTCGTGATACAGCTGGAAATGAGACTAAAAAAAATATTTCAATAACTTATAGCCTTTAAAAGAAAACTAAAGAAAGTAGAACCCAAGGATAAAGAAGAGAATTGGCAAACAGGGAGTGAAATAAAATTACTAAGATAAATGTTTTTTTAAGTAAATCTGATTTGGTATAGATTTGTTTTAAGCCGAGTAAAAATAAAATAGTTCCGATAATACCTGTGGTTGTTAACAGAGTCATAATGCTTCCATCAAAACCAGAACTGGCATGAGAAGCAGGGTTTTTTATCTCTCTGATAAAGGATAAATTGTTATAGCCAAAACCAATCAGAGGTGATTTAGTAAACGTTTGCCAACCTTCTTGGTAGTTTTCGATTTTGGCTTTGATTGACGAAGTTCGCTCGAGTTTAGTCCCCTCTCCAGGTTGTCGAGGTAGAAGAAAAAGAGTGCAAGTTATTAGTAAAAAGCTTATTAAAAATATTTTGAAATTTTTTAGATTGATGGAGATGAATGTGAAAGCTAAAAGAAAACAGAGATAAGTAGAACGACTATAAGTTAGGACTAAAGCGAGGTAAGAGATTATTAAAAGTGGCCAACGATAAGGAAATTTTTTATCTAGAAAAAGCTTGATGATAAAAAATAGATAAATTAGACCAGTGAAGGTGGGATCAAAAAAAGTACTGACGAGGCGGTAAAGATGAGGGTCCCAATTTAGGGCATCAAAATAGGTAAAGTTAGGCCAAAAAAAGTATTGAATTAATCCAAAAAAAATATTGGCGATTATCGATATATAAAAAAAAATTTTAATTTTTAAACCTAGATTAATGGGGAAAATAAAGAAAGATAAAAGACAAGTGAGACGGATGAGATAAAAAACTGGTTTTAAGGAATATATTTGGTATTTAAAAAGGGTGAAGGCTAGGAAAATCCAAGAAAAGACCAAAAAATAGGTAAAAAATTTATTTTTTGTTTTTAAGTCTTTAGTTTTAATGTGTTGGAAGACATTAATTAATGCTAATAAAATTATAGCGGTATCGAGAAGAGGAAAGGAGACACTAAAAAGGTTGATTCGAAAAATTTGACCAATGAAGAAAGAAAAGATAGTAAAGGTGAGGATTATTGTTGATACAGATGCCATAATTTAGCTTTATTCAAAAAGACATGAAAGCTCATGGATAGGTCCATAATAATGCCGGGAGTGCCATCTAAAAAGCCGAGGCGAAAGAAATAATTTTGAATAAATTTGCCAATGGGAAAAAAGATAATTTCGAAAAGGTTGGTGGTAATTTTTTGGTCAAACAATTCTTTGGCGCGGATATCGGTGTAGAAATTTATTTTTTGAATAAAGGATTTGAGGGTGGAATGAGAATAGTGATAAATAATTAGTTTGGTTTCTTTGATAAATTTTTGGGTGTGCCAGTATTCATGAACTCTACCTTCAAAGTGTCCATATTTTTTATTAAAAAGACGAAGGAAATCGAGATAGGCGGTTTCGCCATATTTCAGTTCATGTTTGAGGAAAGTGTCATGACGTTTGAAAGAGTAATTTTTATGTTGAAGTTTATCAATATGATTTAAAAATAGGATTAATTTTTTACTTGGACGTTCGTCGGCATCAAGCCAAAATATCCAGTTGTATTTGGCTTTGGATACGGCAAAGTTACGTTGAGCGGAAAAATCGCCGTCTAATCCCCTATTAAAAACTTTGATGGATCGTTTTTGAGAGGCAAACTTTTTGGTAATTTCGATGGTATTGTCGGTAGAGTTATCATCGACCACAATTATTTCTTTAATTTTTTTGCAGGAATCCAGCCAATCAAAATTCTTTTCCAAATTTTTGGATTCGTTGTGGGTGAGGAGAAGGAGAGAAATACTAGGCTTTTTGAGTTTAGTTTGGGTCATGGTGGATATAATTGCGAGCTTTTAAAAATATTTCTTCTAGTGAGAAGATTATACCTAATATTATACCTTCAAGAACATTTGAATGTTTTTTAAAAAATATTTTTCTGGATTTGTACCAATAGTTTAGAGAGGTTCTATATTTGTTGTTACTACTTGCTCCACCAATATGAAATATTTGAGAATTTGGATCAAAAACTACTTTGTATCCTTCATTATTATTTTTGATTCCAAAATCAATATCTTCCATATACATAAAAAAACTTTCATCAAATAGGTTTAATTTTTTATTTATTTTTCTTCTGAAAATTAGATATGCACCACATAACGATGAAACATTAGTTGGTATTTTAATATTTTTATAACTTTCTGGCCAGAATTTTTTTGAAAATTTATTTTTTGGAAACATTTTTTTTAGATTTGTAAATTCAAAAAGACCTGTTAAAAATGTTGGTTTTGTATTCGCGGATAGATAAGGTTTATTGTTTGGGTATTTTATTTTTCCCCCAATAATTCCCATTTTTTTATTTTTTTCAATTAAATTAAAACTTTTTATAATTGAATTATCTGTTAAATATGTATCTGGGTTTAAAAGTAGTATAAATCTTGATTTAGATAATTTAATTCCTTGGTTTACGGCTTTAGCAAACCCAACATTTCGTTTATTTTGAATTATTTTGATTTTTTTAGATAGGTTTTTTATTTTTTCTGTTTCAAAAGTGGTTGAATTATTATCGATAATTATTATTTCTTTTATGATTTTTTCTATAAATTTTAACGACTTAATCAAATTTAAAATTTCTTTGTTTGAATTGTATGTAATTATTATTAGAGTAATTTTTTTAAGCATTAGTATTATTCTGTTTAATCAAATGTTATTAAAATAAGAAAAAATTATTGTAAACGGTAACCACTAGGGATGGTATTAGCAATAACACCTTTTAAAAAATCATCAGCCGTTTTGTTTGAAAAATTTAAACTATCTGTTTCAATATAACCGATAACATTATTATTTAAGTCGATTAATATCACTTTCATTTTTTTAAAAATTTTACCTGTCATAATATATGTTTCCTGAAGAAACCTTGATAACTGTTGTTCTGCAATTGGAATCGAAGGAATTTCTACTTTTTTAATAAAAGGACCAACACTAACATAATATTTACCAAGTTTTCTATCTTGTTTTTTTACAACAAACTCAACATTTTCATTTGAAACTAGCTTCATTGATTCAAAATCAAAGAAACTATCTTTAGCACAAATATAGGCGACTTTTTCAATTTTTTTAGGAGTTAATGTTGTGTTAGAAAAATAAGGTTGCATGTTTTTTACTTCATTTGTATTTAAGATGATAAGTGCCATCCTCATAGAAAGTACAGTGGTGTAAAGAGAGTGCAACTTCTTTTCAAATTCATCTAAATTAAAAACATGTCTATATGTTTCATTACCTCTACTATTGATATCTGTAAGTAGAACTGTTTCTTTATCATCATTAAAAACATGACGATGTTCATGTGATAATGAATTACGAACATGCTGATCACTGCCATCAATCAACAAATTAATTGGTTGTTTATTTAAAATAATTGGTGTGTCTAGTTTTTCTTTCTTATATTTTGTTTCTTTTTTCAGATAATCAGTAATATTAGTATTTACATCAAGAGTTCCAAAAACAATCTCTTTTGAAATAGTTGGTAATGTAGAAATTATTGAATAATAATCACTATAGATCTCTTTATACAGATTAAACATAGCTTTAAATTGTTGTATATACGAATGCTCTTTGTTCCTTGTTTTATGATAATTGCTTTCAGTATCATGGACCTCTTCGTCATAATCGGACATGTTATCCGATACTATTTCAAAAGTTTTTGTTACCAATTCTGGATTTTTTCTGAAAGCCGAATTTATTAAATCCATTGCGACCTCAACTTTTTTTCTTACTTCTATTTTTGAACCATATTCATGTGCGTGAGATAAACAATCTGTCAGCATTTGTACTGGGAATGAATACCTATGAAGAACCTTGTCATCATTTAGATTTGGTTTAATAAGATAAGAATAATCTTTTAGTAGGTCATGAAAGGGAAATAATTTTGAGCCATAGCTATCTTTCAAATCTTCATAGGGTTTATTAAAATAAGGTTTCATATTGGGGTAGACATATCTAACTTTTTTAACCAAGAACATGTCTATTATACTAGCCTTTCTGGCT
>Ga0265297_10006494_pt1 | contig 16930 bp, 14 predicted proteins | sample Munlanlwell13791_FD_192502 | JGI IMG/M metagenome (GOLD analysis project Ga0265297, IMG submission 192502) | Leachate microbial communities from a municipal landfill in Southern Ontario, Canada - Leachate well 137-91 | ecosystem: Engineered > Solid waste > Landfill > Unclassified | place...
AGTGTTATTTTTGTGTTTTTTATATTTAAGTCACAATTTAACTTTAATCTACGCCTTGCCTTTAATTGCCTTATTTACTGTTTTAACCAAAAAATTTAAATACTTCTTTAGAACATTGCTTTGGTCTATTGCTCTTTGTAGCTTTTTTCTGATACCTGCATTTTTTGAAAAAAATCTCACTACTGTTGACACTATGACTCAAGGTTTTTTCAACTATATTATTCATTTTGTTACTCTTAAGGAATTATTCATCTCCAATTTTTGGGGCTATTCTGGCACTATGTGGGGTCCAATTGACGGTCTTTCATTCAATCTTGGCATTGTTGTTTGGCTGACTTCATTTTTCGTTTTTATGATGTATTTAATTAGAACAAAAATTAAACATCGATTATTAATAATAATAATGTTCTTAATTGGTGTATTTGCTTTATTTTTAACCCACAACAAATCAACTTTTATTTGGCAATTGTTACCATTCATGGCCTATTTCCAATTTCCATGGCGTTTTCTCGGCTTAGCTATCTTTTGTTTTTCATTTATCAGTGGGGGATTGGTAAATCTATTTAAAGCAAACTTAAGATTACCTCTTATATTAGGCTTAATAGTTATAACTATTGGAATTAATTACTCATATTTCAAGGAAGATATTTGGTATCAAAAATTAACTGATTCAGATAAATTAAATGGCGCAGAACAAATTCGTCAAAGTGCTGCCGGTCTTATGGATTATTGGCCGAAGTACGGGAGCGAATTTCCTAAAACCTATGCCCCTTCAGCGCCAATAGTCCTAAAAGGTAATGTGGATTTTGTTAAATATTATAAAAATAGTCATTTTTCAGAAGCCTATTTTTCGGTATCAACTCCAAACGCCCTGGTAAATCTACCAATCGTTTACTTTCCCAACTGGAACCTAATTATGGATGGTAAAAAATCAGATTATAAAATTGACGAACAGTTTGGTTTAATTCAACTTCAACTTAGCCAAGGTCAGCATCACTATGAATTAAGTTTCAAAAATACACCGTTACGTACTTTTGCCAACCTTTTTTCCCTTCTTACGCTTGGGAGCTTTATAATACTAATAATCCGTGAAAAACATAACTAATAAAATTTTTATTTTGATTTTTTTAATCGCCGCAATTTTTCGTTTTTGGAATTTAAGTTCTCTACCAGCTGGTTTAAATTGGGATGAAATTTCACATGGATATAATGCCTATTCTTTATTAAAAACAGGAAAGGATCAGTGGGGGAGTTCGTGGCCAATATTTAATTTCCGAGCCTATGGTGACTTTCCAACCGCAGCCAATCTGTACTTCACTATTCCCTCAGTGGCTCTCTTCGGTCTGAATGCCTTTTCTATTCGTTTACCGGCTGCTATTTTTGGGCTTCTATTTGTAGTTTTCAACTATTTTCTCGCCAAAATAATTTTCAAAAACGAAAAATTAGCCCTATTTAATATGTTTTTAGTCGCTCTATCTCCCTGGTCATTATTTCCATCAAGAGGAGTTTTTCAATCTAATTTATCACAATTATTTTGTCTTGCCGGACTTTACTATTTTTACAAATCATTATTGGCTCCAAAATATGCCTATTATTCAGCTATTTTATTTGGAGTCTCCCTATATTCTTATCACAATGCCCGTATCGCAGTTCCTCTTTTAATTTTTTATTTTACTTTTTACTACTGGAAGCAACTAAAAAATAAAACCTATTTGTTTGCCCTGATAATCTTTTTGCTTTTTGCCGTTCCTAATCTATTTAATCTTTTTTCCCCAGAATCAACAGCCAGGAATCGTTGGGTTGGCATAATCAATCCCAACTCTATTAATTTAATAAATGAAGAAAGACGTTTGTTTACTGGGCCAGCTATTTTTAATCGGGTTGTAAATAATAAGTTGGTCTATTTTTCAAATCAATTAGCCAGAAATTATTTTGATCTAATTAATCCCATCCCTCTATTTTTTCAGGGTTCATCAAATTATCAGTTTAATCCCCCAAGGACAGGTCTTTTGTTTATAGTTTTAATTCCATTTTTTTATTTTGGATTATTTAGATTACGTCAATTTCTTATACCACTGATAATTACTCTACTTCCGGCGGCATTGACGGTCGGAGATTTTCCATCAATTAGAGCCACCATTGCTCTCCCTTTCTACTTTTTAGCCATAAGTTATGGCGTTTCATTTATTAAAAACAAAAAATTATTTTACTTAATCATTATTATATTTAGTCTGGAATTTATTGGTTATTGGGCCAAGTATCTTCAATACAGTCGAGATTATTCGCAAAACTGGCAATACGGTTACCAGGAGATGGTATCCAAAATTAAGGCTGATTACTCACAATATCAACAAATATATGTCACCAAAAAATATGGTGAACCACATGAATTTATATTATTTTACTGGCCATGGGATCCGACAACTTATCAAAACGATCCCAAAAAGAATTGGAATTTTCATTCCGACTGGTATTGGGTAGACGCTTTTGATAAATTCAATTTTGTAAATGATTGGGAAATCGCTACCTTAACCCTTCCATCTTCATCACTATTAATCACTTCTCCCAAAAATTACCCCCAAAACAACGTTAAATTAATCGATACCGTTAACTTTTTAAACGGACAAACTGCCTTCGACTTTGTTATCAATGAATAAAGAAAAAATTTTATTAATCATAATTATTTTCTTGGGTTTTTTAATCAGAATTTATAATATATCCTATCCTCCATTACTTTGGGATGAAGCTGCCCTTGGTTATAATGCCTATTCAATTCTTCATACCGCCCGGGATGAATATGGCCAATTTATGCCCTTAATTTTTAAATCTTTTGGTGACTACAAACCCGGTCTCTATGTCTATTTGACCGTCCCCTTTGTTGCTATTTTTGGACTGAACCCCTTGGCAGTCCGATTGCCTTCGATAATTCTTGGGACTTTATTGCCATTTATTGGCTATTTATTTGTTAAAAAACACTCATCAAATAAATATTTACCAATTATCTTTGCCGCCATAATTGCTTTCAATCCCTACAACATCCATTATTCCCGGGGAGCTTGGGAAACCAACGTTCTTACTTTTGAATTATTGTTGGCATCTCATTTTTTCTTTAATAAAAAATATATCTGGTCATCAATTATATTTGGGTTAACACTTTTTACCTACCAATCGGGTAAATTGATTAGTTTATTAATCATCTCTATTTTACTAATCACTAATTTCTCAAGCTCTTTTTTAAAAAAAGATTTTATTTTAAAATTTATTTTTCCACTCTTTATCTTTTCTCTTCCGATACTAGCGGGCATCCTCTTCAGTCATCAGGGTAATCGGCTTGAAGTCGTCAGTTTATTTTCCTATCCCAGAAGTTCTGAAGAAAAAAATCTTATTCTTTCTGAAAGCGGTCAAACTGATTTTCAGATATTTCACAATAATTATATATTTTTCGCCAGGAATTTTTTCAGTCGCTACTTTAATCACTTTTCACCCCAATTTCTCCTAACCCAAGGCGATTGGCAAAACCCCCGCCATAGTGCACCTTACACCGGAGTCCTTTTGTTTCCTTCAGTATTTTTTTTATTAATAGGCTTATTTAATCTTAAAAAAAATAATTCATCTCTTAACCTATTTTTCCTTCTTTGGTTTATTCTCGCCCCAATTCCGGCGGCTCTGACTCGTGATGAAATTCAAGCTACTCGAATCATGAATTTTTCTGTACCTTTGTGTTATTTTACGGCCTTAGGCATTATTTCAACCATAAATTATTTTAAGAAAAATAAGTTTTTCTCTCCATATATTCAATTATTCATCTTTTTGTCTTACTTAATTTCATTTATTTACTATGCGGATCTATATTTTAACCATCTGGTCAAGAAATCTCCCCAGGCCTGGTTATATGGCTATCAACAGGCCATGCAATATGCCATCAACAGCGATACCAATAGCCTTAATTATTTCACTGATTTTTATGGTCAACCCTATATTTATTATCTGTTCTATAGCCGCTATTCTCCCGAAAAATATCAACTTCAGGATAGACTACTTACCACCACCCCAGATACCGGTAAAGTTCATCAGATTGATAATTTTATATTCGAAAATCCAAACTATAACCATCTTTTACTTCAAAAAACTCCTGTTCTTGGAGTATTCTCATATGACGACACGATTATCCAAGGAATAGATCGCACTCAACTAACACCTCTATCTCCAATTAATAACACCTCCACCTTCTATGGCTATAAAAATTTCTAAATTATCACTTATTTTATTTCTCGCCTTGCTGCTCCGGTCTTGGCAAATAGCCAAGTTGCCATCACTTAATCCCGATGAAGCTGCCCTAGGCTACAACGCCTATTCATTAATCCAAACTGGCAAAGATGAACATGGTGCCTCTTGGCCACTCCATTTTATGTCCTTTGGCGACTACAAACCCGGAGGCTATGTATATTTGGCTTTACCCTTTGTCAAAATTTTAGGTCTAACTCCTTTGGCTGTCCGTTTGCCAAATTTAATTTTTTCCGTCCTAACAATTTATGTCCTATACCGTCTTGTTTTTCTCTTAACTACTAACTATTTACTTTCCTACCTGGCCGCTTTTGTTCTTGCTGTCAATCCTTGGCATCTTCAATTCTCCCGCGGTGCTTGGGAAAGTAGTACCGCCTTATTCTTCATATTGTTGGGTATTTATTGGCTATATCTATATCTTATTAATAATCAAAAAAAATATATTTATTTGTTTCCCTTACCTCTAGTAGTTGCTCTCTCAATCTATCATTCCGCCCGAATTATCGCTCCGGTTTTACTACTCATCATCTTGTTTTTAAATTTTAAAAAATTATTTAATAAAGAATTTTTAATTGCCGTAATTATTGGCTTAATATTGGTAACTCCGGTTGGCATTTCATTTCTAAAAAATGGTGGTACTACTCGCTTTGGTGGAGTGGGATTAACTGCCGACAAGGGCCCACTTTCAAGATCTGAGGAATTATTAAATCAACACGCTAACACCTTCATTGTAAATCGTCTGTTACACAATCGTCGCGTACTTTATGCCTTCTCTTGGGTCGAAAAATACACTTCACATTTTAATTTAAATTTCTTATTTATCACCGGTGATGAGGTTCCTCGATCAAAAAACCCCGATATGGGACAACTCTATTTAATTGAACTGCCATTTTTGTTACTCGGTATTCTTATGTTACTTAAGTCAAAAAATATCCACTTAAAACAGTTTACTTTTAGCTTCTTAATAATTGCCCCCCTGGCTTCATCATTAACCTTTCAAGCTCCCTCAGCCTTACGTGCCCTACCCATGGTTATTCCGCTCTCGATATTCGTCGCTCTCGGCTTACAGCAAATTATTACCTTCTCCCAAAAATATAATCTAATAAAACTTTTTATCTACTCACTACTTACTATTAGTTATCTATTTTCCATGTCTTATTATCTTGATTCATATTATGTTCATGCCCCCAAACGTTATTCTTTTGCCTGGAATTCTGGATTTTCAGATATTGTTCCTTATATTGAATCTCAAAAAAATAATTACCAAAATATTTACCTGACTGACAAGTATGACCAACCCTACATTCTATATTTATTTTATAGCCGCTATTTACCGTCAAAGATCCAATCTCAAATTAAATTGACCCCTCCAGATAAGTTTGGCTTTTCCACGGTTCGACAAATTGATAACATCCATTTTGGTATCAGCGAAAGCATATCCCCAAATTCTTTAATAATTGATGCCGCCGATTTTGAAAAAACCGGTCAAAGCTTTAGAATATATACTAATTAAATGAAAACCACTATTTCAGTTGCCATCGCTACCTATAACGAAGAGACCAATATTACCACCTGTCTCAAAGCAGTTTCTGATTGGGTAGAGGAAATTGTTGTTGTTGATGGACACTCTAGCGATAATACCGTCAATTTAGTTAAAAAATTTAAAAAAGCAAAAGTAATTTCCACCTCAAACCCAGCCATATTTCACATCAATAAGCAAATGGCCATTGATGCCTGTACTAGTGATTGGATTCTACAACTTGATGCCGATGAAGTTGTTAGCCCGGAACTTAGAGATGAAATTCAAAACATCATTATTAATACCACTTATAATGGTTTCTGGATAAATCGACAAAACTATTTTCTATCTCGTTTTTTAACAAAAGGGGGTGTTTATCCTGACCCCACCATTAGACTCTATCGTCGTGGCTTTGGTAAATTACCATGTAAAAACGTCCATGAACAGGCAGAAATTAAAGGTCCTATTGGCACATTGAAGACTGATTTGCTTCATTATGCCGATCCCAACTTTAGTCGCTATCTGTTAAGAAATGACCGTTATACCACCCTTTTGGCCCAAGAATTGATGGATCAAAAAGTTAAACTAAATATTTTGAGTTTTCTAAATTATTTTATTATTAAGCCAAATTATTGGTTTTTTCTGGCTTATTTTCGGCATCGGGGTTATGTTGATGGCTTTCCCGGTTTTGTTTTTTCCTGGTATTCATCACTTCGTTTTCCCATTTCCTATATCAAACTATTTGAACTAAAACATGAAAAAATTTAAAATTGCTATTGACATAAGTCCCTTAAATGACGGTAATTCTCAGCGTGGGGTTGGATATTATACCCGGAACTTAGTTGATGCTCTTCAAGAAGAGGTCAAGAATAATCACGATTATCATCAATTTCAAATTGAGCTTGTTACCCAAAGAAGTGAAGTATTTACTAATTACGATTTAATTCACTACCCGTATTTCGACCCTTTCAAAATAACATTACCCTCCCAAAACAAACCATACATTGTTACCTGTCATGATTTGATACCAAGAGCTTTCAAAGAACAGTTTCCGGTTGGAATAAGGGGTGAAATAAAGTGGTTAATTCAAAAACATCGACTTCAAAAAGCTAATTATATTATTTGTCCATCACTTTCAGCAAAACAACAAATTCAAGATCAGCTTATTTATCCCTCAGACCAAATTTTTGTCACTTACGAAGCTGCTATTTCAGATTATAAAAAAATAAATGACAGTAAAGAATTGTCTAATATAAAAAATAAATATAATCTCCCTGACAAATTTATCCTATATGTAGGTGATATTAACTGGAACAAAAACATTCCCACCCTGGTTAAGGCCTGCTTGGATTTAAAATATCCTCTAGTTGTCGTCGGCTCATCCGCTGTTAAAGAAGTTCCCAATCATCCCTGGACACAAGACATTCTCTGGCTTCAATCAACTGAAAAGTCATTAAAAGAAAAAGGAAGCAATCTATTAAAATTATTGGGTTTTGTCCCGGATAAAGATTTACCCTTAATCTATAATTTAGCCACACTTTACTGCCAAGCTTCTTATTCTGAGGGATTTGGATTACCCTTGGTTGAAGCTATGCAAACTGGTACTCCTGTAGTATATTCAGAGGCTAGCTGTCTTCCGGAAATAATGGATTCTAATGGAATATCTTTTGATCCATACTCAGTTGATTCTCTAAAAGCTGCCTTAGAAAAGCTGTGGAATGACCCTGAATTGCTTCAAAAATATTCTCTTCTGGGTCAAAAAAGATCCAAATTCTTTTCCTGGAAAAAGACTGCCATTCAGACCTTGGAAATTTATCGTTTGGTTCAAAACAATGATAAAAAATAATAACCATTTTTTGTCGGTTATTGTCCCAGCCTATAAACAAGAAAAAACCATCAGACAAGATATTTACTCAATATACGATACCTTAGAGCAAATAAGATATCCCTATGAATTAATTGTGGTTGTCGATGGTACAGAGGTAGATTCTACCTTTGCCGAAGCCAATAAATGTCATTTAAAAAATCTTCAGGTTGTAGGTTATGCCCATAATCATGGTAAGGGTTATACCCTTAGATATGGAATGGCTAGATCCAAAGGAGATTATGTCGCATTTATTGATTCTGGTATGGAAATAGATCCCAATGGAATCTCCATGCTTTTGGAACACATGGAATGGTATCATGCCGATATCGTCGTTGGTTCAAAGCGTCATCCCGCCTCTCAAGTTGTCTATCCCCTGGAACGAAAAATAATAAGTTTTGGAGCTCGCCTCATTTCCAAATATTTATTAGGTATAGATGTCCATGACACTCAAGCCGGATTAAAAATATTTCGTCGACCTGTACTTATAAAAGTTTTACCTCGGCTTTTAGTAAAAAGTTATGCCATAGATTTGGAAATTTTATCAGTTGCCAATCATTTGGGATTTAAAAAAATCTACGAAGCTCCAATAAAACTTAATTATGATTTTATCAGTCTTACCCACGCCACCGGCATAAAAATTATTTTAAATAGTCTCCGTGATGCCTTGGCGGTATTTTATCGTTTGAGAATTTTGCGTTACTATGATGACAAAAATCGTCGTCAGTGGGTTTACGATCCGGAATTAGAAATGAGGGTAAACACCGGTTAATATGACACCTATTTTTTTTTCAATTATCATTCCGGTTAGAAAAGAGAACGACTATCTTCGTGAAACTTTGTCTTGTTTAAAAAAACAAACATACAAAAGTTTCGAAATTCTGGTTATCACCGATAAAATATCAAAAAAACCTGACCCCAGTCTCAAGAGAAATATTGGTGCCCAAATGGCCAGAGGCAAATATCTATGTTTCTTAGATGATGATTCATATCCCGACCGCAACTGGCTAAAAAATATACATCGACAAGTGCAAATACATCCGAACTATGCGGCTTTTTGCGGTCCTTGTTTGACACCTCCTGCCGACAATATTTTTCAACAAGCCTCAGGCTTATTTCTTAGTTCTTTCATGGGAAGTGGGGGAGCCGGACAATATCGTAACCTTCCCCAAAGTCATCGTTTTGTTGATGATTATCCTTCAGTAAATTTAATTGTCAATAAAAACATTTTTAATAAAATTGGGGGCTTTAATTCAAAATACTGGCCGGGTGAAGATACTATTCTTTGCCTAGATCTTATTAACATGCAGGAAAAAATATATTACCATCCCTCAATTGTGGTTTATCATCATCGTCGCTCCGTCATTGTTCCCCATTTAAAACAAATCAGCCGCTATGCTCTTCACCGGGGTTTATTCGCTCGAAAGTTTCCGAAGAATAGCCTTAAAATAGGTTATTTCATGCCATCATTCTTTCTCATATATCTTCTAACTCTACCCCTACATCATATATATTGGCCCTTATATTTATACGTATTTTTGTTGTTTTTAACCCTCGTTAATTTCATATTGGAGAACAACAATATAATCTTATCGGTGTTGAGCACCATAACTATCCCTATCACTCATCTCTATTATGCTTTATTATTCCTTATAGGTTTTCTAAAGTTTGATTTGGACTTTAAACCACATCAGGTTGATAAAAAAACCGGTAAATATGTCGGTGGCTAAAAAATATTCTATTTCAATTTCATATCCTCCCCTAGAATCCCCAAAGGGAATTCCTTTCTTGGCACAGAATCGTCAGTTTCAATGGACAAACACCGGTAATGTAATTTTACCGGTTATCCCTGCCTACGGTGCTACGGCTCTAAAAAATCTTGGTCATAAAATTTTTTGGGATGATGCTATAGCCGAAAAAATTACCTACAAAAAATGGTTAAAAAGACTAATTAAACGCCGTCCCCATCTAATTTTTATAGAATCGAAAACTGCTGTCATCAAAAGACACTGGCAAATAATTAATGAAATAAAAAAGAATCTTCCCAAAAGTATCGTGGTCTTAATGGGTGACCATGTCACTGCTTTACCTATAGAATCATTAGAAAATTCCGCGGTTGATTACATAATCACTGGCGGTGATTTTGATTTTATGATGTTAAATCTGGTTGATTATCTGATAAAAGGTACCAAGCTGGAATCCGGCTTTTATTACCGGTCAAAAAAAGAATTTCTAAATACCGGTACTTTTGCCCTTAAGCATCACCATTTAGACTCTATTCCCATCATTGACCGCCATCTAACAAAATGGGAGTTGTATGGTCAAAACAATACCAATTTTAAATACAAGCCTGGTGCTTACATTATGTCCGGACGTGATTGTTGGTGGGGTAAATGTACTTTCTGTTCTTGGACGACCACTCATCCAGCAGGAACCTTCCGTACCTTTTCAGTTGAACACACCATTCGCGAAATAGAATATTTGGTATCTCTGGGTATCAAAGAAATTTTTGACGATGCCGGTACTCTTCCCATTGGCCCCTGGTTAAACAATCTCTGTCATCAATTAATTGACAAAGGACTTAATAAGAAAGTAGTTATTGGCTGCAACATGAGATTTGGAGCCTTAAATCAGGAACAATACAATTTAATGGCTGAGGCTGGTTTCCGTTTTATTCTATATGGCCTTGAATCAAACAATCAAAAAACTCTTGATCACATTGATAAAAATACAAAAATAGCCGATGCCAGAAAAACACTAACAATGGCCAAAAAGGCCGGTCTGGAACCTCATATCACCATCATGATTGGCTACCCTTGGGAAAGTTTGGCCGATGCTAACAATACTTTAAACGCCGCCAGAGCATTGTTTAAAGAAAATTTAGCTGATTCCATGCAGGCAACTATAGTTATTCCCTATCCCGGCACGCCCTTATTTGCCGAATGTCAAAAAAACAAACAATTACTCTCAGAAAATTGGGATGATTACGACATGCGCCAACCAATAATGCGCTCTCCAATTTCTCCTGAAAAACAACAAAAATTAGTCCGTGAACTATTTTATGGCATCTTAACGCCAGAATTTATTTGGCGAAAAATTACCTCCATCAGAAATTTAGATGATATTAAATTTTTGGCTACTTACGCCGTAAAATATGTCCAAAAGCTCCGCGACTTCTCCGGTCGTTAGTTTTATTATTCCGACACTCAATTCAGAACTCATTTTAAAACAGTGTTTAAATGCCATAAAAATCCAAAGTTTTACCGATTATGAAATCCTAATTGTTGATGGAGGTTCCAAGGATAATACCTTAGCCATCGCCAAACAATACCATTGCACTATTATAAGTAATCCTTTGGTTACAGCCGAAGCTGCCAAAGCCATTGGTTTGAAAAAAGCCCAAGGAGAATATATCGCTTTAATTGATTCCGATAATATTCTTCCTGATAAAAATTGGTTAAATTCTATGTTATTTCCATTTCAGGATAGCGAAATTATTGGTAGTGAACCCTTATTTTTTACCTATCGCCCCAAGGCTGGTTTTACCGAAAGATATTCATCTCTACTGGGAGCCAATGATCCTTATGCTTATATCAATGGTAACTACGATCGCTTTAGTACCCTATCTCAAAAATGGACAAATCTAAAATTAAAAGTTATTGATAAAAAAGAATATTTAAAAATAAATATTGATGATAATCGAAATATCCCTACAATCGGTGCAAATGGTACTATTTTTAGAAAAAAATTTTTAATCAAATTTTTTAAAGGCAATTATCTTTTTGATATTGATATCTTAGCCATGGCCCCAAAACCCTTATATTTTGCCAAAGTAAAAGTAGGTATTATTCACACCTATTGTGAATCATCGTTGTCAAAATTTATCCGTAAACAAAACCGGCGATTAACTGACTATTACATTTATAAAAATCATCGCCTCTATCAATGGTCAGCCACTAGCCGCACTATTGTCTTCAGCCTCTATAGTTTATTAATTTTTCCCTCACTATATGACACCATAAGGGGTTATTTAAAAAAGCCCGACAAGGCTTGGTTTTTTCACCCCATTGCCTGTTTTCTAACCTGGTGGATATATTTTATTGTTACCTTAAAATATAAATTACATTTATTAAAACCCTTAAATCGACTTCAATGGCAACAATAATTCAAAAATTTAAATTATACGGTCCAAAGCACTTTATTATTTTTTCATTTATTGAAATAGGCAGAATCTTCAATCGCTTTCTTCTAAAAACATATTCCCAAAACCAGGAGGATTTAATCATTGAAAGAATTCTTAAAAGAAAAGTATCTTCATATATCGATATCGGTAGTAACCACCCGGTTAAGTTTAACAATACCTATCGTTTCTATTTAACTGGTTCTCGAGGCATCAATATCGAACCAAATTTAAGTCTGATAAAAAATTCAAAACTTCTTAGACCAAAAGATAAAAATTTACAAATTGGTATCGCTAAAAACAAGTCAATTTCCACCTTTTATCAACTTGATCCCGATGTTGATTCGACTTTTTCGCAATCACAAGCCAATGACAAGGTAAAACAAGGCTGCCGTCTTGTCGATAAATATCAAGTTAAAATTTATACCTTAAAACAAATTTTTCAGCAGTATTTCAATCACAAAAATTTAGATCTCCTCTCCATTGATACTGAGGGCTATGATCTTCAAATACTCCAAAGCAATGATTGGGACAAATATCGCCCCAAAATACTTTGTATCGAAGATAATAGCTTAGAAACACAACAATTATTAACCAAGAATTTATATACGCTTCGGGAAATCACCGTTAATAATTCCATCTATTTTGATGAAAAAAATTAATGGAGTTTTAATCCTCTCTCCATTTTTTAGTCCAAATATCGGTGGTGTGGAATCACATCTTGATGATTTGGTGTCAGAACTGAATGCTCACCAAATTAGGTCATATGTTTTAACCTATTCTCCACTAACAACTAAATCTCCCTATTTATCAAGAGAAACAATAGGTCATTGTCAGATAATTCGTTATAAGTGGTTTGGCTATCAAGTATTCCCCAAGCTGGAAAAATATCCGATTTTTGATTTCTTATACATTACTCCCTATTTACTAATTCGCACCTTCTGGTGGCTTTTGAAAAACCACAAAAAAGTTAATCTAATTCACAGTCAGGGTTTTAACGCTGCCTTTATGGGCAACATTCTGGCAAAAATATTCCAACTCAAACATCTTTGCAGTACTCATGCTGTCTACGAAAATATTGGCGGTATTTCAAAGCAAATCACTGTCCGGGTATTGTCAAAATGTGATCAGATACTTTGTTTGTCCAAGGCTTCTATTGATCAACTAGAAAATTGGGGTGTAAATCCTAATAAACTTAGTCTCTATCGATATTGGATTGATTTAAAAAATTTTTCTCCGGTCATTCCACCCCCAAAATTAACCTTTCTGTTTGTGGGTCGTTTAATTGCCAAGAAGGGGATATGGGTTATCTTGAATACCGCTGCCCAATTAACATCAAATAAATTTATAATTGTTGGCAATGGTCCCCTAGAAAGTGAAGTCGAAGAATTTTCCAGCAAATATAAAAACATTCAATACCTAGGTGCTGTTCAAAATAAAAATTTACCCCAAATTTATCATCAAGCCAATGTCTTTTGTATTGCCTCACAATATCCGGAAGGTTATGGTCGGGTGATCATGGAAGCGGTAGCTTCAGGTTTACCGGTTATTGGCTCAAATATGGGTGCCATTCCCGAAGCACTAGACGAAACAGTTTCCCTTTTATTTTCCCCGACTCTTGCCAATTTTATAAAAAATATAAATTATCTTGTCAAAAATCCTGCTAAGTATTCAGCTCTTCAAAAAAAATGCCGCTCTTATGCTCAAAACAAATTTTCCCATAAAAATTTTGAAATAATTCTTAAAGCTTACCAGAAGCTTCTAGATACAACCCAATCTCCCGATGCTGCTCAATATCCAAAACATCCAAATTAGGTACCAGACCCTTTCTAAAGCTACAAATTTTTACTTCACCAAAACCAGCTTCTTTTAATAAGTCTTTTGCCGATTTTGCATCGTACATCCACTCGTGTCCCCGGATAAAAAATCTTTTAAATTTAGCCAAGGCACCAATATATAGATCTTTATCAAAACCAAAATATTCACGATTAAAAATTTCTGAGCTACTATATTTTTTTATCATCTTGGATAAATCAGGGAGAACAATTCTAACTCGTCCGTTTTTCTTCAACACTCTTTTACATTCTTTCAAAATATCTATAGCCACATTCTTTTCAAAATGTTCAAGCACGTGAGAACAATAAATATAATCAACGGTATTGTCGTTATCAGGTAGTTCTTCTCTGATATCAACGAGGGTGATGTCAGGCCATTTCCAATCATAATCTTTGCCAAGTAATTTTAATTTTACTAATAAGGAGGTCAAGTGAAATTTCCCCATAAAGGGCAATAAACCCCAATCATAATTTATCCAACCCTTGGCAGAAGCTGGGCCACTTCCTAAGTTTATTTTAATCATAAATAAGTTAAAATAGCTAAAGTGAAACCAAAAATTATAATAATAGCTAATAATAACATTGGTACGGGTCAAAGTGGCGGTGATACCATCTTTTTAGAATTTATCAAACACTGGCAAGATAAATTGTCAGTTACCGTCTTTGGTAGTGAAGAGACAAAATACCTTTTAGATCGCTATCATTTAAATCCCGATTTTATTCAAACTGATACGGCAATCCCAAACACTAGTCCCACAATTCTAAATTTAATAAAACATTTTTTTAGAAGAATTTTTTGGGGAAAAATAAAATTTTTTACCCATTTAAAAACATTTAACCACTCAGAATATTGTTATACCGTTTCTGATTTCTACCCCGATTTTGTTATTGGACTACTTTACAAAATGTTTCACCCCAGTGGAATCTGGCTCTGCGGCCAATATTTATTTGCACCCCGCCCCGGTTCAAAATATTCTCCCTATCAACATCAGCCTTTAAAAGGATTTCTTTATTACATTTTACAAATATTTTCTCGATTTTTTGCTCAATTATTTGCCAATCAAATATTAATTACCTCTGAACCCGACAAGGTTAGATTTCCGGGTAAAAAAACTATTGTTGTTCAGGGTGGCGTTGATACCACTGAGTCTGAAAAATACCTAAGTTCAGGAAAAATAAAATCAATGTCTTCACGCCATTTTGAAGCTGTTTTTCAGGGTCGTCTTCACTCCCAAAAAGGAGTTTTGGAATTAATTGACATTTGGAAGTTAGTCACCAAACAAATCCCCACTGCCAAACTAGCTATTATTGGTGATGGGCAACTGGAAAACAAACTTAAAACTAAAATTAAAAAATATAAGTTAAGCAAAAACATAACCCTCTTTGGTTTTCAAACCGGACAAGACAAATATAATATTTTTAAAGATTCCAAAATTGTTGTCCATCCGGCCATCTACGATAGTGGTGGTATGGCTGCTGCCGAAGCCATGGCCTGGGGTTTACCCGGAGTCTCTTTTGATTTAGAAGCCCTAAAAACTTACTACCCCCAAGGTATGATTAAAACTCCTTCGGGTGACTATCAATTGTTTGCCAATAATATTGTCAGTCTCTTAAAAGATAAAACCTTATATCAGGAGACCTCATCACAAGCCCTAGAATTAATCAGAAATGTTTGGGACTGGAATAAACGAGCCAAAAAACTATATCAAAAAATATTTCTATGATTTGTCCACTCTGTCATTCTTCCAAATATAAAAAAATATTTACCACCACCAATTTTCATGGTCGGCATGAATACGGTAAACAAAAGATTTCTTTTAATCAATGTCAAAATTGCGACTGTCTTTTCCCGGCAGTTAAAACTGACAACGCCTTTTATAAAAAATATTATCCCAAAAAATACAACACCAATTCACCATTACTAGAAAAACTGTGGATAAATTTTAGTCTCTTCGTAAAAAAAACTTATTTGCCTCAAAAGGGATCTCTTCTCGATGTTGGTTGTGGCAAAGGTGAATTTATTAAATCTCTCCCGTCGACAATTAAGGCCACCGGAATTGACATAAATCCTTTAAAAATTGACAATATTAATTTAATTCAGGGAGATTTTTTGAAGTATAAATTCAACAAAAAATTCGATATTATTACATTTTGGCACTCTTTAGAACACTTTTCTAATCCAAAAAATGTTACATTGAAGGCTTTAAATCTACTAAAACCTAATGGAAAAATCATCATCAGCCTTCCCAATACCAACTCTCTGGCCTTCAAAATTGGACAACAGAGATGGTTTCATCTTGACGCTCCCCGTCATTTATTTCTCCCAAACGATAAAAATATTCATTTATTATTCCCAAAAAACACCAATATTCTCATATCCCACAACCCCTTTGAATTTCCATTAGACCTATTTTGGTCTCTAAAAAATAAAGCTTATCTTAGATTTTTTTATCCGATATTAAAAATACTTGATCGTGAAACAATGACTATTACTGTAACGAAATCTAAGACTTCCCAACTGTAGCGGTTTCCAATTCCAACAAAGCATTTTTAGCCACTTGATAATCCGGATATGCCGTTAATATTGTTTTGAATATTTTTTTAGCTTCTTCAATTTTTCCAATTTGAGCATTGACCACTCCAAAAACAAACATCGCTTGAGGATTATTCGGTTGCAACTCAACTGCTCTAGCAGAATGAGCCAAAGCTAAATCTCCCTTCTTTTCAGTCAAATCTATTTGAGTCAGACTGAGGTAAGTTTGATATAAACTCGGAGTAAATTTAATGGCAATTTCGTATGACTCCCTCGCCAAATCGAGTCGACCGGCCTTAAAAAATATGTTAGCCCGATTATGATAAGCATCGGCATAATTTGGTTTGACCAATACTGACTGACTAAAACCCTTGACTGCATTGTCATATTCTTTTAACTTGTCGTAATCATCGCCAATATTATTCCAAGCATTGTGACTATTGGGCGATACCTGACAGGTATTTACCCACAAATTATGATTTGTACTCCAATCAACGTTCCTCATTATCGTTCTGACTCCATAAAATATCATCATTGAAACCAATAGGGTTGGAGTTACCAGCCTTAATTTCTTCCAATGATCAGCCAGCAAAAATCCAAAAAACAAACTAAATCCTAATGAACCAAGAAAGATGTATCTTTCAGCTACCAGCCAACTAACCTTTACCGGGGCCATTGATGGGGCAATTGAAATAAATATAAAAGCTAATGCAAA
>Ga0265297_10006495_pt1 | contig 16928 bp, 38 predicted proteins | sample Munlanlwell13791_FD_192502 | JGI IMG/M metagenome (GOLD analysis project Ga0265297, IMG submission 192502) | Leachate microbial communities from a municipal landfill in Southern Ontario, Canada - Leachate well 137-91 | ecosystem: Engineered > Solid waste > Landfill > Unclassified | place...
CGGAAACACAGATTGCTTATCATGTGAACCTTCTATTCAAAGATAAAGTCATTGATGCAGACTCGGATGAAGTATTTGGCGTCCCGTATCGTCGGTTTTTCAAAATAGAATTAACTCCACGAGGTCCTAGACGCCATGCGCGATAATACAAAGTGGAATAAATTCAAATCCCTTCTTGCTAAGACCGGGAAGACCTTTTCAGTTGACCTTCTTTTCTCGTGGACAAAGAAGCTGCTTATCGAATAATACCGAGCGAATCCATTAACTCAGCAATGACATTGCTATAAAAAATAGCTCGCCTATTGAAATATGTCCTCTCGTCCCGATTTTCTACCTTATCTGCCCTCAAGAACGCCTTACGGGACTGAAGTTCCCATGATCGTATCAATTTTGTAACCGCATCTTGGTCAGCCACTGGTGAAGGCACCGGCCATTTGATATTGATCCCGCTAAGAATTTCTTGCTTTTTCACTTCTCGCACAAACTCCGCAATCGCATTCATTTCTTTATTATTATCACAAAGCAAATGTCCTTTATCGTTAATTTCTATTGTCATGCCTACCCCACAATCGTTCTGTTTTGTTAAAAAAAATCTTTCAAAATGATAAAATAATGCTTGACATGCTTGAGCCGCTTTAGTATATGTGAATCAACAATACAGGAGGGGCGCGACCATGAATAAACTTAGCACAGCAAAGCGAGCGCAGATCATCGGTTGCCTTGTGGAAGGAAACTCTATCCGCGCTACCGCAAGGATTTGTGATGTCGTCTTGAACACCGTTCTTAAATTGATCCCGGAGATCGGAGCGGCATGTGACGAATACATGGACAAGGTTTTTCGTAACCTCAAGTGCAAGAAGATTCAATGTGATGAAATATGGACTTTCTGCTATGCAAAAGAAAAGAATGTCCCCAAAGAAAAGCGCGGCACCTTCGGATATGGCGATGTTTGGACATGGGTAGCCATAGACGCAGATACTAAACTTGTTCCTTCTTTTATGGTCGGACGCCGGGACGCTGAAAGCGCAAGGCTGTTCTTGGATGATCTTGCCGCCCGTCTTGCTAATCGCGTCCAGCTTACCAGTGACGGGCATAGGGCATACCTGACAGCCGTAGAAGGAGCCTTTGCGGGTGATGTTGATTATGCAATGCTCGTAAAGCTTTATGAGTCTTCCCAAGAAGTAACCCGCTATAGCCCCGCAAAGTGTACTGGATGCACAAAAACAAAGGTCACGGGAAACCCTGACACAAAAGATATATCCACAAGCTACATTGAACGCCAAAACCTGACTATGCGGATGTCCATGCGACGCTTTACTAGACTGACAAACGGTTTTAGTAAGAAGATTGAGAATCATGTATATCATTTATCCTTGCATTACATGTATTACAACTTTTGCCGTATTCATAAAACTTTAAGAGTAACACCAGCGATGGAAGCGGGGATTTCCGATCATGTGTGGACACTGGAAGAAATCGTAAAACTGGCCGGATAATTTTTTACATACCATCGTCTTAATTTATCTTGAAATCCCCGCCGAAAAGCGTAAAGTTTTTCACGCCAAATCAACAAACCATCCTCCCATGAAAGGAGAGACTATGTTAAAAATAGAACAATTTAGGAAAATTACCATCATGGCAGATCCTTGCCAAATTAACATGGTAGATGTTTCTGTTAGGGACACGGAAAAGGAAGAACAGGATATGTATATTGACATCACCGTAAACGTCCCAAAATCAATCAAGAATTTTGACGATATTGAAAAGTTTGTGATCGATCAGGTTCGATCAATCGACCTATCGCACGTATAAGCTCTGGTGATTGAACTATTTGATCGACGACAATATGAGCAATCAACTGTTTAATTTCCGGATCAGACAAAAGTTTAATTAACAATCTCTTTATCATTTCTTTCTCCTCTGCATGGGTGACATATGAAAAAAACCATTATGTTGCTTTTCGTAATGGCATTCCTGCTTTTAGCGATAAATGTATATTCACAAGAACCATCTCCACCAATTACTAAAGGGCAGGTACAACATCGGGAACTCAAGGCCAAGTCCAGTAAAAAAAATCAGATAGAGGCCAATAAAAATAAGAATATATCTGGCAATTTTATTGCTTTTGCCGATCCCAAAAGCACCATACCAAGCGATTCCCCAACCAATTCCAATAAAAGTCCAGTTGATGAAAATAAGAAGCCAGCTATCAAGGATGATCCGATAACCAGATATACATTCTGGTTGACTATTTTCACTTTCTTGATCGTTCTCTGTAATGTGGCACTGTGTTATATTACAAAGAAAAGCGTTGATTCCCTTCAAGCTATCGAACGTGCATACCTGTCCATTGACTCTATTGAATGGATTGATAAAACCGGGCCATCCACTCGGTCTGACTATAATAAATCCACCATTCGGATTAAAATAGTTAATTCCGGGAAAACTCCAGCCATTATTAACACTTTTGATTCTGACGTTGACTTCAAGCAAGACAGTTATCCATCGAAAGAAAGTATTATTGGAAAACAAGCTCTCAATCCACCAGAATGGATGATTGCTGGTGGGGTTACTGATATTATAAACTTTAACGCGATTGTCGGGCCATCTGTTATTAGTGATGATGATTTTATGGCTGCTATAATTTTGTGTTGTGGAAGAATTAAGTATGAAGATATTTTTGGAAATAATAGGGAAATGGGATTTTGTTATGAATTGAGGACAAACTCCAATACCGGACGCTTCCGACTTTCCAACAACCGGGAATTGAACTATCACACATAAAACTATACCAAGTAATATAACTATCCACTTCGGAGTTATTAATTTTTTCATGGTTTCACCAGTGAGGCGACCACGAAAAATTTTTTAATCCAAAATGAGTCACTACCAAAATTCATAACCTTTCAATCCAGCCGATCGCTTCGCTCCGGCTGATTTTTCCGTTCCTTCCAACTTTTCACTAATCCTATATCATATTTATAGTCTCGTCAAGAAAATAATTCTAAAAAAAGACTTGACAATAAGTCTATATTAGAATATACTGCCCCCGACTTTAAAAACGAGGGTATCATGGAAAACTCAACCAGCCAGATTATCAAAATGGAGAGAGAGGCAACCGGATTGTGGAAGGAATCTGACAGTAGGTTCTTTGCCGGGATTATGATTTTCTTTCTTGGCCTGTGGTTGGGATTGGGAGTTGCGTATTTAATTATGAAGTAACCCGAAGCGCCACTGCTCGTAATTACCGTGAGCGTCTCAGGACTGAAAGGGTAAGACCCAAAACTACAGGGCACCCACTCACAAAAGGTAATGAGTACGCCGATCTTAGGATATGGACACCTAAGATACTATAGGGAGCCTGCCAGGGCAAGCGAAATTGTATAAACTTACCAGCAATTATTAACAAGTGAAAGGAGTGAGACGTGGCAAGAGATAGAGTAATTTGTAGTCACGAAAAGCAGTGTGGATGTGTTCATACCCCGAAGCATCGGGGAGTCCCTTACGGAGAAAATGTCATTAATCCAGCAATGAAAAACTGTGCAAGATTTATCAAGACAATGGGTGACAAATATTGCTGCCTGACAAGAGAGGTTGTTCACATTATTAAGTAGGATGTTCTTAGGGCGTGTGGCATTGAGGGCAGTTCGTCACTAAGACGTAATTAAACCAAGTCAGTTTAAGTTTGGTGAAATGATGGGTTGCTGTTGACCGTGGCTACTAATGTAACGGTGTCGCATATCAAGACTGAGCGACCTGAACCGCACGCCTTCTCCCTTTAACCCTTAAATCGGCAAAACCGGGGAGCCGTAAAATCCCCGGATGAGATTATGAGCAAAGAACAATTTATATTCTGTCCATGTTGCGAAATACGCGAGGCCGAGATTATCCGCCTGAAATCGCTGAACGCGGAATTTCTCAAAGTAGCAAAGTACATCAAAGAAAATTATTCTTTATACCTTTCCTCAAATGTTCTTGAGGAATTAAATGATGTGATCTCCAAAGCGGAGGGCTGATGGAACGCCTATTACACAGGATTGATGCCTACATGGATTCCCCGGTTAAGTGGCGGATAGTGCTTTGGGTTGCCGCCGGAATAGTTTTAATCGACATCGAGATAATGGTCTTAAAGTGGGTGGGGTGATTATGGACAGGTCAAGCAAAATAGTTCTGGCAGTGATGGTTGGCGTCTTCGCTCTTTTGATCGCAATAAATTTATATCTCAATAACCAGCAAAAGCCGGTAGAACTGCCAAAACCTTGCCTATCCTTGCCGAGAATTGACACAAAGGGAATGGATAAGTCCGGTAACGTCTATTACTACAATTCAGAAGGAAAGAAGAAATACAGAGTATATATTGATTAATCATCTCCTTCCTCCCTCGCTCCGCGCCGAGGGCAAGAACGCGCGGAAAATTAGAGGAATAACTCCATGTGTGAATTTGTCAGTTATATTGAGATGCCGGACGGTGAAATAAGATTTTTGACCGCAGATATGATTTTTAAAACGAGGCGCGGGAAAGAATTGCAACGCCACGATCCTAACCGTGATGCATGGGTAGGCCACGGCGCGATTATGTTTTACTATGAAATGACAGAGCGGCAAGGGAAACAAAGAGAATGCACCGATTTTTCAACTCCCGATAATTTTCCTAAAAAAATTGTAATTGCAATCAAGGCGGGAAAAATGGCGATTAAGGGTGTACCATTTCCTGTTGGGCTTTTGACGGCACCCCTGTACGCTGACTACGAAGCAAAGAGGGATGCTCTGTACGCTGACTACGAAGCAAAGAGGGATGCTCTGGACGCTGACTACGAAGCAAAGAGGGCACCCCTGTACGCTGACTACGAAGCAAAGAGGGCACCCCTGTACGCTGACTACAAAGCAAAGAGGGATGCTCTGTACGCTGACTACAAAGCAAAGAGGGCACCCCTGTACGCTGACTACAAAGCAAAGAGGGATGCTCTGTACGCTGACTACGAAGCAAAGAGGGATGCTCTGTACGCTGCAATGTGGAAGCTTTTTGAATTGTCTGAAAACAGAAATCCTTTATGGAGATAATATAACATGGCAAAGATACTCAACAAACTCTTTTGGGCGACATCGGCTAAATTAGCTGTAATAAACTGGCTACTAGATAGTATGCCGGAATCAACAAAGAGAATCGTCATTGGTCGTGTTCTTGCAAGGCAGATTCCCGAAACACATTTACACGGGAACCCGAAGAAGAAGTAATTAACCGCGCTTCGTTTATGGGAAGACACGACGGCAGTCGGAAGCGGATGTTACCAAGCCGCAGCGCGGCAGGAGGGCAAACATTACGGCTGTGGCAGAGTATAAACTGCATAGGGGTAAAGAACTGCTACGGTAACGCTGTCTCCCTCGTAGCCAACGCAGCCACCAAAAACATATCGTGTGATAATGGATTAAAAAATAACGTAGAGTTCAGCCGGAGCGTAGCGATCGGCTGGATGGGGCTGGTTAGTTTTGTCTTGGAGTTGTTATGTATAAAAAATGTAAATATTGCAATATGTATTTTGATAACGAAGAGCAAGAATGGTTGCGATGGAATGGGAAAGAATCTGAGTATTGTAGCCAGGATTGTGAACGGAAAGATGAGTTTTATGCGAATGGCGGCATTGATGACGATGACGAAAACTAACGCAGAAATCAGCCGCTTGTCGGCTGGATTGATCTTGTTATGTGTTTTTTATAATCTTAGGAGGTTGTAAATGCCACAAAAAAACGGAACAACACTATTATCTTTTGAACTATCAATGCCAAATGTAGGTTCATGGAATGGTAGGTGGACGGGGGAAGGCAAGCCATACATTATTGTTGATTGCCTCCTAAAAAGCGACATAGAAAAAGCCAAACAGATTCTTGATAAAGGATATTTTCATTATAATTTTGGTGACGGCTGGTCTGCTGGTATATCAGTAAAAGAGATACCTGATAGAAAAACTGCGGCAAAATTAAGAAAAATATCTGCTGGATTCTGTGGGTATGATTGGATGGTACGCTCTATAATGCGCGACGGGTATATTCACACATAACAGTGTAATAGACGGAAAAATGAAAGGGGAAATATGGAAAATCAAGTAGCAGTTTATGAAGCAATGCCATTGAGTGCGCCACAGATTCAGGCGCAAGTAAATTTAATTCAGGAAGTTATGAAGGCTGTTATGAAGGACGGTGAGCACTACGGGAAGATTCCCGGCTGCGGGGATAAACCTTCATTGCTTAAGCCGGGCGCGGAAAAATTGATGTTCACGTTCCGCTTGGTTGCCGATCCCGAAGTGGAAGTTTTTGATCTCTACCACCCAACAGTTCAAGGGCATCGTGAGTATCGCGTGAAGGTTAAAATATCATCAATGGGCGGAACCTATATGGGCGGTGGAATTGGCTCATGCTCCACAATGGAAAATAAATATCGTTTCCGTGGTGGAGAGAAAGAAGGAACCGGCCAGCCAGTCCCAAAAGAATATTGGAACCTCAGAAAGGCTGGGAAGATAGACGAAGCCGAACAATTAATTGGGGGCGAAGGATTTGGCGCCGGAAAGATTGATGGTAACTGGGAAATTTGCGAAATAGGTGAAAAGGTCGAACATGACAATCCAGCTGACTTCTATAATACCTGCGAAAAAATGGCAAAGAAACGCGCTCTTGTTGACGCTACGCTGACAGTTACGGCAGCATCGGATATATTCACGCAGGACATTGAAGAACTCGTTGAAAACGGTGTGATTACTCCAAAGCAGGAAAGCAAAAAAGAACCGATCAAGGAACCGCAGAAAAAAGCCGCCGGAAAAGAAGCAAAGGCAGAGGCCGAGCAAGTTGTTACCGTGAAGGTCGTTTCCATATCCGGCAAGGAAGGTGAAAAGAAAGATAAGACCAAATATAAAATCTACACTATTTTTGATGAAAAAGACGTTAAATACGGCACCTTTTCAGATACGTTTGCCGACCTTGCGAACTCCGCAAAAGAAAAATCATTGCCGGTAAAAATCACATTCACGGTAGGCCAGTACGGAAATAAAGTAACGAACATTGAACTTGCAGAGGCGACGGCATAATGGCTGTTTGCATTGACATCAAATCCGGCAAGGCCGAACCCTGGGCGGCACTGCAATTATGTGGTTATTCCCTGTGCAATTCGTTTGCCGTGGAGTTTGACGAGGAAAACCATATCTATACCTATCAAGGAAATAGATTGCCCTCCGTGACCGGAATATTAAAGGACGAGGGCTTTATTGATACCACTTTCTATGATGAGTGGTCAAGGGACAAAGGTTCACACGTTCACACTGCTATCGAATACGACCTTACAGGAGAGCTTGACGAAGACAACCTTGACGATGAAATCCGGCCTTATTTATCAGCTTTCCGAAAGTTCATGGCCGAAAGTGGTTTTAAGGTTCAGCGTTCAGAAATACCGCAAATGAGCACTACTTATCATTACGCTGGGAAAGCAGATTTATATGGATATTTCCCGAAGTTGACCGCAGCCCGGCGCTTTGCGCTCGAATTAAACAACGAGGGGAAATATAAATTAATCCCCTTCACAGATCAAAATGACTTTCCGGTTTGGCTATCGGCGGTTGCGGTACACCACTGGAAAAACAATAATCTAAAAAGGAGATAAATCATGACAGCAGAACCCGCTTTAAAATTAGTTGAAACCGAAGACGTAGAAACAAAAGCATTATCTATTGTCGATCAGGCGAAGGCCGTGACCGTTTGTTCTCCTGAGTCATACACAGCAGCCGGTTTTCTCTGGAAGCAGATAGGGGAAATGATCAAAGAGGTCAAAGACACTTTTGATCCAATATGCGATGCTACAAATAAGGCTCATAAAGCCGCCACGGAAAAACGCGCAAAATATCTTGATCCTTTAAATACCGTTTATAAATCCGTTAAAGCCCTTATGTCTGCCTATGATGCTGAACAGGAGCGTATCAGGAAAGCCGAAGAAGAACGCCTTGCGAAGATTGCCAGGGAAGAAGAAGGAAAGCGCCGGAAGGAAGAACAAGAACGCCTTGAGGCTGAGCGCAAGGCCGAAGAAGAACGCCTTTTAAATGAAGCCCAGGCCGCCCAAGATCGCGGAGATAATGAAACAGCCGAACTCTTAACCAATGCCGCCGTTGAAACTTCCGAAGCAATCAAAGAACAGGCCGCCGCTATCGTGCAGGAGCCGATCTATGTTGCACCGGTTGTCGTGCCGAAAGCAGTTCCGAAAATGGCTGGGGGGCCGATTTATCGCGAAGTATGGGCCGCAGAAGTAATAGACATTAAAGCCCTTTGCCTTGCAGTGGCAACCGGGAAAATAAGTCCTGAAAACGTACTGCCTAACATGGTTGTGTTAAATCGGCAGGCCGTGGCGTTAAAAAACACGCTGAATATTCCAGGAGTCAAAGCCTACAGCAAGAGAGTTTAGCATGACCATCGAAACCGACATAGCCGAATTAAAGAAGAAGTACGGCGGCATGAAGGGCATCAAGACTGCCGAACAGATAATTAGGGTTGTTAGGGAATTGGAAAAGATGATGTTAGATAAGAAGCATAAATATTGTAAAACGACCTAACAAAAAGGAAAAACTATGTTATTTAAAGCATATTTTAGAGTTTATCCAGGAATTACACAAGATTCTATTTTCTTTTTTTCTCAGCCACCTTCGGGGGATATTTCGGGTATGAAAACATATTGCGCCGAGATAGAAGTTCCTGACTTTGACGCAAAAATACCAAGAGCAGTGGTTAATAGTGTGGAAGAGATGTTGAGTGATAAAATCGTTGCTTAACCTTTGACCAATCCCATCTTGAGGAAGGTGGGATTGAGTGAGAGGGTAAGTAAAAGCAATGCCGCTCAATACGGGGAGGTAAAGAATAAAACTTGTGGGTGGCGGATTCAAGTAAAACTAAGGCTTGGGGAAGACAGATTCGAAGCGATAAAAACCTAAACTTTCTGAAATGGGTTGGAAGCGTGAAGGGGATCGTAATTCTTTGGCAATCCGCGCGAATCCTGTCCCACAAGTCTTAAAGCAGGGTGTGCGGTGCTGTAAAAAGCATTCCCTATTGGTGGAGGTGTTGTAGGAGTTAAACCTGCACACCCTGCGATTAAAGATGTTAACGCGGGAGTCATCCGGGAGCCTATAATCGGCTGTAAGAGATTGTTGGCTGCACGGGCTGATTATCTTAGTAAATAAGGAGGACTTTAAAATGGTAAAAACAAATTTAGCGGCATGGACACCGGTAGAGAAAAACCCGCCATATGTCTCAATAAACTATGTTGATTCCAACGGCACAGTAGAAATCACAGTGCGGGAAAGAGAAAAGAAGGATGGTAGTCTTGGGAGTGTAGCGTCTGTGAAACTTACTCAAGATGAATTTAATGCACTGATAGTTGAAGTTAATAGCACTGTTGACGGCATTAATGAACGTAAAAGATAACGTGCGAGTCAGCCGGACGAAGGATCGGCTGGATTGACGAGGTTATAATTTTTTATGACACCAAAAAAATACTGGCACGAATTATCAGATGAAGAATTTGCGAACATTCCACCAAATACAAAATGCTTGGAATTAAGGAAATTATACTCACAACCAAAATGGTGTTCATATCCTGATGCTATTGATGCCCTTGGATGTTGGAGTTTGATAAATTCCGAATTAAGAAAAAAAATAAGTATAGAATATTGTAAGGGATGTGAATTATTTATTTCATTATAACAGCTCAACAGACAGAAAATCTTAAAGCAGGGAGAAAATATGAGCGAAGTTTTTATTGATGGAAGCGGCTGGAATGGAAAACGCTGCGGATATGCCGTTGCTACATCGGAGGGTTTGTCTAAGGTAGAATGGTTTACAGAAGAAAAAACGAATAATGAAATGGAATATTATTCCTTAATAATTGCCTTAGAAGAATTTGCCAAGGTTGGTGATATAATTAAATCCGATTCACAGCTTGTAGTCAATCAGGTTAACGGAAAGTGGAGAGTCAAAGAACAAAGACTTTTTAATTCCTGTAGAATGGCGCAATCAAAACTTAAAGAACTGTCCTGCACTTTAGTATGGGTTCCAAGAGAAGAAAATTTAGCAGGATATTTATTAGAGAAATAGTCTTAAAGCAGGGTGTGCAGTGAGGGCAGTCATCACTAAGACGTGCAGTTAAGTTTATGAGGGATGGGATTCTAAATCGCATCTTACTTGCTGGTGTATGGAGGAAAACATCATAACGCTGAGCGACCTGACCACACCCTGCGAAAGGAGAAATAAATGATAGAAAATTTCTTTTTATGGTGGTTTGAAGAACATTATATACTATCAACAATTTTTACTCCATTTGTTGTCATGCTGTGGTGCATATTTAAGGGGGAGTTTATTTGGAGAGGAGGAATCGCTCTAATTTTATTTTTTTTAGATAGTTCAATTACTCATAAACATTAATAAGGAGTCCACTAATGGAAAAGATGACGAATGAAGAATTTCTTGGCAGTCCGACAACATGACCAGAGAGGAGAGGGAAAAATGATTAACTACGAAGAAAAATTTATTGTACTAAACTCAAAGCACCTTCAAAAACTATATAACGAAGCTCCAATAAGCGGTTTTCTTTGCTTACCAACCGGTAAAAATGTTCAGGTTATTGAACAGCTAAAAAAAGCATTAGACGCTTTTCACAACAGGTATAAAAAAGTTTTCGGAAAGGAACTCAACCAAAAATATTATGTTGTTAATCAAGACGAACCTTATGCAGACAAGGTTCTTGATCTTATACTTGAAGGTGAAAGGGTAAAACAAGAGGATGGAAAATGATGACCTACAAAATGACAGAAGAGTTAGCAAGGGTACTGACGGAAGATTTGCTGGATGAGTGCTGGCATGAAACTATAGTATCAGATTTTGCTTCTATGAAGGTAGAATGCAAACATTGTCATATAAGTATTTATAGTACTAAATGGAGACACAAAAAGTTCACCACTCCCTCCGATCAGAAAGCAGTAATGCGTAAACTGGTAGATAAGGGGCTGTGGGATGAGTTTGAAAGATGGTGTTTTGCTGTATGGTTGAAAGATACCGAAAGCGGGTTGCTCAGCGAATACTTCTCTTGGCTATTCCTCGAAGAAGAACGCTTCTGTGTACTCGCAGCACAGTTTATGGAGGAAAGGAGAAAGGAAAGTGAATTATCCTTTAGTATTTGAATACATGGAGTGGTGTATAATTGAAAATTGTACATTTAATGGAACGTTATTAGCGAATACAAAGGACAAAATTCTTGACGGTAATGACATGATTGCTGCCATGAATAAGATGGTGGAGAAGGAAGATTGGGCAGGGTTTTTTACTTATATATCTTTTCCATATTTACATGAATTTAATGACGAAAATAAAAATATTCACTGGCTCATGCAACCAGACCGCTTCTTTGATCTTATGGAAGCGTGGATAAAGGAGAATAATAAATGACTTACAAGGAAGCAGAAAATATACTCTATAAAACAAAATGGAAAACAGCTACTTGTCAACAAGGGAAAAAATGTTGGTGTAGGATGATAATACCAGTAAAAAAGATTGTGTGTGATGAAAGTGAAAATGAAGGATTGTATATTGCCGGTTCTGGCGAGTTAAATAAAAGAGCAGCGGAACATATTGTCAAGCTTCATAATAATTGGCTAAAAAAGAAGGAGGTAAATAATGACCAATACCGAACTTAATCGCCGGTTTATGGAGGGGAATAATGGATAAACCTATGTATGAAGTGTGGAATGGATTAATTAAACATAAGCAGCAAAGGGAACCTTTATCAGTTAGTATGCTAGAATTTGTAGTTATGGATATGCTCGAACTTTTTAATAGAATTGAAGAGCTGGAAAAGAAGGTGGAGGAAAAGAAATGAGCGCAGATTTATTACCATGTCCTTTTTGTGGGTCTTCCGCAAGATTTATCGAAAGAAAATGCGACAAGACAAAATATGGAGTTGGATGTTCCAATGATGGGTGTATTATATATTTACCAGAAGACGTGAAACTAAGAGAATTGCATAATTATGTTTGGGTTTACGCTGATAAACAAGATATGATTAATGGGTGGAATAGGAGAAAGGGATGAGTGAAAGAAAGAGTACGCTTGAAACTAAAGATGATTTAATATTGCAAATTTCTGACATGACAGAAGAAATACAAGAAAGGGGCCAGCAAATTTCCAACCTTAAACAGCAACTTGCGGAGAAGGAAAAGGAGATTGAACGGCTAAAGAAAGATGATTTAAGGGGAATCTCAAACTTAGCCTCTTGGCTTGCTGATTATTTATGCGAAAAACATAATAAAGAATTTCTTGCGCTAAAAACTTATGGAGATGTTGCAAAGTTTTCAGAAGAAAAACTTGGTTGTGCCTTTTGCAATAGAGAACGCGCCAAGAAAGCCGAAGCTAAGTTTGCCGAACTGCGGGAAAGGATGAAGGGGATTGAGGATTTTTATGATCAAGTAATGAACAATAAGGATAGGAATATTTTGTTGAGGGTTTTAAATAATCCTGAATGTCAAATACACTTTGATCTTTGGCAGGCAATCCAGAAAGCAGCGGAGGGGAAGTGAAAAAAACACTTAAAAGATTATCTTGTATCGACTGCAAAACTCCATACACAGAATTTGGCTTAGATTTGGTCATTCCAGATCAACAATGGGAATATATATGCCCAGGGGGAGGAGTTCTCTGTCCTAACTGTATTTGCAAACGTGCGGAGAAACTTGGTGGAACTGTTATTTTAGCTTGGGTTGATAGAATAAAAAAGGATTAGCAGGTAATAAATGACCTTGACCGCGTGCCAAAATATGCTACCATCCAGCCATCTTCTTGGCGGAGGTGGATATATGGGAGGCTCTTATCATTATGATGAGAAGGCAAAGCGTCATTTTATTTCTATCTATTGGCAATTAAAGCATTATCGTATCTGGAAATACAATGATGAAGCTATCTGGCATGAAAAAACAGCGGCGAAACTACTAAATAAAATTCGTGCAGAAATTGATGACGGTATTTTTGACATCCGTTCTTATTTACCGGACTCTCCCCTTAATCTGAAAGCATATTCAGAAGTATGGCTTGAAGGTTCAAAATCATGCGCCAATACAAAACGGGTGCATAGATCGGCGATTAAGAAGGCGTGTGAAATAAAAGACAAAAAAGGTAATTTAATATTGGGCGACTGTGATATTCGCAAAATAACTTTCGGTAAATTGTCAACCATGCAACAGGCAATGAACGGAAGTATTAAGTGGAAGAACGCTGTTTTAATCGCATTAAAGGCAATGCTGAATTTTGCCCGTAAAGACGGTGTTATTAAGCAACTCCCTCCTTTTCCCACATTGGAAGAACACCAGCAGGGAAATATAGAATATCTAACCTTTAATGAACAGCAAAAAGTTATTGCTGCTATGCCGGAAGAACACCGCCCCATTTTTCTATTCGGAATGGAGTTTGGTTTGCGAATTGGAGAGGTTAGGGCGTTAAAGAAGGATTGTATTAAAGATGGTCATGTCATAATTCAACGGTCATTCAGCCAGTGGGAACTTCGGGAAAAAACCAAAGTAAATAAGTTTCGGAGATTGCCATTGACTACCAGGGCAATAGAAATATTGAAAGCAAACAGACCTTCATTCACGGAATACCTTTTTACTTTTAACGGCAAACTTCCTTATTACGAACGCAAAATGCGGGATATATGGAAGGCCGCTTGCGAAGTCGCTGGAATAAAAATTAATCAAAAGAACGCTATTCGGCATTCGCTCGGTTGTCAGCTTTTGGATAACGGAGTTGACCTCGAAATGGTAAGGGATATTTACGGTCACACCTCCACGGATATGACAAGAAAATATGTTAAGCGCACCCCTACAAGAATGTTGGAAGCGTTAGAAAACCGTGGGAATATAATTCAATTTACTGAACATCTACTGAATAAAAAATGAAGAAAAAAACTAATAATATTAAGGGAATTATGGTCGGGGCGGCAGGATTTGAACCTGCGGCAATACAACATATCTATTTAATTTTAATAGTATTATTATGCATTACAGAATATTTACTGAATTTACCGGATATTATTAAGTTCCTATTTACTTTCTTCGGGCGGCGAGAGTCGAACCCACGTCCATCCACATCATTAGTGAGTTTTCTCCTTTTTGACCATACGTTGACCATTTTAGTAATTTTTAAATTGTATAAAAATTTCTTATTACAATCGAAACAACTCAAAGGAGGTTGTTATGCGTGATTTAAGACAATTATTTTGGGCTGGTATTGGAATAGTATTAGTAATGGCCGTTATTTTTATGTGGGATGGTGGTGATCCATCTGTAAGAGTAACCGTTCATTTGCGAGATGGAAAAGAGTTAGGATGTATTGCACCTAATGTCAAGGAAGCGAATTTAAAAGCATCGAAAATACTCAGCGAAGGATTTACTACAAAGGTCGGTGGAAAAATAGTTTATTTCCCCCCTTACCAGATCGCCAAGGTTACTTTTCCTGAAAAGAAAGAGCAATAATAATGGAGGAAGTTTAAATGATAAAAATACAGGTACATTTATTAGATGGTAAAGTGTTAGAAACTGAGTCTCCCGATAAGGAAACGGCGGAAAAAGACGCACTACAAATAGCCAAACATGGTTTTAAAATTAACATAGATGGATATACGGTGATCTATCCTGTCTGCCGGATAGATCACATTGTGTTCCCTTATGACGACAATGTTATTACTTAATGTAATGAAAATACAAACGTCAAGTGGTACTTGTATTATTTGGTAGGTTTAACTTCCGCTTCCCTTTCCGCCCTCGTTTTATACCCCGGCAAATCCTTTTGCGCCAGATACTCCGATTTCCAGCGTTCAATCTTTGCCGTTATCGACGATTCACCTACTGTTGCCAGCGCATGAGCAACCCATGCATCAGGGTCAACAACAACGTGAGATAAGATCGCTCTGTCTTCTTCTGATAATTCCATTTTGATTTCTCCTTAGCAAACCAACCCGCCTGAAAAAAATGTATAGACACCCGCCTCTCCGTATATATCAACTATCTTTGTACCGCCTGAAATCATAACCTGGAAATACGCAGTATCACCGGCATCCATATCCACATAGGGAAGGGATATTTGAAAAGATCGGGAAACAAAAGGATTGGCACTTGAGGCAAAACTTTGTTCGTTTGAATATGTCCTATTGCTAGTCACAACACGGATTGTCTGGTCATTGTGCGCGGCTCCCATTCCATATACATAGGTCATGGCAGCAAAACAGTATCTTCCCGTCACTGGGGCAGTAAAAATACCCGTGGAGTTATTGTGATGATTGCCTTGGTCGAATATTTCTGTATTACAGACAACGGTATAAGCCGTTCCATCACCTGTGACATCCACCGTTGCACCTGATTTATAGGCGAGAAAAGCCGGTTGATAGGCATTGGTGACTTCACCGTTGGCCGTGGTAGTAATGGTTGTGTCTGCTAATCCAACAGCATCAGAAGTGTGTTTAGGAATATATCCATCTGTAAGATTTGTGCATTTGACAGTGACAACTGTGGGGCTTGATAACTTAAGTTGATCAGATGCAATCGCTTTTGCCGTTTCCGTGCCTGTGGTTATTTCGGCGGCAGAAGCAAAAACTGGAACTGCCCTTTGCAATATCCACCTTTTATTTCCAGCGTTGACATCGGGCGCAATTATATTAGGTGAAGATTCAGCCGCGCCGGAATCATCGTCAAGTTGGTAGGTGTATAGAACATTGCCGACCATGACAAAGGCAACATCACCATCGAGCAATCCGGTTCCGTCTATTCCATCAAGAGCGGAAGCCCCACCACCTGTGAGGGCTGTCTTTTTATAAAAAGTAATGGACATAATTATTTCTCCTTATTCTCGTAAGCCAGCGGTGGATTAGGTTCTAGCGGTTGTAACTTCATCATCTCAGCGACAAGAATATAAACGTCCTTGTACGGTTGATTCGCAAGGTAGTCTAAAACCTTCTGTGCTGTTGATTCTGGTAATTGAAATGTTTTCATGTGAAATCCTTTATTTTACCTTCTTTTTTTAATTCGGTAATTGCTTGGGTGCGTAGAATATCGTTAATTTTATTTCTGATTAAAATATCTTGATCGTTTTTTGCTTGCATTTCTTGTTTTACTTTTTCTCTAGCGCTCTTCATCTCAGGGGTAAACTCAGTTACCTTCCCGTTATTGACATAATGTTTGGAATCATCTGCAATTCCTTCTATGACCTTTTCTCCGTCTTGTGCTTGGATTTCCAACATCTCATCGGGACAAGAGCCAGTTCTTAAAATTTTCCCTTCTTGGTTATGAATAATAAATTTTTTCATTTTTTTGTTTCCAGCAAAAGCATTGATTTCACGCCAACACTTTGACCAGCGGCGGAACAATATGCTTGTAAATAATAAGTATGGCTTCCTGACCCAGGGGTATCAGAAAGAAGATGAGGCAGAAGACCATAACCAACTCCCGAAGCTGTATAACTCCCTACTTCTGTAGAATCTCTTAGTATTTTTATCCCATTGGAATAGGCTCCACTATAAGCAAATAATAGAAAGCAAGATATGGAAATTGGCGCACCTGTGGATGTTATGCTGGCTTGAAGCACCGTGTCCCAAGTTCCCGTTCCTAAAGCTGTCCAAGAACCTGAATAGGCGCTTACTGGAATCGTAACTGCCTGGTTAGCAATTTTCGCTGTGCTAACGGCCAAATCATCTATTCTCGCAGTTGTCGCTACGATTTCATTAGTTCCGATTTGATTTGCCGTTAATGAACCGGCGGCTATTCTGGCAGATGCTAATGTGCCAGCAGTAAGATCGTCGGCATTTAGTGTTCCACGGATGGTAGCACCACTTGCATACAAAACACCCGCATTACTTACTCGAAAGGGCG
>Ga0265297_10006496_pt1 | contig 16928 bp, 11 predicted proteins | sample Munlanlwell13791_FD_192502 | JGI IMG/M metagenome (GOLD analysis project Ga0265297, IMG submission 192502) | Leachate microbial communities from a municipal landfill in Southern Ontario, Canada - Leachate well 137-91 | ecosystem: Engineered > Solid waste > Landfill > Unclassified | place...
TGCCCGCCGCGGCCTCGTCCTGCCCATGTTTGCTCGTGGTCAGCCACTTGAAATAGTCGCGGAACCACGCCGTCAGCCGCTCGTGATCCTCAGCCCGCCACGCGCCCGCGCCGCGCAGCAACGCCTCGCTATCCACGACTGATGTCAGCCCGCGCACGTCAATGAGGCCGACGCCGCGGCCGTCGTTGATGCCTTTGATGAGCTGCGCGTGTTTGAGATGCGGCGTCATGCGCGTGGCGTCGTCGAGAAACCAAACGCGCAGTTGCCGCGCCGCGCGCTCCGCAAAACGAGGCTCGCCCGTCAGGAACCACGCGAGCGACAACTGCTCCACCGCCTCGGTCATCCGCTCGAACCGGTGCCGGTCGTAGGCGTCGTTCTCCGGATTCACCTCGCCATCGCGCTGAACGTAGGGCAGGCCGCTCGCCGTCTTCGGGTTCGGCCACCAGTAACGGCCGAGACTGACGTAGTCGTGCGAATTGCCGCTCGGTGAGGCGACCTTCTTGTCGGTGACGGCCACCAGCGGTTCAGTCAGCCGTTTCTCGGCCTTGCTGCGCAGCATCGTCAGCGAATCCGTCGGCGGCTGGCGACGCAGTTGCGAGAGCACCTTCCCGTCGAGGCCGATGGTCGGCGGCGGCACGTCGTTCCGCGCGGCTATTGTATGACGCACAGGCAACCTGTCGAAATCCACGGCTGATGCGAGTGCGCACACCGCTTCCGCGCGCGTGGTGGGAAGTTTCCCAACAAGCGCCTGCATCGATGACGCAGGCACGCGTTCGATGATCGCGCGCCATTCCGCGGACGAAACCGGTTTATCAGGCTCGAACGAGACCGTGTTGCTGTCAGGGCGCCAGATGCCCGCGACGGACATCAGGTTGGCGGCTTCAAATGCCGGATGCTTTGGCGGCAGGTCATGATACGGCCAGAGCAAGACGCCCGGCCCTGACCGGCCACGCACCAGCGTTCGCTGAATCTCCCGAACCCGCCGGGCATCTGCCGCCACGGCCCGGGGCTCCACCCCATCGCGCAAGCACACCCAAGCGACAGTTGCGCTCGCTTGACCACAGAGCATCATTTGTCCGTGCAGCCGCAACGCCGCCTGGACCATGCTGCTGACGCCGATGTTTTTGGAGGCTCCAAGCAAGCCGTCGCGATTCACCGACACGAGACCGCGCAACGGGAACATGGCCCGGTCGGTGTTCGTGTGCCAGTTGCGGCTGGCCGTGTGAACCGGACGCCACGCTCCATCGCGCCCACCGTCGAGGTATTCCCGTCGTGTGGGATGAAAATCTATGTGGAACTGAAATCCGAAAACCGCGTCGTCCGGCATGAACCTGGCCCAGTGCGGCTCCTGCGTCGCGGCGCGGATGTCGTGTTCGAGCAACATGCAAAGCGCCTCCAGCCTCAAGCCTTCGCGCACATAGGGTTTTGGAGGCAGCCTGTCGGCTGTCCCGAATTCGCCCGACAACTCCATGTATCGGAAGCTCTGCGGACAATCTCCGGCCTGATCATGAGCCTTGGTCTGGAGGTAGTGGAGAAATTTCAGCGCGTGTTGCTTCGCGTCATCAAAAATGATCTGTCGCTGCGCAGGCGTCATCGCCGCGATGTTCTTGCGCGACGCTCCCCGCTCGCTGGCTTCGAGCGCATCCACGACGCGCTGCGGCAACTGGCACAATGGGTAATCCTGTAAGGTTGAGTTGAGTTGAACTTTCTCCGTTCCGCGCGGGAAACCAAAATGCCAGCGGTCAACAAGCCGCCGCTGGGTGTAGATGCTCAAACCGGCCTGCGAGTAAATGCCCGTGCTCATGTCGCTGTCCACCCAGAGCCGGCCGGGGTTCGCGAAAGCCCTGTCGTCGTAGTTCGACGGTTGCGGGATGCGCGCGTCGCGGCCAGCCTCGCGTAGCGTGATGGCCCAGGTGATGGGGTTCATTTCCTGATGCCCGTCGGCTTCGAGCCTCTCGGGCGCGCTCGGCTCACCAAACCGCGCGCGCAAGTCCGGCCCCGCGCTGTATCGAGCGCCACTGAGCCGGATCACGTCGCCCCAATCAGACGAATCCATCGTCAATCGCGCCATGACAACAAGCCTTTCAGCCGGCTTGTTCGCGCGCTCAAACACAACTCCCGTTACGCGCTGGCCAGTCAGGGCGACCCTGGAGGCTTGCCAGCCGCGCTGGATTCTGATCTGGCCGATTCCCTTGTCCGTGTAAGGCGCCAGGAACTCTTCAAAAAGCCGTGCCGCTGCTGCCGGCTCAATCGTTTCTGTGGCAGACCAACAGTTTCCAGGAGCCGCGACGCCGTAGGTCCGGGTGTTGTGCGCGCGGATTTGTTCGATCATTTCGAGAAACAACCCTGATCGCGGAAAGTTCGCTGACTTGCCGTGCAGCGTAGTGCGTTCATCCACCGGCCCGACGCCTTCCGCGCTGAACTGGCCCCCAAGCCAGTCAATGTCGTTAACCAGCACGATACGTCTGACGCCAAGTCGCGCTGCTTGCACCGCCGCTGCGCATGCGGACTCGTTGCCACCCACAATGAGCAAATCGGCTTCGAGCGATTGCTTTTCCTCAGCCCCCGTGGCGATGGCAACGAAGCGAAAGGACAGTAACACCAGTCCAGGGATGAACCAACGCAGCGGTCCCATTCGCATCATCGGGATCCTTCCATCCGGATGTAGTCAATGCGGCACGTTCCCGTCGCTGGAGTGCCCGCCGTCAGGTCGAGCCGCAACTGCCGCAGCGTGCCGCTCCATCCGGGGACCTGTGACATGTCCACGATGTAGTCGCGCGGGGCCTCGTCGTTCGGCGTTACTTCGAAGCTGCGCGACTTCGCATCGCTCCATGTGCCGTCGGCAGCGGTGATGAAACGCAGAGTCATGCGCGACGCGGAGGTGTGATTCTGCTGCCGCAATCGGATGGCTTTTGTGCGCGCTGTGGCAATCTTCAGGTTGTCCGGCGAAAGCAACCGCGCGGCGGGCGCGTTCTCGATTGCAGCGATGTAGTAGCCGCCGGCAACGTATTTCACGGGATAGGATTTGCAGGACCACTGCGGGTGACGCTCCTCGCGTTCGCGCGTGCCGAGGTCTGCCTCGGTCCAGCCTTCCTTGTCCAACGGCGTATTGAACTCCCACGCCTTGGCCACCGTGACGCCGCGCGGCACGACGTGGACTGTCATCGTGTCACTCGTCCACAATTCGCCGTCGTCGCCCACCAAGCGCAGAAGATAATCGCCGGCCACCGAGAAGATCGCGTCGCACCTGGCAGAGGCCGGTTGTTTGAATTTCACCGCGCCCGGTCCTTCGAGAAGCTCCCAGCGCGTCATGAGCCGACGCTTGGCGGGTTTGCCGTCGTCGGTCACGGAACCGCCCAGACGCACGGTGGCGCGGTCGAAGATGATGTCGGGCCCCGCCTTGACTACGGGTGGGTTATTGAGCGGCAGGGCTTTTTCCAAAGCCTTTACCGACGAGTAGGCGGTGTTGTCCTGAAGCGTCCACTGCGTCAACGCAGCGGCCTTGTTCGTGTAAAACTCCACGCCCGGCAGCAAGACGAAGCCGTTGTTCAAAATCTTCCCCGTGCTGCAACAGACCTTCGGGTCGGGCTTCGCGCTGCCCCAGATGAAAATCTCCGAGGGACCGAGTTTTTTCGCCCAGTTGTTCCGGATGAAGCGCGAACCGCGAATCTCCACATTCTTCGGCTGCGGCGAGCGCAAACCCAGCACCTCGATGGCTGCGCCGGCGTTGTTCTGGAACGTGCAGTTCTCGATGACGCACCCATCGCCGCCCGCCTCGAAATCAATCCCGCCTTCGTCGTGGCTCTTTGAATCGGGCTGGTTGCGGAATGTGCAGTTGCGGATCGTCAGGTTCTGCGGATGCACGAGCATGATGCCCATCGTGCCCGCAAACGCATGGTAGCCGGACGCATCGAAGATGCAGTTCTGCATCACAGTGTCCTTCACCGAGACCAGCGCCGGATGCGGCGACGTATTGAAGGCGTAACTATCGTGGCAGTAGAGACGGTCGAGTGTCACGCGCTCGCCTTTGACAAAGAATCCCCAGGAGGTCTGGAACATCTCGCAGTCTCGGACGGCAATGTCGCGGGCCGTCGCGCCGACCACCGCGATGCCCGCGGAATGACCGCCGAGGGCATCGTCCTTCGGCGGGTCGTAATCGCGCCACTCCGGAATGCCGCTGCTGTTCGGCCGGTAAAGCCCCTCGATGTGGTGCGCAACACAATCTTCTATCAACAACCCGCCGTGGCCGGGCGTTGCATACGAAACGACGAGGCCCTTGCCTGCGTGGCTCACTGTCAGGCTCCGAATGCGCAGAAAATCCGGGTCCTTGATGAGCACGCAACGGTCGCCAATGTGCCAGTTGCGCCGGATGATGGGCCGCGCACCCTCACCGTAAGCGCCGATCTCCGCCCAACGCTCGGCGGTGCCTTTCGCGCCAAGCCGCAACTCCTGATTGATGACACTGCCGCGTTTGATCAATAACCGCTCGCCCGCGCCCAGCGTGCGACCGTTGATATTGGCAAAGTCCTGCCAAGCCGTCTCGGGCGAAGTGCCTGCGTTGGCGTTGCGCCCGCCGACGCTGTCCACGTAGTAGGTCACAGGGTCGGACGCCGCATCCGCAGCCTCCGTTGTCATGGCGGCAAACAAAGCAAGCGCGGCAGCAACAGACAGCTTTCGCGAGATATTCATATCATCAAACTTCGGTCTTTGGCTTGGACTGCTTTCCTGTCATCGAGGTGATGGTGATCTTCCACATGCGCACCTTTGCCATCGATGTGGCCTCAAACGGCCAGGTCTTGCCGGAATACTGGCGCATGATCTCGTTGAGCGCATGCTCCCTCTGTGCCGGTTCGACCAGTTCGCTGATGGCGCCGTAGCCAATCACGCTTTCGAAGTTGAAGCTCCACTTGCAGGCGATCTGCGGATTACGGCGCAGTTCCACGTTGCGCTCAAACTCAAAACAAACCTGCGGGTTGGCCAGAAAACACTCGATCTTCTTTCCCTCCGGCGCCGTGTGCAGATAGATAGCCGCGCCGTCGTAGCCAAACGACATCGGCACGATATAGGGCGCATTGTCCTTCGCCATCGCCACGTGGCACACAAGACTGCCGCGAATGATCTCGTCCATCTGCCGCCGGTCGGCGATCTCTTTATCGTTTCGTCTCATGCTATTTCAAGGTCCCGATGTTTGCCGCGTCGTGCAGCGTTTTCATCTCGGTATCAGTGAGCGCGCGGTTGAAAACGGCGAGACCACCGAGGCGGCCCCGGGTCGTCGAGCCTTCAGGGAACTGCGAGCCGGCGGCATAACGCGCGCCGACACAGAAATCCGAGCCGCCCATCGGTTTGGTTTTCGCATGGAGCACAGGGTCGTAGCAGAAAATGCCGCGCCCATGATAATACGGATTCATACCGCGATCCCTGCCGCCGGGGCCTTCGTGCGTGAAATAGCGGTCAGCGCGCTTGTCCTTCACCGGGGCAAGCGGACGCGCGTCGAGCACGCCGTTGATGTAGGCGCGGATGTATTTCGAATCGTAGGTGAAGCCCAGGGTCACCCATTGTTCCTCAGGCACCTCGTGTGCCGTCACGGCATAATCGCAGCACCACGGAAACGCGCTGCCGTCAGCCCGGCGCGTGACGCCGCCCTCGTTGGAAATGTGCGGCACGAGCCGGCGTCCACCGCCATAAGTCGGCATGTTCAGGAGCATCGCGTATTGGCGCGTGCCGCCGTCGTCGTGCTCGCCTTTGCCCTCGCACCACATCCCCGCGACGGTGCGGCTCACATCGAGGTCAATGAGTCGCACGACGGCGAACATCGAGACCTGCGCGTCCTTGCCGGAGATGTTGAGGTCTCCCGTCTCAGCATGGCGAATGTGGAGGAACTGTTTCCCGTTCAGTTCCGCCGAGTAACCGGAAAAAGGCCCGCCTGCGACGTGCGCGATGGGACCGCCCACTTCAGTGAGCGGATGTTTCTCCTTCGTGCCGCTGGAAATGCGCGGCCGGCCCCCTTCCTCACCGAACATCCAGAATGCCACGAGGCCGGGCATGTTCTCCACGACCGTCCGGTCGCCTGATGGCGACCCATCCAACGCGGGTGATGTGGCGGCAGTTCTCACAGGTGTTCTTTGGATTCAGTCACCATGCGCGCGGGAACTGGAGTCTGGCGTATGAGTGGCCTTGTTGCACCGCGACTCAGTGCGCTCGACAGGTTTGGGCAGGCGCACATGGCGGGTCGATGCCAGCATATCCAGCAACGAATCTGCGTCACGGGCGACCGAGAGCATCGCAAGATGGGCCGGCTTGACGAAACCTTCGGAGCTGATGTGCTTGAGAAAGTCCAGGAACTGGTCGTAAAAGCCGTTCGCATTGAGCAAACCCACCGGCTTGAGGTGAAGACCGAGCTGCAGCCAGGCAAGCATCTCAATGACCTCCTCCAGCGTGCCAATGCCACCTGGCAACGCCACGAACGCATCAGCCAGTTGCGCCATTCGCTGTTTCCGCTCGTGCATCGTCTTCACCGCGATCAACTCTGTCAGCCCGTGATGCGCCCGCTCCTCCGCGATCATGGAGTCAGGGATGACGCCAATGACCTTGCCGCCTGCCACCAGCGCCGCGTCCGCCATTGTGCCCATCAGCCCGACGCCGCCCCCGCCATAGACGACGGTCAGCCCGCGCCGCGCGCACGCCGCGCCGAAGGACTCGGCCAAAGCCGCATAGCCGGGCGAATTGCCGAACGATGAACCGCAATAGACGCAGACTCGTTTCATGGCGCGAACCACAGGTAGTTTGGCCAACGTTTTAGAAATACCCGCCCTTCTTTGTGATCTGGTGGATGCTTTGACCTTCGGCGACCCAGCCGAAGATCTTCTTCTCGTTGGCGCGAATCTCCTCGGCGCGAACCAGCACGTCGTAGGCGATGTCACGCGGAACGCAGACGACGCCGTCGCAATCGGCGAAAATCACGTCGCCGGGCTTGATCACCACGTCGCCGATCCTGATCGGCACCTGGTAGTGCGTGATGAGGCAGCGGCCGAGTGAGCCGTTCGGGATGCGGTGCTTGTAATAAACCGGGAACGGCTTCTCCAGGACTTGCTTCGTGTCGCGAATGCCGCCGTCAATGCACGCCGCCTTCACGCCCTTGCCGTAGGCGGTCGCGGTCATGACGCCGCCCCAGAGCGTGGCCTTCTCATCGTTGGAGGTGTCCCATACCACGAACGTGTCCTCGCCCATCTCGTCGAGCATCTGCGTGCGGAACGTCATCTCGCCGGTGATCTTCACATTCGGCGCGCTCTTGACGGTGAACGCGATGCCGGCCACGACATCGCTGTCACGCAATGGACGCAGGTGGCCCGGCAATGCCTGGTCGAGCAGGCAGAACTCGCGCAGCACGTCGCTGATCGCTCCCGTGTAAAGCTGCTCATATCGTTTGAGCAGTTCCTTGACGGGGACGGGGAACGTTTTGCTGGAGATGCCCTCGCGCTGGGCAATCAGCTTCTCCAGTTTCATCATCTTGGCTTCTTTTTGCAGCAGGTTTTCTTTCTTCATAATTATATCAGGATACGGTTTACAGTTAGTTGAGTGGACGGATCTCGATCGCCTCAAAGACAACCTCGGCGTTTTGCGCAAACAGGAACAAACCCGCGTCATGACTCGCTCCGATACGAGTGACGAGAGTCCGGCGTCCATCCACGCACAGGTCGGCAATATCGCCCTTCACAATCAGTTCGAAGACAAACGGTTGATCAAGGCCGGTCACATCGTAGATGGAGGTTTGTTCGCTCTCATCGGACGAACTGGTGTCGGCAGCGCGCAGGCCGGCTTTTTCGCGGCGTGGCTCGAAGCGCAGTTCTGTGCCGCCCCGCATCTTGTCGGCGGCGCGAAGGCGCAGACCGAAATAGGAGGCATTGGCCACCGGCCGCACTCGCGCGCGAAGCAGGAAATCGCGCGGCACGTTGCCGAGTGAGGCAGCCTCCAGACCTTGCGGGGCGCTGAGCTTGACCGTACGCGCAGCGGAGGACGGACCAGCGGCCGGAATCATCTCCGCAGGCCATTTCGTGCCGAGCGTGCCGTCGGCGTGCTGGATGATCTCGCGGAACACCACTTCGCCACCGTAACCGCCGGCGGGCAAAAAAGCCGCCCCGAGCCTGCGGTCGCCGGTGAACGCCGCCGTTTTCATCACGCGCGCCTGCGGACCGTCAAAGACGTCCATTTTCGGCCGCAACCACGGCCCGAGCGGCTGCCGCGACATGCGATAGCGCGCGACGCCGTGGTTGCTGAAGACGAGATAATACCAGCCGTGCCACTCGAAATAGTCCGGGCACTCCGGCTGGTCGGGATAACCCGGCACGATGAACGGCTCGCGCTGTTCCCATTGCTTGAGGTCGCGCGAGACGAGCTGCGCGAGACAGCCGCCGCGGCCGGCCAGCGGCGGATTGGCCAGTTCGGTCGTCACCAGCATGTGAAACAGCTTCGTCGTCTCGTCGCGAAACAAGACCGGATCACGGCCCGGCCCCGGCGCATAAGGCGCCTTCAGCGTCGCGAGCGGCGGGTTCTTGGTGAAATGGACGCCGTCTGCGCTCGTTGCCGCGCACAACTGCGCGGGCGAGCCGTCGCTCATCCGCACTGCGTAGAACGCGTGGTAAGTGCCGTCGCGGAAAAACGTCGAACCGGTGCAGATGGACCCCTCCATCTCCTGTGTGATCGCCACGGCCATCGGGTGATGTTCCCAACGAACGAGGTCGGGCGTCGAAACGTGCGCCCATTGATGCGCACCGAGCCGCCACTTGCTTTGGTGATGGCGGCGGTCGAAGAGGTAGAACAGGTGAAACCGTCCCTCGTGAAAGAACGGCATGCAGTCGCCGACATTCACGTTGAAGCCGCGCGGGCGCCAATACTGGCCGACCGGCCGCTGCGGGCCGAGCATGTGCAGTTCGCGAGCCAACAAATCTGTGCGCCCACCAGAAAGTGTAAGAACCTCGTCATCGCTGAGCACGCGATTCCACAACGCAACATGTTCCACCGCCGGGCCGATCTTCATTGGGCCATCCGCCGGCAGCAGCGCGCCGAGCGGCCATTCCTCATCCACCAGCACACCGTCCGCGAACAAGTCCAGCTTGTGTCCAGCGTAGCGCAATACGATGACATGGCTGGTCTCAGTGCCCAACGCCTCACGCGGCATCGCGAGTTGCAGCGCACGGTCCCTCGCATCCGTCGCCAATTCGGCCAGCAACGACTGCTTCCCGGCAGACTGGCCGCAGTAGAGCCGCACAGCCGCCCGCCCGCCGCGTCCTTTCCAACCCAGCAACTCACCAACCTTCGGGATATCCGACGTTCGCAAACGCACGCATAGCGTCATGGCTTTTCCAGCAACAGCCGGTGCTCTCGTCGGCGCAGCCTCACCCGCCCGCCACTCGGCGACTGCATCGCGCGTCAGCGAGGCTGTATCAGCGGCGGCAACATGCGCCAGAAACAGCATCGAGAATCCGAAACGAAAGATGGTCATCGTCATGCTTGAACACCCTCAACTAACCCCGACGCTTTTCCGCAACACCGCCATCGTCTCGCGCTGGCGCTGCTGAACGAAAGCGCGGGCTTTGGCAATCTTCGCTTTCGCGCCAGCGGGATCTTTGGCAAACGCCAACACCGTCGGGACAACCCGCTTGATGTCGTCTTCGTTGTCAAAGTCGAACAGCCAGTCGCCGAGGCCGATGTCACGCCACATGATCCCTTTGCTCGTCTGCTCGGCGAAACGGCAGACGATGGCCGGGATGCCATTGCCCACCGCCATGATCGGGCTGTGCATCTCCGAGCCAAAGATGCCGGCGGAACGGACGTAGGTGCTGATGGCTTCGTCGGTGAGCCAGTATTTTTCGCGCCAGACGACCCGCGCCTTCACGTCGGCCGGCAACGGGTCGTAAAGCATCTCCTTTCCTACCTCCATCTGGGTTGCATCCTCGGGGCAAAGCAGCACCTTCAGGGGTGTCTGACGCACGACAGCGATAACGGCCTCGCGCAACGGCGCGTGGTCGTGTCCCTTCATCTCCTGGTTGCGCGCGTGTTTTTTCTCGTCGAAGGCGAAGCCCTTCTTGACCTTCCAGTAAGGTGTGAATCGGAAACGCGAGAGGCAGCAGAGGAACTTGCCTTCCTCCAGTCCATGGGCTTTCAGGAACGCCTCCGCCGGCGCGTCGTTGCGCAGGTCCACAGCGAACGCGCCGTCGGGCCCGAACTCCATCACCGGGCAGCGGACGCCCTTCTCCTTTGCGAACCCGAGCGAGACCGAATCGCGGAAGAACACAAACTTCGCTTCATTCAGCAACTCTTCGGTGACGCTGTTGACAGAACCGAGCGTGATGCCGTAGATGCCGTAGGGCTTGCCAGTCTCCTTACGCCACTTCGCAACATCCTTTGCCGCCACGAATCCCGGCCCGGAACCGTGCAGCAGGAAGTCGCACTCGGCGAACGCGGCCTTGATCGCATCCGGTCCCTCGACAATCGGCACCTTCGGGAACCGCTTGCGCAGCATCGCGTCCACACCGTTGTCCACGCGCATCGGCCAGAGCCGCACTTCAGCCTCGGGAAGGTATTTCTCCAGCAACGCCAGCACGCCCGGCGTGTGGCCAATGTCGCCAATGTTGACGGTCTGCCAGGATGAGCGCAGCACGATGCGGGGTGGACGTTTATCCGCGGCGCGCAACAACGGCGCAAGCGCGGCAGCAAGCGTGGCCTGAACAAAGGTTCGTCGGTTCATGTCTTGTTTCCTTCCAAAGTTGTCAATTCATCGAATACTGCATGATATTAGGCCGTGCTGGCAACGCCAGCCAAGGCGCCCGGTCGCGGTCCCACCACAGTGAACGCGTCGGACGGCTGTCATGGCCTCGTCTTCTCCAGCAAAATCGAGCAACCGCTGAAGAGGATAAACCTCTTGCGCCAGCCATCGGGTGTCTTGTCGGTCGCCGGTTCCGCTACCACGGGCGTCCCGTCCTGCGCAAGATAGATGCAACGAAAATCGTCGGGCAGTTTCGACTCCAACGTAAAATCCAGCGTGGTGCGATTCTCCTCACGCGAATCAGTGACGTAGACCGTGTCCCCAGCATCGAAGATCAGCACATTGGGATCGCTTGCGGTGAAACGGCGCGGATAGGCATGGTCCAACGCTGCCAGAAGAGTGCCATCCTTGACTTCGGCGGGGCTGATGAAACGCGGCTGCGGGGCTTCTTCAGGCCAGCCGGACTTTTCCGGAACCACCGGCACGACAAAGTGCCGACCCTCGTTGGGAACGATGTCCAGCCCGCCGTCGGCAATGCCAAACACGGTCTTCCACAAACGATTGGGAACGGCTGGTGACACATAGGAGTGTTCGTAGCCAGCGCCTGCAACCTCAGGGTCCGTGGCAGGATTGATCGCCGCCATTTTCACCAACCGCGCCACTTGGTCACGCGTTCGACAGATCTGGCGTTGAAGAATCAACCGCGCTGTTTTTTCACGCACGGTCCGCAGACTGCCGCCGCCGTCAAATGGACTGAACGCCACCAACCGTTCTGTGGCGAAGAATCTCGCGCCCGACAGTGCCGCCAGGATCATCGTATCCTTCACCAGACACGGAGGCGTTGACATGATTGCCGGACCGAAGGTGTTGCCGGATGCCTGCGTCGGATTGTTGCCAAGATAGACGGAAGGCCAGAACTTCGCCCGATGGCTGCCACGGGCGACGGAATACTGGTTGGGCCAATACCAACCGTCGAACTGGAAACCCCAGTTTTTCACGGCGCCGCTGAGCCAAAGGCCAACGCAATCGGCCCAGTTCAGCATGTTGTCGTATGGCTCGACGGTCTTCCACGTCGGCACGATCACCTCGCTGTGATCGCGCAGGAAAGCCAGCCACTGAGGGTCCGCCATCAGGTGGTTCCACAACGTCGCGCCACGGTGAAGATAAAGCGCCCACACGATCTTCCTCCCTTGACGCTTCGCCAACGCCGCAAAACCGCGCAAATGCTCCTGGTCCACATCCACGAACCTCGAGCCGCCCAGTTCCGCAAATAGCAGCGCCTTCACACACTGGTAGCGTTTGAGCAATCCCTCGACAGTCTCAAAGCTCGGCACCGCTTCGCGCAACTTGGCATAACGCCGGACCATGAGCATCGTGGGAATGCGATGCTGCTCGCAGTAGTCGAGCGATGCCAGCAACGCCGCATGCTTCTTTCCGTATTCGGGATCGCGTTGAGGCGGGATCTTTTCGGTCCGGTCGGTCGAGTAACTCTTGACCTGATAGATCCACTCCGGCGCCACGTAAAGCGTCAGCCAGGCATGGGCCTTCAGGTCATCCGGTACCGCCCGCCAGCGGAACTCTGCGTCCCAACAACGGTAGCCCTGCTCTTCAAACCAGCCGTCGTCGAAAATGAAGACCGGTGTCTCCTTTGGCGTGCTCGCGTCCACTACAGAACTCATCCCAACAACGAACAAGCACAGCCATCTGGCGAACCCATGTGTGATGCTGCAAGTCATAGGCATCTTCCAAATCACCGGTGATAGACCTCCACCCGGTCCAATTCGGCCGGACCGTTCCAGAGCACCTTCAATTGGCGGTTGCCAGCGGGAACGACGCACTCGTATTCGACCATCGTGCGTTGCTGTTTGCCTGCTGCGCCGCCCGGAGGACGGGGCAGCCGGCGCTCGCTCCGCTTCGGCTGGAGCGAGACAAACGTTTTGCCATCGGCGGATACTTGCAGCGTCAAGTCAACAATCTCCTTTGCGAAGAAGGCGACAACCTTCACCGATTCGATTGACCCGGGCACCTGGTAGCTGAGCCAGTCATTGGCGTTGCCCTTGGCGCGGAAAAGATATTCGGCATAGAGAGCGTTGTAATCATTGTTCAGCGTCAAGCCATCGGACTTCGCCTGAACGCGCGAGAAATCCTGCAACTCGTCCGCGAAACAAACGCGCCTGACCTTCACCGGGCCGACGACGTTCGACGGCTTGGATGCGCCGGAAGCGTTGCGGGCCGTGACGCGATAGAACCACGTCTGGCCTGCGCGGACGGTCGTGTCGCTGTAGAGCGGACGATAAGCCACATCTCCGTCGCAGACGTTGGCAGCGATGGTTTTCCACGGGCCGCTCGCCTTCGGCGCGCGCGCGATGTCGTAGCCAGTCGCGCCAGCCGAACCGCGCCACGAAAGAAACGGCACGTCGCCGATGGGCAGCAGTTCCGGCGCGTCGGGTGCGGGCATGGGCGGCACGGGCTTACCTTCGATCCGAAACGCCGCCTCGCGCATCGCGGTCATGATGCCAATCTCGCGCTGGGCGTCGGCGTTGGGGAAGCCGGGCCAGTGATACGACCACACGGCCGGATAGGTCATGATCTGGTGCCAATAGAAGCCGCCGTCGTTATGATGAAAATACATACTCCAGAGCAGCGCGCCAGCGATGCCCGGCTCAGACTGCACGTAATCGAGAAACTCGCGCAGCTTGTCCACCACGTTGGCATGCGTGAACATCTTGCCATCAATGTAGGGGCCAAACTCGCCAATGAACATCGGCCGCGCGCCGTTGAGCCTGGTCATTTCGGCGCGCATCGCGCCGGGCCAGCCGTCCTCCACACCGCGGTAGTTGCCGTAGAGATGGCGTGTGACGATATCGATGTTCGGGTCCACCAGCAGTGGCTGGCCGGGCCGGTGGCGCGTCTCGGCCACGAGATGATTCTTGTCGAGGCTCTTGATGAACGCTGCCATCTCCGATAGCCACGCGTCGGGCGCGCTGTGCATCTCGTTCCCGAATTGCCACGCGAACACCGCCTTGTCGTCGCGGTAGGCCACGCCGGTGATCGTGTTGATGCGCGTGAGCACATAGCGAACGGTGGCCTTGTAGTCCTCCTTGATCTGCGGATCAGTGTAGAACTCGGCGCGTTTCTTGCCGCGATGCGCCGCATAGGTGCCGATGCCGCCGAGGTAATCGCCGTACTCCGCCGTGAGATCGAGCATCACGCGCACGCCATACCGGTTGGCCAGCGCCAATAGGTTGTCCACGACCTTGAACGCCTCCTCGTTGAACTTGCCCGGGCCAAGCACGTAGTGCCACTGCTTCGCCTCCTCATCCGGCTTGCGGATGGGCAGGTTCCATGTCCGCACGACACGACCGTTCATCTGGTCGAGCGTCTTGAACGCATCCTCCTGTTCCCACGGCGTGGCCAGATGGAGCCGCTCCGGCAGGTAAAGCGTCCAATCGTAAGGCAGCACCAGTCCCGGCATGTTCGCCCCGATGAACCGAAACTCCTTTTCGCCATCGTAGAGCTTGTTGCCCTGGCGGGTGATGAAGTGCTGGAACCGGGTCGGCGCCGGACGAACGGCCGATTCCTGGGCGGGAGAGTCACCCACACCGGCAATGCTCAGCAGACCGAGGAAGAGGGCTGCAAGAAGCGTCGAGGCGCGATGGTTTGCATTCATGGGACGGGATTGCATGTTTTCTCCAGTCATTGGGTCAGTCATTTTCATTTGCCGGCCGACAACGCGTAATACGCGCATTCCGCGAAAAAGAACTCCGACATGTGGAGCTTCGAGTAGTCGTAATGGCAGATCGCGCGCTCAACGGCGTCACGTCCCGCGTCGTCTCCAGCGAGAGCGATGATCGCCGCGGCCGCAAGCGGGTTTCTCATGTAGCGGGCTTCGTAATATTTTCGAGTACCCAGTTTCGCCTTGTCGCCGGTTCGGGACAGCTTCTCGGCATCTGCCTGTGAAGTCTGAGCAAACCATGTGGAGTAGCCTTCCCTCCAGTTGGCATGACCGAACACTTTCGTATCGTTATTATCGAAGCCCTTGTATGCCTCAATGGCCGCGAGGGCGTTCCTGGCGTTGATGGCAAGGCCGGCACGGTACTGCACCCGGAGGGATTCATCGGTTTCCATCGCAACGAGTCTGGCCAGCGAACCTTGCGACCCGACGTAAATCCATTGCAGGTTCTCATCAATGCCCTTGATCGCCTCACGATCCGGACCGTAGCCCCCGGCACAAATCTGGACGCGTGTTTTGTCGCAGTTCTTGGGACGCCCGGCACACGCTTTGCGGTAGCGTTCGAGCCAGACGCTGTCTCGTGTCACGTCATACATGGCCCTGAGCATGTGCAGGTAACGGACGGCGTCGCGGAACAAATGGCCTTGGAAGCCACCCCGGAATTGGCCTTTGAAGGCGCCATCGCAGGGACATTTCCAAGAGGTGGTTTCAAGGAGGTCCGCAACCTCCACCATCTTTTTCACGATCTGCTTGCGTTCCTCGGCAGAGGGGATGCCGCTGATGAAATACGCATGGAGACCATAGAACCAGGGATGCGTTTGGTCGTCTGAGCCGAGGGGATAGTGGCACCTGCCGTCCGTGCCCATGCCCCGCGCGATGAAGCCGGGCACATCGGAGACAGAAGCGCATTTGAGAAGTCCCTGGGCCAGGCGCCGCGCATTGGTCTTGTCAGCAGGATCTCCGCCGCGGCGGGCGCGTTCGCAGGCCGCCGGGAGATACAAGCCTGTGAACATCGGCCCGTTCTCGATCGGGCTCCACCAGCCGATGGCATTTGGCCGCCCCAACCTGCAATCCTCGGGAGTCGGTATCTCGCCGATGTAATCGAGGATGATGCCGTGCCTGTCGATGCGATTGTTCCACAATTCCGCGTGAGCTTGCTCCACGGCATCGGGCAAGGTGCGTTGGGCAGCGAATATGCTTCCGCATGGCATCGCGACCAACGTCAACAGGATCACGCTGAGTCCAAATCGAGGCATAGGCATTAAATTCATGAGCAGGGATTTCATGCGTTCCAAAATTAAGCCAGTTCACACTCCCGACGACGACGAAAAGCCGCCGTCCACGGCCACAGTAATTCCAGTGACGAAAGCGGCTCGCTCGTCGTCCAGCAGCCAGCAGACTGCGCCGAGGAGATCCTGTGCTTCGCCGAAACGTTTCATCGGAGTGTGGGCCATCACGTTCTGGCCGCGCGCGGTGAGGCCGCCGTCCGCGGTCATCAGGATCTTGCGACTGCGCTCGTTGGCGAAGAAACCGGGCGCGACGGCATTCACGCGGATGCCTGCGGGTGCGAGATAGGCCGCCAGCCATTGGGTGAGGTTGACCACGCCTGCCTTGGACAGGGAATAAGCGAGGTTTTTCGAGAGCGGCCGGTAACTGTTCATCGAGGCGAAGTTTACGATCGCGCCCCTGCCCTGCTGCGCCATCTCCCGGCCGAACACCTGGCACGGGATGAGCGTGCCGATGGTGTTCAGCTTGATGACGTCGAGCATGCGCGCAGGATCGAGATTGAAGAACCCCCGCATATCCTCCGGCTTCTTGTCGCTGATCTCCGCGGGCTGAAACTCCGTGGTGGTCGTCACGGCGTCATTGCGGTTGCCCCCTGCGCCGTTCACCAGGAATGCGCACGGTCCAAGTTGCTGCGTGATGCTCTGGCGTGCGCTTTCGACTGCGGCCGCGTCGGTGACGTCCACGCTCAACGGCAAAGCCGTGCCGCCCGCAGCGCGAATGGCCGCGGCAACCGGCTCCAGTTTCGCCACAGTGCGGCCGAGCAAGGCGACTTTCGCGCCAAGTCGGGCGAGTTCGATGGCGACGGCGGAGCAGAGCGTCCCGCCCGCGCCGGTCACGACAGCAGTCTTGTTTTTGAACATGGTTTCGTTCATGCGTTCAGTTCTCCTGCTTGGTTCCAGTTTCACGAATCTGCTTGATGCGGCCGACGCAAAACACCAGCGTCAGGCACGCCAGCAATGGAAGGATGCCGATGGTCCAGAACACCAGCCCGTAACCGGCCTTGTCCACAATCTGACCAGCGATGTACGTGAACAGCGCGCCGCCAATGCTCGATCCCATGCCGGTAAAGCCAACCGCCGTGGCCAGAGTCTGCGCGGGAAAAATGTCGGCGTGCAAGGCGTAGATGTTCGCGCTCCACATACCGAA
>Ga0265297_10006497_pt1 | contig 16915 bp, 17 predicted proteins | sample Munlanlwell13791_FD_192502 | JGI IMG/M metagenome (GOLD analysis project Ga0265297, IMG submission 192502) | Leachate microbial communities from a municipal landfill in Southern Ontario, Canada - Leachate well 137-91 | ecosystem: Engineered > Solid waste > Landfill > Unclassified | place...
AAAACGTTCGCGATCAGTATCTTCAATGCGCAAAATAAATTTGCCTTTATTGTGTTTTGCAAAAAGATAATTATAAAGCGCGGTGCGCAAACCGCCGATATGCAAAAATCCCGTTGGTGACGGAGCAAATCTGACTCTTAATTCTTTTTTTGTTAATGACATAAAAATTAATTTCTGTTTTTATTTTTAAAGCACAGCCACGGAAAAACTAAAGTGGCATTTATAATCCTTTTTAATCTCTTGGGTTCTAAAACTAAACGCCAAAGCCACTCCAAACCCACAGTTCTCATCCATTTTGGCGCGCGTTTCACCTTGCCGGAAATAAAATCAAATGCTCCTCCAACCCCAATTGCCAATTTTACGGATGCCAATTCTTTGAAATTATCATGAATCCATTTTTCCTGTTTTCCGTGTCCTAATGCTACAAACAATATGTCCGGCTTTAAAACATTTATATGCTTTATAATAACACGGTTATCCCACTCGTCCATTTTTCCACCCTCTTCCGCACCCGTTATTTTTAATCTTGGCATTTCTTTCTTTAAGTTCACCACCGCCATACGCGCCACATTCTTTCCACCGCCCAAAAGATAAATACTGTATCTTTTTTTATTGGCCAATCGGCAAATATCAACCATTAAATCCGTACCCGTAACTCGCGAATTAAGTTTTTTTCCCAAAATCTTTGCTCCAATTTTCAAACCAAACCCGTCAGGTATGTTTATATCCGTGCTATTCAATATATTTTTAAAATTCGCATCTTTCTGTGCCAAAATTATCATTTCAGGATTCGGCGTAGCAATAAAAATCTTTTTATCTTTCAAGACATCGTCCTCTATTCTTTTTAAAACAGTACCCGCATTCTCATCATCTATATTTATTCCTAAAATATTAATTTTCATAATTTAGAATAAAAATGATTTTAAAATACTGTACGTCGGCCCTTTTGGAGACAATTTGCTCTCCATTAGATCAAACCCATTTACCTGCCAATCAATATTTTTAGGAGCATCCTTTCCAATATCCGTTAAATCAATAATTTTTTCTTTAACGCGAGCCAGTGTTATGTGCCCATTAAAAGGCTTAATATCAATCTTAAAACCTTCTTTTTCCAACTCTTGACCCAACCCATTCCTTAACTTTTTTAATCTATCCAAGCCTTTTTGAATATCAATAAATAAAACCTTTGGGGAGTGTAAATTTGGGAAACCATCAAAGTTTCCCAACCCCAATAAAAAAGGTAAAAAAGCCTTTTTGGTCATTTCACAAGCCCTTTTAACTTTTTCCACCGCTTCCTCATCTTGTCCGCCTAAAAAATGCAAAGTTAGATGCAGATTTTCCTTTTTTCCGAAAGTGGCTGACTTTTTTGGCAAAATATTGTCTAATTTTGCAGAAAAATTAAAAATTTTAGTTTTTATTTCTTCCGGCAAATTTATAGCCAAAAATACACGTTTATTCATATGATTATTATAGCACAAGATAGCGTTTTCGTTAAGCGCCGGCCGCCCTTCTTGCCAAGATAAAAAAATCTTGACACGAGCTGTCTATTGTGGCATAATTACAATGTATAAATTTAGCACTCTCATTATTAGATTGCTAAACAATTAAAAATCAATAGAAATCAACAAATATGATGCAAAAATTTACCACAAAGTCTCAAGAAGCACTCCAAAGAGCCCAGAATCTCGTATTTGATAATAATCACTTGGCCTTGGAACCGGCGCATCTTTTAATTTCTCTTTTGGAACAAAAAGACGGTATTGTCCCAACAATTCTGACGAAACTGGAAATTAACGCGGATTCCCTAAAAACAAAATTAACAGATGTTTTGCAAAGCCTACCAACAACAACCATGCCGGGCAATATAATGGATTTGCGTGTTTCCCCTGCCATGGCGCGTGTTCTGCATCAATCGGAAAAGGAAGCGGAAAATTTGCATGATGACTATATCAGTACAGAGCATCTTCTTTTGGCCCTTGTTTCCGTACCCTCAAACGTTTCGGAACTTTTGCAAAAAAGAGACTTGAGTTACGATTCAATTTTAAAAGTCTTGGTTGATATTCGCGGAAACCAGAAAGTTGACTCTCCCGAACCGGAACAAAAATACCAAGCGCTTGAAAGATATTCAAGAAACCTTACCGATTTGGCAAAAAAAGAAAAACTGGATCCGGTCATTGGCCGCGATGAAGAAATCCGCCGTTTAATGCAAGTCTTGTCCCGCAGAACAAAAAATAATCCGGTTTTAATTGGCGAGGCCGGCACTGGAAAAACCGCAGTTGTGGAAGGACTGGCTCAACGCATTGTAAGCGGAGATGTTCCGGAAATTCTAAGGAATAAAGAAATAATCTCCCTGGATTTAGGGTCTCTTATTGCCGGAACCAAATTTCGCGGCGAATTTGAAGATCGTTTGAAAGCCGTTGTTAAAGAGATTGAAGAATCAGCCGGAAAAATAATTCTTTTCATTGATGAATTGCATACCTTAGTCGGCGCTGGCGCATCTGAAGGCGCAATTGACGCTTCCAACCTTTTGAAGCCAGCCTTATCTCGCGGCGAGTTGCATGCCATTGGCGCCACTACTCTTAAAGAATATCAAAAATATATTGAAAAAGATCCCGCCCTGGAGCGCCGCTTTCAACCCGTTTATGTTAATGAACCGTCAATTGATGACACGGTCGCCATTTTGCGCGGCATAAAAGAAAAATATGAAATACATCATGGCGTCCGCATTACCGATGCGGCTATTGTTGCGGCCGCAAAACTTTCCAACCGTTATATAACAGACCGTTTTTTGCCTGATAAGGCCGTTGATTTAATTGATGAGGCCGCTTCTTCGCTTCGCTTGCAAATTGACTCCCAGCCGACTGAATTGGATCAATTAAAAAGAGAATTGATGAAATTGGAAATTGAAAAACGCGCGCTTCAAAAAGAAAATGACGAGGAATCAAAAAGCCGTCTTTCAAAAATTGAACAAGATATGGCCGAAGCAAAAGAAAAATCCAATCAGTTGGAAATTAAATGGAAAAATGAAAAAGATATAATTACCGAGCTTCGTGCCGTTAAAAAAGAAATTGACCACAAAAAACAACAAGCCGATATTGCCGAACGCGCTTCAGAATTGCAGAAAGTCGCGGAAATCCGTTATGGCCAGATTCCTGAATTGCAGAAAAAATTGGAACAATTTGAAAAAAAACTAAAAGCCGTTCAAAAAAATAACCGCATTTTAAAAGAAGAAGTGACCGAAGAAGATATTGCCGGCGTAGTTTCCCGTTGGACCGGCATTCCCGTTTCCAAAATGCTTGAAGAAGAAGTTACAAAATTGGCAAAACTTGAAGACGAACTGCATAACCGCATTGTCGGCCAAGAAGAGGCGGTTACGGCCGTATCAAACGCCATCAGGCGTTCCCGCGCCGGCATTGGTGATGAGAATAAGCCTATTGGATCTTTTATCTTTTTGGGTCCGACCGGTGTTGGCAAGACTGAATTGGCGAAATCATTGGCCGCTTTTCTTTTTAATGATGAGTCAGCAATTATTCGCTTGGACATGTCTGAGTACATGGAAAAGCACACTGTCTCCAAAATAGTCGGCTCTCCGCCCGGATACGTTGGCTATGAAGAAGGCGGACAACTAACCGAAATGATTCGCCGCCGCCCTTACTCTGTCATTCTTTTGGATGAAGTGGAAAAAGCCCATCCGGAAGTTTTTAATGTCTTACTGCAGATCTTGGACGATGGACACTTAAAAGACTCTAAGGGACGAAAAGTAAATTTCAAAAATACCGTGATTATCATGACTTCAAATCTTGGAAGCGATCAAATTTTAAACGCTTCCACTAAAGGCGCCTTGGGATTTAAGAGCGGCGAGAGCACTGATGAAAACAAAGAAATAAAAGAAAAGATAGAATCACTCCTCCGTGAAAACTTTAAACCGGAATTTTTAAACCGCGTTGATGAAACTATTATTTTCAAAGCACTAACAAAGCCTGATATAAAAAAGATCGTTGATCTCCAGCTCAATGTTTTGCGCGCCCGTTTAACGCAAAGGCATTTAAGTTTAGAAATCAGCGACGAGGCTAAAAAATATTTAGCGGAAAAAGGATATAACCCGTCATTTGGCGCCAGACCGTTAAAACGTTTGATTCAAACTGAAATTCTTGATCCAATATCTCTGATGATTATTAAAAAGAAATATAAAGACGGTGACACAATTGGCGTAAATACAGAAGAAGGAAAACTGACATTCGCAAAATAAAAGAAGCTCCGCGCATACAGTGCGGAGCTTTGTTTCATTTCATATCCTCCAATTGAAGATAGATTAGGCAGTGCATAAGTGTTTTTAAGAAACACTTATAGCCATACTCTATTTGCCTTGCGGCACAGCGTAATTTTTCTTTAACATCCTCTTCTTCATTAATATTATCCGAAAGGACCCGTAAAAATTTTGCAAGCTCCTCAATGTTTTCCAATAATCCATTCTTTGGATTATACTTCTCTTCTTCTTCACCATAGTACTTGCTTTTTAACCGCAAATTGATTTTTTCAACCGTCGCCCTGGCTTGGTTGAAAGATCTGGAAAACTTCATTTTTGCCATATCAGGTTTTATGCACTCCGACAAAGAATATTCTAAGTCTGACAAAAAGTCTATTAGCGCCTTGCGTTTATTTGATGTTAGGACGTCAATATTTGGTAAAGACATCATTCTCTCCTTTTCCTTTTTTATTTTAAAATACCATACAACGGCAAATCCGTCAAGGGGTTGCGCCACTCTTTCAATTTTGGTATCCTATAAACTATATGAAACGATTAGCGTCCTTAATTTTATTTTTGTTTCTTCTGCCTTTACCATCCTTGGCTTTTGACTATAATTACATAATCTCCGATAAAGAATTGGAAGATGTCAGCTCAATGTCCATACAAGACATAAAAAATTTTTTATCTGATCATAATAGTTTTTTACAGTATTACGCCGATTTTTATCCTGAAAACGGAGCATTTATGGAAGCACCTGAAATTATTTGGCAAACAGCTCAAAAATTCCATATTAATCCAAAATTTATTCTAACTCTTTTAGAGAAAGAACAGGGCCTAGTTTCTTTTCAAAAGCCCTCAACAAAACGCTTGGATTGGGCTGTGGGATATGCTGTTTGTGATAAATGCCTCCTTTCGCATCCTTTAGTGGTGCAATATAAAGGCTTTGCCAAGCAAGTTTATGGCGCGGCGCAAAGAATCCGCGAGATATATCTTACCGACCTAGAAAAACGCGGAAAAACACAAAACGGCTTTGGTGTAGGAATTACAAAAAAAGTTGACAGCTACAAAGTTACACCGCTTAATAAAGCGACGGCGATTTTATATACCTATACCCCGCACCTAGCTGGCAATAAAAGTTTTTATACAATTTGGAAGAACTGGTTTTCGGATTTAAAATATCCCGATGGATCGCTCCTGCAAGACGTTAAGTCAGGCGGCGTTTATTTGATACAGGATGGCAAAAAACGGGCTTTTATTACAGAAACAGCTTTTACTTCAAGATTTAACGAAAACCAAATCGTGGAAGCAACTCCCAGTTTTTTATCCAGATATCCTGATGGCGATCCTATAAAATTTGATAATTTTTCTCTTTTGCGCGACGAAAACAAAAACATATACTTATTTGCGGATGAAAAATTACGGCCGTTTGATTCTGTAAAAACAATAAAAGCTTTAGGTCTGGATGCCAACAAAATTAAAGACGTGGCAACCGCTGAGCTAATGGCCTTCAGCTTGGGCGAGCCTATGACCACCGATAGCATTTATCCAACCGGAGAACTAATGCAAATGAAATCAACAGGCGGCGTTTACTGGGTTTACAGTGGAATAAAATACCCTATACTGGACAAGTCATTGTTAAAAACACTCTTTTCCGGCGATGCGCCGACAAAAGTTAATGACTCACAATTAGGAGTTTATGGAGTGGGACAGCCCCTAAGATTTAAAGATGGTACGCTTATAAGAGGAAAAAAAGATCCATCTGTTTATTTTGTTTCCAATGGAAAGCTTCGGCCAATTCCTTCTGAAGAAATTTTCTTGGCATACAACTGGAACTGGAGCAATGTTATTTCAACTGCTGATAAAGTTTTGTCCCTCTATGAAATTGGCGCGCCCATAACGCTGGAGGGCGATGCGCCAACAGAAACTAATACTGAATTTTCAGATCCCGCTGAGACAGAAGAAACCGAACAAATTGAGATGCCCGCCTCTGATATAAATTTTCAATCGGTATCAATATCCGCACAAAATAATTAAAACTTTTATGATTTCTTTCGCAGCAATCTGTCCCAATTCCCCTCTCCTCATTCCAAATGTATCAAAAGAAAATATTGATAAAATAAAAATCACCAGGGACGCCATGGAAGACTTATGCAAAAAGTTGGAAAAAGAGAACTTGGATACGCTTATAATAATTTCTGAACATAAAAAAATGCACCATGACGCATTTGGAATTCTCCTTTGTGATAAATACGAGGTGGATTTTAAAGAGTTTGGCGATTTTGAAACAAAGATGGAATTTTTTCCCGACCTGGAGCTGATTGAAAAAATTAGGCACACTGCAATTGATAATGAGGTCCCCTTTTCTTTAATACACGAAGACAGGCTTGAATATACTTTTGGCGTACCACTCTATTATTTAGGAAATAAAAAGCCAATAAAAATTGTGCCCTTGCTTCATACCTATTCCGATATTAAAGATCAGTTTGAGATGGGCAGAATGATAAAACAGGTTTTGACCGAGAGTAATAAAAAAATTGGTATTTTGGCATCCGGCCATCTTTCACATAAATCAGCGGATATGAGTCCGGCGGGTTTTTCCAAAAAAGGTGAAGAATTCAATACGAAACTAAAAGAACTTCTAGAGACAAAAAATACGGCTGGAATATTATCCTTGGACAAAAAAATGCTTGAAGAAGCCGACGAGTCAATTACGCCAGCGCTAGGCATCTTAATGGGAATCATTGACCGCGTAAACTATAAGCCTCAAACTTTTTCTTTTGAAGCGCCATTAGGCGTCGCCTACATGGTATTCAATTTCAAACTCTTGTAATTATGTTTGCTAAGATTATTCCGCTTACAAAATTGCCACGCAAACTTCAATATTTTGATTACTTAATACCAAAAGAATTTGAAGAAGACATAAAAATAGGCCACATTGTGGCTATTTATTTTCATGGACGAAAAATTTATGGTGTTGCGGAGAGCATCGGCGACAATCCGGATATCCCGGCTGAAAAAATAAAACCGATTTTATCTCTGACGGATATAATAATTCCAAAATTTTTTGTAGACCTTATTTATTGGGCGAGCGAATATTATCTCGTCTCCCCCGCCCTCTTATATAAACTATTCTTGCCTAAACCGACGCGCGAACGAGGCAAGGCGGATACCTACCCTAAAAAAGAGCTGATTTTAACAAAAAATGAGGTTCAAAATATTATTTTATCATTAAAAAATTTTGATGAAAAACGCAATACTTTTTTTCTCTACGATAACAATCCAAAAGAAACATTGGCAACGGTAATCAAGCTCGCAAAAAAAGAATTGGAGGCTAATAAACAAGCGTTGATTTTAGTTCCGGCGATTGAAGATATAAACTATCTTGCCCCATATTTACACTCCGTATTTGGCGAAAAACTTATTATTTGGAAAGGAAAGTTATCCGCCGGCGCAAAATATTCCATTTGGCAAAAACTTCGCGGCAATGAATCGGCAGTAATTTTAGGTACGCGTCCGGCCTGTTTTTTGCCTCTCCCGCAAATGTCTCTTATTTGTATATTAAACTGCGTTTCACAGGATCATAAACAATGGGATATGAATCCGCGATATGATGCAAGAAAAATCGTCCAAAAATTGCAAGATATTCTAAGAGTAAAAATTGTGTTCAGTGATATTTTGCCTGATTTGAATATTTACAACGAAATCAATTCCGAAAATATTGTCAGTTTAAATGAACCTGAAAACACGCCGGATTTTTCTTTGGTTGATATAAAACAAGAAAAAAATTCATCAACTCCGCTGTTTAGTTATCCTCTGTACGAAATGATTTCCGGCGGATTGAAAAATGGCGGTAAGAATATTCTTTTTCTAAATCGCCGGGAAGATGATTCTTTTCTCATCTGCAATGATTGCCACCATATATTTTCATGCCCTTCATGCGGCCGCCCCATGTCCATTTCTCCGGTTAAAAATTACAAAAAGCAAATTTCCAATATAAAAAATCCAAAGTTATTGGATTTTGCCGTTTCTCATGAGATTGACACTAACATGCTTTTATGCTATCATTGCGGGGTGGAAAAAACAGCCGATCTGGCTTGTCCAAAATGCAATGGTAGCCGTTTGAAACCCCTGGTTTTTGGCACAACAAGCATTAAAAAATTCATAAATAAAGAATTTCCCGAGGCTAAAATTGAAATAGCCGCCAAGTCAAAAGAACTTTGGAGCGAAAATTTTGATATCTTAATCACCACTGATTATTTTTGGAAAAATATTCTGCCAAAAATGGATGATGAAAAAATATATGGAACCGCGCTTCTAGACTTTGATTTTTATTTGGCGCGTCCTGAATTTAACCAAGGCGAAACAGCTCTACTGGCTTTGCATAAATTTTTCCGCTTTGCCCAAAACCACGCGGCTAAAAAAATTATCATCCAAACTGCCTGTCCGGAAAATCCCATTTTTAGCAGTTTTCAAGATTTCTACCAAAAAGAAGCTGAGGAAAGAAAAGCCCTCCAGTATCCCCCGTTTGCAAAACTCATAAAAATCATTTGCAAAAATCCGGATAAAATGGCGCTGGATTATGAAGTAAAAAAATTATATAATGAACTAATTAGGCTAAACTTTAACGTTCTTCCGCCATTTGATCCCTATACAAAAAAACGAGCAAAAAATTTTCTGAAACACATTATATTAAAAGAAAAAAATGAAAAATCGCTTGAGGAATTAAAAAAAATAATTCCCGATGAATATCAAATTGATATTGACCCCATTTCAATCTACTAAATATGATTATCATACATCCAAACGAATTACTTAGAAAAAAATCAGAAACGGTTTCCGCCGAAGAAATAAAAAACGGCGAAATAAAAAAGCTGATTGCCGAAATGAAAAAGACTCTTAAGCACGCTGATGGCGTCGGTCTTGCGGCCGTGCAAATAGGCGTTTTAAAACGAGTTATCCTTGTTGAAGTGGACGGAACCGCCCATGCTTTTATTAACCCAAAGATTACCAGAAAATCATGGAAAAAAATATCCATTGAAGAAGGTTGCCTTTCCGTGCCGGGCAAAAACGGTTATGTGAAACGATCCGCAAAAATAGCGGTGGACGCGTTGGATGAGAATGGCAAAGAAGTAAAATTGAAAGCCGAGGAGTTGACTTCAATAATTTTTCAACACGAAATTGATCACACAAACGGCATTCTATTTATTGATAAATTGATTAAAATAAAAAAATAATTTTGTTATGAAACTGGTTTTCTTGGGCGGCGGACATTTCGCCGTTCCTGCGCTTGCAGAATTAAAAAAAGAATTTAAAATCGCTTTGGTCGTGACGAATCCGGAAAAGCCGGTTGGACGCAAACAAATTCCAAAACCATCCGCAATTGAGTTGGAAGCTAAAAAGCTAGGGTTCCCTGTGGAAACAATAGAAAAGATTGATGAAAACTTTATAAAAAAAATACAAGACATCAATCCTCTTTGTTTTGTTATCATTGATTACGGAAAAATTCTGCCACAAAAATTATTGGACATTCCCACCAAGGGAGCGGTGAATGTTCATCCGTCAAAACTGCCAAAATATCGCGGCGCCTCTCCATTGCAATCAGCAATATTGGCCGGAGAAAAATCAACAGCCATCTCCATTATGCTAATTGACGATAAAATGGACCATGGACCAATTTTAATGCAAAAAGAAACGGCGATTTTGCCCGACGATACTTATGGTTCGCTGTACAAAAGACTGTCTGAGCTTTATCCAAATTTTTTAGTTGAAAGTTTAAAAAAATATCTGTTGGACGAAATAAAACCAGTACCGCAAAATGACAGCCTTGCCACATTTACTAAAATTTTGAACCGCGAAGACGGAAAAATTGATTGGTTAATATCCGCGCAAAAGATTGAACAGATGGTCAGAGCCTATAATCCTTGGCCGGGGACATTTACTGAGTTCAACAATAAAAATCTAAAAATTTTGAATGTTTCCATTTCAAAAAAAGACTATCAAAAAAATCCAGGCGAAATTTTTAAAGACGAAAAGCTATTAATCGCCAAATGTGGCGAGAACTCGCTGGTTCTGGAACGTGTTCAGCCTGAAGGAAAAAAACCTATGTCAGGCGAAGAATTTGTCAGAGGATACATAAAATAAAAGTCCGCTATAACGGACTTCTTTTTTTATTCCCCCAATACTTGATTCAATGCCTGTTTTATCTCCTCCGGCAATAATATAAATGAACTTTTAAAATTCAAAAATAAGGCTTTGCTGGCTATACATTTTTTGGGAGACGCGATATTTTTATCTTTTGATGCGCGGTAAGCAAGCATCATCATATCTCTTACGGACAGATGTTCTACGCCACATTCTCCAGTGCATACCGGCTCATTCAATATTTTATAAAGAGCCGGTATTTTCTTCATATCTTCCACTATTTTTTTCAACACTTTTTCCTCCTTTTTCGTATCCAAATATTATGTCGTTTTCTTTTCAAAGTCAATACCAGCCACAACGCCTGCCAAAATTATCATTCCAATTCCCAGCGGATGATTTAGATATGGGGTAAAAATATGTATTGCCAAAACCGCACCCAAACCGGAAATCGCCCACATACTGTATATGAATTCCGTCCGTTCTTCATGGATAACTTTTTTTAATCTTTCAAATAATCGCCAGACTATACTCCCAATAAAAAATAAATAAGCCAGCAAACCAAAAACTCCAATCTTTAAAACAATATCCAAATACCCCCATTCAAAAGCGTCAGTTGTATACATGACCCCATTTAAAGAATCACCCAATCGCGGATCAAAACTTTTGTATGTCAATGTCTTTCCAAATCCATATCCAAAAATCGGATTATTTTTTACTGCCGGGAGTAAAACTGTGAGCTGGCTCATTCTGGTATCGGTCGCGGCTTCACCTATCTCAAAACGATTCTTCAATCCCCCTTTGGGAGAAATAATATCGGCAATCAAAATTCCAATAATTATAACAAGCAAAATCCGGAGCGATGCCAAAGCGATTTTTTTATATCTCAATTTTGAATAAAACATTAAAATAAACATCAAAAAAATGCCAACTGCGGTTCCTATCCACAAGCTTCGCGACAGACTCAAATAAATTGCGCCAGTTGACAGAGCGCCAAGGCATAAAAATTTTTGAAAATTTATATTTTTAAAAAAATGTTTTACGGAAATAAAAAGCAAAGCGAAAATAATATAAATTTGCGACTGCATAAAAATTCTGTATCCGCTATTTTTTAATGGTGTTATCTCCCCGATTCTAAAATCCCGTATCCATTTATAAAGTGTTCCTAAAAAATCCGGATTATCCAATCGCACAAAAGTTATAAATAAAACCACTGTTTTGAAGGCCATAATAACGGCGCCTGTCAACAGCACTTTTATGGCGGCTTTTAATTTTTCTTTTGTATCTATATACGAAAGCGCCGGAAAAAATAAAAAAAGATACGCGTATGAGTTTGCGTCAAAAAAAATATTGCTCCAACTGTTCCCCTGAAAATGAGCACGCAAAATGCCAATCAACCAAATCACCAAAAAAACCGCCAAACCAGATAAAATTCTTTTGGCTCCTTTATTATAGGCAATTTTTCTTCTCAAAAAATCAAAAAACCAGAATGACATTATGATTATAAAAAAGAGCATTCTTAATGAGAAATTAAAGCCTAAAACCTTAAAAGAGAGCAAATACCCGAATGATCCCAAACAAAGCTCTAAAAACACCAAATAGAGGGCTAATTCACGCTTATAAAGTCCCAAAATAAGCATCCCTGCGCCAAATATAATAAAACCGGCTATATTTACCCAATTATAGAAAAAACCTAAAAATGACAGGCAAATTAAGGTAATTCCAGTATAAACCATAAAACGCGTTTTTAAAGGCATTGACAAAATCATAAAAATGTGTTAATCTATGGGCAGATTATTGGTCTTTTACAAAGGAGAAAAAAATGGATAATGAAAATCAAAAAAAAGAAAAACTGGGATGCTTCAAACGGATAGTTCTTTATATGCTAAGTATATTTATACTGACTGTGCTTTTGTTAGGTATAAAATTAGACGAACTTAGCCATGTAACGCTTGAACATATTATTGGTAGCGTTGTGGGCACTCTTACAGCTATTTTAATCATTAAGCTCGTCCAAAATCTTATAAGACTTAAAAATCTCTAATCCAACCCGTGTTTGTTCCTTATCTTTTCTTGCGCTTCAAAATAATTTTGAAGCGCTTTTATTTTTATGCCAAATTTTTCCCACGGAATTTTATAAAATATCTTTGGCAGCCATTTGCTTTTTCCGTTTTTTGCCGGCGTGGCATAAAATAAAACCTCCGGAACAAATACGCCGCGCATCCCCCGCTCCGCCATTGTCAGCCACAAATCCCAATCTTGAAATTTTACCAAATCTTCATCAAACCCAGGAAAATCCTTTTTTTGTATCAAGGACATGGTTGATATATAATTACACTCTTTCAAATCTTCTATATTATACTCCAAACCGGAAATTTTTTTTATTCCAAGCCTAAATGAACAATAAGCATAAGAGGCTTTAGAATCTTTATCCAGCGCATTTTTAAAATGTTCCAGGGCATACGGTTTTAAAATTATATCGGCATCGCAAAAAAATAAATACTCGCCTTGCGCTTCTCTTGCTCCGCGATTTCTGGCGGCATTGGCGCCCTTATGTTCTCCGCTTATTATTTTTAATTTACCACCATTATTAAAAACGTTTGTAATAATATCAACCGACCCGTCAGTTGATCCATCGTCAATAACAATAACCTCCAAATCTTTGTAAGTTTGGTTTAGAATTGAATTAATCGTTCTCACAATCGTTTTGCGCTTATTGAAAAGCGGAATGATAACTGAAATCATATTTTTCATTTGCCATTTTTCATTAAAGTATTATTTCTCAATTGATAATTGATACTTTTATATCAAAAATTTTTCCTGCACTCGCACCCGGCCAGTCTTTCCCATTTTTATGGCTAACTCATTATCTTTCAAAAGCAAAATAATTTTTTCAAAAAGTTCGCCGTCGTCTTTTACGACATAACCTGTTTTTCCATTTTCCACCGCTTCTGGTAGACCGCCGACATTAGTAACAATAACCGGTTTTTCAAAATATGCCGCTTCCAAACAAACCATTCCAAATCCCTCCCAATCTTCTTTTGAGGGCAAAGACGGCGCGACGAACACATCACACATATTATAAATATCCGGCAAATCGCTCTCTTTTATTTTCCCCAAAAACATTACTTGCTCGGAAACGCCAAAAGTTCTTGATAAATTCTCCAACTCCATATGTTCCGGCCCGCCGCCCGCTATGACAAAAACAGCTTCCGGAACTTCCTGCAAAATTTTTGGCATCAGCCTGATTATTTTCTCCTGACCCTTTCTTTTAACTAGCCGCCCCAAAGACAAAATAATTTTTTTTCCAGCCAATCCGTTTTTTTCTTTCCAGTTTTTATCTTTTGCCTGCAAAGGCTTTTCAATCAGCGGATATCGCACCTCATATTTATAGACATCGCCGAATATTTTTAGCAATAAATTCCCTGTCGCCTTGCTGTTAACGATAATCTGCGACGCGCCGGATAAAATTTTTCTTGCCCAATATTTCTTCCATCCACTTTTTCCGGCATTTATTATATCCAAACCATGCAGAATTAAAACATAAGGTTTTTTCGCCATAAGCGCCACATAGCCTCCAGGCAAAATATGGCTTATGGCTATTTTTTTATAATGCCTTGAATAAATCAGTCCCCAAAACAAAAGCGGCAACCATTTTGGCCACAAACTCCAAAGGAGCGTTTTCCTAAAAACATTCGGTTCTTGCTCATTTTTAAATCTGGTATCGCCAGCCAAAACATACCAATTATTCTTTTTTGCAAAAGTTGTAAGATACCTTGCCACCCCGCCGACATTCGGGTGGTAATCAATCGTTATAAGCAAAGTATCAATTTCAGGCATTGGCACTTTATCCATACCCGTATATTATTTTTTAATTATATTTTCTTTTAAGAAATATATTTCACTTTTTTTAACAACCCCAAAAAGGAATACAAAAAGTCCGAAAGCCGCAATAGCTATACCAATAGCACCATATAAAAATACTTTTTGCAGAGCGAAATTTAAAACAAAAAGCATTCCCAATCCGGCCAAGAACACTCTTGCGAAATACCAAATAATAGATTTAAAATGATGATCAACGATTTTTCTAATGAAAATCAAATCCAAAATCAACAAAAGAAAATTAACAATCAAAAAAGTAATACCGGCTCCCAATATGCCAAAACCGGGAATTAAAATTATATTTAGAATTATTGAAACTCCGGTAATAATTCCTCTGTTCAACGTATTGGCATTATGACGATCACAAGCGCGCAACATGAGTCCGGTGGGAAATGCTAAAAACACGAAAGGCAACGCTAAAGACATTATTTTAAAAGTTGGAATAGCCTCTATGTATTTAGGCCAAATTTTTATAATAACCGGATCGGCAACCGCGTACAACCCTAACGCCAAAGGAATTGAAATCAATCCCAAATAATTAAAAGATTTTTCAAACAAAAGCCTTAGTTTTTCTTTTGAAGTGACATAAAAATTACTCATTGATGGATAAATTGTCGCCTGAAAAGCGCCAGGAATCAAGGCCTGAAAAGCAGTAACTATTTTAGCCGGAACGCTATATAGACCAACAGCGGAGTTCCCTTTGACGTAACCCAAAATGACCGAATCGGAAACATTATAAATACGAATAAAAATTCCGGCCAGGGCAAACGCCGGCGCGAGCCGCAAAAAATATTTTACAATATTTTTGTCATAAGCCGGCCGAAGCGAATAACCATATTTAAATTTAACAATCGCCGCCGAATAAATAAAATTAACAAGGCTGGCAAAAGCCAGAGAAAGCATTATAAAAATTATATTATGCGTTATTTCCAAAAGTGCCACACCGCCGATAAATGTAATCAGTTGGAATCCAATAATGCCTAAGCTCTCATAATTTAGCTTTTGTTTAGCACGCAGAAATGAATAAAATAAAAGACTTAAAGCATCAAAGACCATAATACCGGACGCGCCAAGAACTAAAAACCTGATTTGCCAATCACTTTTTGTTAAAAACAAAACCGTATAACAAACCAAAACCGTGATAAAAATCAGCGGCAATTTCATGCCCAGCATATTTCTCAAGTACTTTTCATCATTATTGTCGTCCTTTGCCGCTTCGCGGGTTATAATCGGCGACAATCCTAAATCTACCCCAATAGAAAAAAGAGTTGTAAAAGACAGCGCCCAAACATAAGAGCCTAGAAGTTCAGGTGCCAAGCGGGAAGAAAGATATAAAAAATAAGCAAAAGAAATGATCTTTTGCATCACAAGCGCGCCCGTAAAGATAACTGTATTTTTGATGATTTTTCCAGCTGAATGTTCCACAAAAATAATTTATGATTTTATATTTTTGATTTAATAAATCTCATGTCATCCTGAGGGAGTACCCGACCGAAGGATCTCAATTGAACTATGAGATTCTTCATTGGCGATTACGCCGCCTCAGAATGACAACCCTATATTTTGTCATTCTGCTTCGCTACATTCCTCGCGATGAACAGCTACGCTCTAATTATATTAGCATTTTTTACGCTTTTTTTCAAGAAAAAAACTTTCACTAATCAAAAAACCTCCGAAATAAGAGGTTTTTTGATTGAATATTTGTGTTTAACGCTTGGACCACTGCGGTGCGCGACGAGCCTTTTTCAAGCCCGGTTTCTTTCTTTCCTTCATTCTTGGATCGCGAGTTAAGAAGCCCGCTTTCCTTAAATTCTTTTTAAATACAGGATTAAGCTGTAAAAGTCCTCGTGCTGTACCCAACCTAATAGCTTCCGCTTGTCCGTGCAAACCGCCACCGTTTACTTTTGCCGAAACATCAATCTTTTTTAACTGGTTGACGCTGGTTAAGGCTCCCAAGGCGACATCAATCAACAAATCGCTTTTTAAATATTCTTTTACATCTTTTCCGTTTATTGTCACCTTGCCTGAACCGTTTTTAAAAAGCTTTACTCTGGCGATTGATTCTTTCCTTCTGCCAACAGCTTGCAAAAACGCAACTCTGTTCTTCTTGTCATCCAAAGCTTCTTCGCCCAAAACCGGCTCATCATTTTTTTCCTCAACTTCCAATACCACAGGCTCTTCAGCAACTTCTTCTTTTACCTTTTTAACTCTTGGTTTTCTCGGCTTTTTTACCGCCTCCTTAGTCTCTTCATTTTGTAATTTTTCATCTGCCATAAACTTATATAAATTTTAATCTCTTAATTCTCTCTGCTTGTAAACGATTTTTAGGAAGCATTTTCAATACGGCATGCTTTAAAACAAACTCCATGCTGACATTCTTCATAAGCCTTCTTTTAAGTCCACCCGGAAAGCCACTGTGGCTATAATAAACTTTCTTCTCTTTTTTAGCGCCGGTAATTTTCATTTTGTTGACATTTTCAATATGGACAACGCCGCCCATATCTGTTGCCGGATTAAAATCCGCTTTATTCTTTCCTTGCAATAAAATAGAAATTTCCGCGGCCAATCTGCCCGGTGCTTTTTCTGTTGCGTCAATTTTATATATTTCTCTGTTCATAATTTTATTTATCTTCTCTTTATTTTACA
>Ga0265297_10006499_pt1 | contig 16913 bp, 16 predicted proteins | sample Munlanlwell13791_FD_192502 | JGI IMG/M metagenome (GOLD analysis project Ga0265297, IMG submission 192502) | Leachate microbial communities from a municipal landfill in Southern Ontario, Canada - Leachate well 137-91 | ecosystem: Engineered > Solid waste > Landfill > Unclassified | place...
GATAATAAGGCCCTGGGGACGGTCGGCTCGGATTCCCCTGAAATAATGGATGACTGACCGCTCTTTATATCGACCGTATTCCCGGGAGCGTACGCATTGGCGGCTGAAAGTTTTCCATCGAGGACTGCGAGGGAAGTCGAAGACCTTTGGTATACCGCCACTATATCCGTTCCTTTTACGCTTCCTAACGCATTGGGGGTGGTTACAAGGAAGCTCCCGTTGCCGGATTTTGATACGATAGCCCTTATCTTACCCCTGCTGAGGAAGAGACCCGCGCCTGACCTGTTGCCATTGGGACCTATCACATAATCCTTGATCTCCAGGAAGGTGCTGTCCGAAAGACGCACTATCGTCTTATCAGCAAAGGCTATCTCGGCTTTCGAACCGCTCTTTGTCCTGAGCGTATCTCCGGCGCAGACACTGTCCCCCGGTTTGACATCGGAGAATTCGTTGTTTCCGGATTTCAACATGCCGACTCGTCCTTCGACGGCGGATATCGTGCCGACAGGTTCGGCGGAGACGGCAGGAACCGAGGCAGGAAATAGAATCGTTATAAGCAGCAACGCCAAGGCCGGGGATTTCAGGGCGAATTTTTTCATTTTAAGCGTTTCCTCCGTTAAAATTTATACTCTATGCCTATACTATAAATGCTTCTGTCATAATCATACACTTTTATATTTGAATGGTCCTTTACGTATGTATACCTGAACTGCAATTCGGCTTCTTTCCAGAACGTATAACCAAGCATGGAAGATGCCGTATATGTCTCGTCATTACGGTCGACGTTAAATATGGTGTTCGTATTCGAAAAATCCTGCAGGAAGACGTCACCGGCTAAGCTGAGCCTGAATTTCTTAAGGAACGGGATAAGCGCGGTGGCAGTTATCCTGTTGCCGAGATATTCCCAATTCCGCCCTTTAGTGTCCTCTTTGTTGAGCCCGTAGTGGAGCCCAAAGAAACCTTTGTTCTGCGCAAAGAAGAAGTAATAACCCAATCCCCCTCCATAATCGTTCGAGTTCCTGTCCTCATCCTGTATGAACGGGTCCCTGGCAAAGTCCTTTTTCTGATATTTGAAATTAGCCTGGAGCATATGGTTATTCCCGATGATATAATTCACGAGAGGACTGGCCGTTATGGTCGTCATGTATTTGGATTCGCCCACGTCCGTATAGTTGTAACCCGTAGCCAGGCCTATCGTACCGTTCTTTATATAATAATTAGGGGTGACCGTCACGGTATGGCTAAGGACATCGTAAGCGCCTATTTTGTTCTGATGGGCCCAATACATCGAATACTGGCTGTCTATGCCAAAATTCTCTCCGAATTTCTGCCTATACTGTCCCATGAAATTCGTTACTTCCCGCCAATCGCTCTCGTCGGTAATGCCGGTAGCCACAGTATCATCTCCGGGTTTGAGCAGAACGTTCGTATCGTATTGGCCCGATACGTTAAGCGTGGCCCTGAACGGCCTTTCGGCTTCCTCTTTCCGCTTTAAGGCATCCATATATTCATACGATAGCCCTGCCAGATCCGAATTCGGGTCCAGGATTATTATTTCCTGAAAAACCTTCTTTGCGTCCTTGTAATTCTTCTCTTTCAGGTTAGCGATGCCTATCTGATAATCTGCGGCCTGGGTCAAAGAATTATCAAATCCCTTTGCCTGTTCAAAAGCGGTTATAGAATCAGAGGTTTTGCCGTCCTTTAACAGCACAAGGCCCTTGAGGAAAGCCACTTGAGCAGGTTTTATATTCTCCCTCTCGGCAATTTCTATATACTCTTTAGCTTCCTTAAGGTCTCCCAGCTGGTAGAGGACGTCAATGAGCTCGACCAGGGCTTCTTTAATGCGCGGTGTAATGGTAACCGCATCTATTAGCTGGGTCTTTGCCTGCCTATAGTCCTGTAATTGTTTATAAGTGATCCCGAGATAGTAGGCTGCAAGCGAAGAATTCGGGTCTTCTTTCCTGGCTTTTTGCAGGACAACCGCCGCTTCATCGTAATTTTCCTGCCTGTAAAGCGTTACACCTTGTTCAATATCCGGATTCGTTTCTGATCGAGCTTGCTGTAGAGGGCTAAGAAGAACCGCTGACAATATTACCAATACCACTACTGCAGATTTGGACCTTACCGGCATTACGAAACCCCTTTTTGATTAACTAAGGTTTGTTTTTAAAGAAGGTGTCAGAAGTTTGATCTACATTTAGTTAAGTTTAACATTTAAAAGCTGTTATGTCAAGACAAAATAAAATCGCTATTATTCTATAATATCTTAATCGCGATTACCGTCATATCGTCGTGCTGGGGCATCCCCCTGCTGAATTCTACGACATCCGCTACTATTTTATCTGCAATTTCCTGCGCTTTGCCATTCCTGTATTTTTTGGCGCTTTCCAATATCCTGTCTTCGCCAAACTCCTTGCCGTTCTTGTCCCTTGCCTCAGAAATGCCGTCAGTATACATCAGGAAAAGCTCTCCAGCTGCTACCGGAAATTCGTCTGAGGTAAAATCAGATCCCGGTATTATGCCTATAGGGGTACCCACGGACAGGGTCAAGAGGAAGGCATTGCCTGCGGCGTCTACTTTTACCAGCGGGTTATGCCCTCCGTTTGAATATTCTATCTTGCGTTCCCGGGGTTTATAGATCAGGTACTGCATAGTCACGAACATGCCTGAAACACCTTCTTCCGTAAGCCTGTCGTTTATGGCGGAAAGCGCCCGGTCAGTTTCGTTAAAATTATGGGAAATGCCTCTGAAATCCGCCATGGATTTTGCCATAAAAAGAGCGGCAGGAACGCCTTTGCCGGAGACATCGCCTATTACTACCCCCAGCCTGTCCTCTTTTAACTTTACAAAATCATAGAAGAGCTTGATGAAATCGTAAAAATCCCCTCCTACATGTTTCGCGGGCATGCATTTGACGCCGACATCCACTCCGGGGACCTGTGGCAGGCCCTGCGGCAATATGGATTGCTGTATACGGCTGGCTATCTGCAGTTCCTTCTCGATCATACCTTTTTCGAACCGGGTTATTATGAACTGGTTCAAGGTTATGGCAGGATAGGCTATTAAGCAAAGGATGATTATCGACACAAAATCCATCCAGATGTTAAAAAACGCAAAATCTATTATTGCAAGGGCAGATACTCCGGCAATAATCACAAAGAAGAAGATGAGCCCCTGCATGGGAGTACGTTTCGGAAGTACGATACCGAATGCCAGGCCTATAGCCACGATAATAAGGCATACCTCCGGTACGAATATGCGGTAAAGATAATCTTTCCTGAGCATGGTATCGATAGAGCTTGCTCTTATGCCTACCCCGGGGTATAGGGCCGAGAAAGATGTCGACCAGTAATCCTCTGATGCCGTAGAGGTTAAACCAACGAGGACTATCTTTCCCTTGAGTATATTGAGGTTTAAGGCGGGTTCCTCCCCTCTTTCCATCTGATCTATGGATATGGGTATATCAGAGAAGGATATTTTCTTGAAAAGGTCGAATGACCCGGGATAATTGATCCACATAAACCCTTTTCCGTCAGTCGGGGCGTATAGCTTAAAAGGGTCCGATTCCGTGAAATATGAGGCGGCAAGAATGTCTATCGAGGGTTTGAGCTGCCCGTCACGCGAGATAAAAAGAGGTATTTTCCTTACTTTCCCGTCGGGTTCCACCAGTATATTCACGAAGCCGAATCCCCTGGCGTTATCCGCCAGCATCTTGAAAGGTATGGTTTCCTTATGGGCCCTGAGGTTCTTTCTCTTGGCAACTTTGTCACTGCTTAGGTCAAAGAACGAGGCGAAGAATACGTTCCCCAGCTTCTTCGTCATAGCAGCGAGCTGCATGTCATCATCAGGGTGTTCCGCATCTTTTTCGCTGAAAAGGATATCAAAGACGACGGCTTTCGGCTCGAATTCTTCTATCATGTCCAGGAACTCGGCGTGATAGCCTCTCGGCCACGGCCACCGGCCGAAATCATTTATTGCCCTGTCGTCTATTTCCACGATAACTATATCCTGGCTGACCTGCCTTGGCCCGCGTACCTTGAACAGGAGATCGAGTCCCTGGTATTCCGCAAGCTCAAAAAACCCCAGGAAGTAAGGTATGGCTATGGCAACAGCGCAAATGAGCCCTATAATTATCCCGCCGTGTTTCTTCATCATTGGATTATTATCTCACAATTAGGCAGCGCCGACAAAAACTTTCTTCCGTAAGGTTTGTGGAGTATCCTGCTGTCGAGTATGACGACCATGCCGGTATCGAGTTTCGTGCGGATAAGCCTCCCGAAACCCTGTTTGAGCTTGAGTATCGCCTGCGGGAGGCTGTACATGTTGAAGGGATCTCCCCCCGCCTCCTTTATCCTTTCCATCCTGGCTTCCGATATGGGGTGGTCAGGCACGGCAAAAGGAAGTTTTGTTATTATTACGTTGCTGAGGGCTTCACCGGGTACGTCAACGCCTGTCCAGAAAGAGTCCACCCCGAATATCACGGAGCCCTTGTCCCGCTTGAAGGCTTCCAACATCTTCGTCCTGGGCAAACCGGCGCCCTGTTTAAGTATCGGGATGCCCATATTCTCGAAAAAATCAGCCGTCTCATTATAGGCATCGTCCATGAACCTGTAACTGGTAAAAAGGACGAATGCCCTGCCTTCGGTCCTTGATACATAGTCCTTTATCCTGGCTACGGCCTCCGTCTTGTATTTTGCATAATCGTTAGGGTCCGGCATGTTCCTGGGAATGTATATCTTGACGTTATTCTCATAATCGAACGGCGAACCGAGGAGTTTTTCCGAGCACTTATCGAGGCCGAGCCTGCCCTTTATATATTCAAAATTCCCTTCGGTTGACAGGGTAGCGCTTGTAAGGATCACGGTCCCTGTCTTCGAGAAAAGGCTTTCCCTTAGAGCCGCGGCTATATTGACCGGAGCGCAATCGAGCGCCGTCCTGCGGGACCTGCTGCCCGATACTTCGGACCAATAAACGTAATCTCCCAATTTCTGGTCCATGAAGATCTCCAATGCCTGGGATAATCCTTCCAGCCTATTCATATAGTACCTGAAATCCAGTTCTTCATCCTTGGAGCGGGAACCTTTCATGGCCTTTTTAAGGCTTCCGTAAAGTTCTTTCATGGGTCCGGATAGCGTGTCATCTATAAAACCCGGTTCCCTTACCCTTTTTACGCCGTAGGCGCCAAGCCAATCCGAGATATCCGCGAAGAAATTTTCCGAAGCTTCGCGGACAGCAGTTACCGTTCTTTTAAGAGAGCTATCCTTTACCGATACAAGGAACCCTTTCTTTTTTGAGGGGTTGTAAAGAGAATCCAAAAGATATTTTACTTTGTAATTAGATACCTCAAAGCCCAGATGTTCTGTTGCGACATCCTCGATGGTATGGGCCTCATCGAATATCACGCACGAATAATCAGGCAGCAGGGCCCAGTCGGATTTGCGCAGAGCCAGGTCGGAGAAGAACAGGTGATGGTTCACGACTATCAGGTCGGATTCCTGCATGTTCCGGCGGGCTTGCATAAGGAAACATTCGTTCCTGTGCGGACATTTCTTGCCCAGGCAGGTATCGTGTTCGCAACATAATTTTTCCCATACCTTGCGCGAAGGTTCAGCGGCAAAGTCCGATAGGGAGCCGTCAGTAGTGACTTTTGACCACGCGAGTATATCACCCACCTCCCCGGCCTCCTGTTTTGAATCGAAGAGGTCATTCTTCGAGGAGAAGATCCTGTTGAGCTTCCTAAGGCAAAGATAATTGGCCCGGCCCTTCACCAGGCAGAACTTAAATTCGTCCGGAAGTATCCTCGAAACAAGAGGAAGGTCTTTTCTTACAAGCTGCTCCTGCAGGCTGATGGTATCGGTAGATATGACGGTTTTCCTGCCTGAGTTTATAGCAAAATCAGCCGCGGGCACAAGATATGCGAACGATTTTCCGACCCCGGTGCCGGCCTCGACAATAAGATGGCGGGCTGCCCGGATCGCCCTTTCCACGGATTCGGCCATCTCTTTCTGCTGCGGCCTGAACTCATAATCTTGGAAAACCTTTGAAAGTATTCCTCCTTTTCCGAAAGTACGGGAACAGGAGAACCCTTCTTCTGCGACCGGGTCCTTGTTGGCGAACAGACCGCTCGGCAGGATCATCTTATTTCGGTCTTATAGCGAATTCTTCCAGTCGCGCTATCCTGCGCTCTACGGGAGGATGCGTACTGAAAAGGGAAAGCAGGCCCCCGCCCGTAAGCGGGTTGACAATAAATAAGTGCGCGGTGGTAGGGTTAGCGTTCATCGGGACCTGTTTTGAATATTGGTGCAATTTCCTGAGGGCACTGGCAAGCGAAAGAGGCCTGCCGCTGATGCCTGCGCCGGATTCATCCGCCATATATTCGCGCGAGCGCGATATGGCCAGCTGGATAAGGGTCGCCACGATAGGGGCAAGTATCGCTATTATGAGTATACCAAACACGTTCCCGCCTTCCCTGTCGTCATCCCTCCCCCCGAGTATCATGGCCCACCTGGCCATATTAGAAAGCATGTATATGGCGCCGGCGATGGTGGCGACAATCGTCATTACAAGCGTATCCCTGTTCCTGACGTGGGAAAGTTCATGGGATATAACCCCTTCGAGTTCATCGTCGGAAAGGATATCCATTATACCCGATGTCACTGCTACTGCTGCGTGGGAAGGATCCCTGCCCGTTGCGAAGGCATTGGGAGCTTGCGTAGGGATAATATAAATTCTGGGTAAAGGTAAACCCGCTTTCGTGGATAAGTTTGAGACTATCGTGGCAAGCTTGGGGTACTCTTGCCTGTTCACCTCTTTCGCCCTGTACATAGCCAGGACTATCTTATCGGAGAACCAGTAAGATGCAAAATTCATTACCAAGGCCAAAGCAAAAGCAATTATCATGCCTTGCCTGCCTCCTATCATGTCGCCGACGAAAATAAGAAGCAGCGTAAGGAGGCTCAGGAACAGGACGGTCTTAAATACATTCATCAAAAAACCTCCTAAAGGTTCTTAATCTCGGATACTTCCTTGTCTATAAGGTGGGCCACCTCGGAGATCTCTTTTATCGAATTATCCACTGCCTTCTTGAAATAGATGGCTCCGGGATGCCTTTCTCCGAGTTCCACAAGCCTTGCGCCCATATCTATAAGGGTCAGGTACATTTTTTTAAGCTCCTGTGCGTCTTTATAATTGCGGAACTTACGGTTAAGGAATTTCATGAGTTCTTTCTTGTCTTCCGGGTCTATTTTAACGAATTTTACTCCTATGCCCGGATAATATGTGGGGTTTCTGTCCTTGTCCGCGATCCATGCAACTTTTCCCGATACGCAGACGGGGTGGGATATGGTCGGAAGGATGAATTCGAGGTCCATATCCATCCCGATCCTGAACTTCTTGTCCGTCTTCAGGAACAGCCCGTGTTGAGCGAAATTCTTGCTTCTTAACATGTAAGCTTTGCTGCTTGAGGATTTGTCTTTTTTCCTGTGCCACTTGACTTCTACGTCAAGCGCCAGGCGACGGTGCATGCGTTTATTCGAACCCATTTATCATTCCTTTCCTGAGTTGTCCGACCTTACTTTCCTGATGAAATCACCCATAAGCATTATATCTTTTTTTCCCGGCCGGGTTTCCACGCCGCTGGAGACATCGACGGCGTAAGGTCTTGACCGCTTTACGGCCTTACGGATGTTCCCGGGATTCAAACCGCCCGATAATATGACAGGCTTCCCCAATCTTTTAGCCCTGGAAACCAATTTCCAGTCAAAAACCGTTCCTGTACCGCCTTTCTTCCCTCTAATATATGCATCAAGCAGGAACGCATCGGCATCCGTACTCTTTGCCTCGTTTATGCTCCCTGCATCTTTTACCCTTATCACTTTTATTATTTTATAATACTTCTTAAGCTTCCTGCAATAGTCCGGCGGTTCATCTCCGTGCAGTTGGAGACAGTCGAGCCTGCATTTTTTTGCCGTCCTTAAGACATTAGACATTTTTTCATCGGCGAATACCCCGACCGTAGTGACATAAGGAGGGAGTTTTGCCGATATAGCCCTTACTTTTGCGGCGTTCACCCTCCTCGGACTCTCGGTAAATATAAAACCGATAGCATCGGCCCCAAGCCTGCACGCGGCTTGGGCGTCGGTAAGATTAGTGATCCCGCAGATCTTTACTCTTACCAATCCATCACCCGTTTGACCTCTGAGGCAATATCATCCGCCTCCATGAACGCAGTGCCCACAAGGACCGCTTTTATCCCGTATTGGGACAAGGTCCTGATATCCTCAGGCTCCCTTATGCCGCTTTCCGACACGGTTATTTTACCATCCGGGATTTTTGGAATAAGTTCGATGGTAGCGGCCAAATCTACTTCCATGGTCCTTAGGTTGCGGTTGTTTATACCTATTATGCCTGCGCCTGCGCCGAGGGCCTTATCAAGGTCGCGTTCGTCATGGACTTCGACCATGGTCTCCATTCCCAGGGAAGATGCCTCATGTAAAAGCGCTTTGAGCATACCCCTGTCCAGTGCTGCAGCAATAAGGAGAACCGCGTCTGCGCCCGCAATGGCCGATTCGAATATCTGGTATTCCGATATTATGAAGTCTTTGCGCATTACCGGAAGATTTACCGCATCTCTTACATTGGAGAGTATCTCCAGGCTGCCCTGGAAATATTTATCCTCCGTCAGGATGGAAAGGGCGCTTGCTCCGCTTTCCTTGTATACGGAGGCTATGCTTACCGGGTCAAAATCATGCCTTATTATGCCGTGCGAGGGCGAAGCTTTTTTTATTTCAGCTACCAAGTTCACCCTGTTGCCGCGGGATATCGCGGCTTTAAAACCCCTGTTCTTTACGGGTGAGGCTTTCTTTTCGATATCGGGCAGGGAAAGCGTTTCCTGTAAGCGTTCCAACTTATGTTTTTTATGTTCTATTATCTCATCGAGGGTTATCATGAGTTAGTCACCTCCTTGAGCTGTTCGAGTTTTTTCAAGGCTTCTCCGGACTCGACGGATTCTCCAGCCAGTTCTATGCCTTCTTTTATGCTTTGCGCCCTGTCTGCGGCATAAATTGCGCAACCGGCGTTAAATATCACTATATCGTATTGGGGGCCTATTTCCCCTCCGAGGATTGACATCGCCAGCTTTGCATTATAGGCGGCGTCGCCTCCTTTTAAGTCTGCAGGTTTTGCTTTCTTTATGCCGAAATGCTTAGGGGAGATCTCGTAATTCTTTACCTTCCCATTCTTTAGTTCCGATACCTGCGTTATATCCGTTGTCGTGACCTCGTCGAGACCGTCCTCGCCGTGGACTACCAATGCGTGCCTGGAACCCAATTTACCCAGAGCCCGCGCTATGGGTTCGGTCAGCTTATGATCGTAAACCCCAAGCAGCTGGTAAGAGGCCTTCGCAGGGTTCGTCAGGGGACCCAAAATATTGAATATGGTACGTATGCCTATCTCCTTGCGCGGGCCTATGGCATATCGCATTGCCTTATGTAATGCCGGCGCGAAAAGGAAACCTATGCCAAGTTCATCGAGACATCTGGATACCATATGTTCGCTTACGTCGATATTTACACCAAGGGCGTTAAGAAGGTCCGCGCTGCCGCATTTTGACGAGACCGATTTGTTACCGTGTTTCGCGACCGCGACTCCGGCCCCGGCTGCAACAAAAGCTGCGACGGTAGATACATTGAATGTTTGGGACTCGTCCCCTCCCGTACCGCAGGTATCAAGGACGCATGGATGCCTTGTCCTTATATATGTCGCATACTTCCTCATTACTCCTGCCGCGCCGGCTATCTCGTCTATGGTCTCGCCTTTCATCCTCATGGCGGTAAGGAACGATGCGATCTGCGCAGGCAGGGCCTGGCCCGTCATGATCTCGTCCATGGTCAATTCGATCTCTTTTTTTGTAAGGTCTTCAGACCTGACGAGTTTGGAGATAGCCTCTCTTATCATCGGGAAAGCTCCATAAAATTTTTCAGCATTTTCTTCCCGCCGGACGTAAGGATGGATTCCGGATGGAATTGCACCCCCCAAACCGGATATTTCCCGTGTTTGAGCCCCATTATCTCTTTTTCCTTGGTCTGGGCGGTTATTTCCAGGCACTCCGGCAGGGACTTGCGCTCGACCACAAGCGAATGGTACCTTATCGCCTCAAAAGGGTTCGGCAGACCCCTGAATATGCCTTTACCGTCGTGATATATCTTTGAAGTCTTCCCGTGCATTGGCCGTGTTGCTTTGATCACCCGGCCCCCGAACACTTCGCCTATGCATTGGTGTCCGAGACAAACTCCCAGCAACGGTATCTTTCCTGCAAATTCCTTTATAACGGAGTTCGAGATCCCCGCGTCTTTAGGGAAGCCCGGTCCGGGCGAGATCACTATACCATCCGGTTTCATGCCTGCTATTTCCCTGAGCGATATCTTGTCGTTCCTGATGACTTTCAGCGATGCGCCCATCTCCCCGAAGTACTGGACGAGATTATAAGTGAAAGAATCATAGTTATCTATCATCAATATCATATTACAGGATACCTCTCTCTGCGGCTTCGATGGCTTTTATGGTCGCCTTTGCCTTGTTGACCGTTTCCTGGTATTCCCTTGCGGGATCCGAATCAGCCACAACACCGCCGCCTGCCTGCACATATGCCATACCGCCTTTAAGGACGATAGTCCTGATATTGATACAGGTGTCCGTATTTCCCGAAAAGCTAAAGTAGCCTACAAGACCTGCATACGGGCCGCGCATGGTATTCTCGAGCTCATCTATGATCTCCATTGCCCTTACCTTTGGCGCACCCGAAACGGTCCCGGCAGGGAAAGTCGCCCTTATTACGTCGAACATGTCCTTGTTTGGTTTGAGCTTTCCCGTACATTCGCTGACTATATGCATGACATGGGAATATTTCTCTATTACCATAAGTTCGGATACTTTTACGCTGCCGTACCTGCAAACCCTCCCGATATCATTGCGGCCCAGGTCGACAAGCATTATATGTTCGGCCCTTTCCTTGATACTGGAGAGGAGGTTCTTTTCCAAACGTCTTTCTTCTTCTTCCGTCTTTCCTCTGGGGCGTGTACCCGCGATAGGTCTGAGCTCGACGGTGCTGTCTTCGCACCTTACCATGAGTTCCGGCGAAGCACCTATAAGCGCCATATCGCCGAGTTTAAGGTAATACATATAAGGCGACGGGTTGATCATTCTTAATGACCTGTAAAGGTCTATCCCCTTACATCTGGTTGCAGTAGCAAACCTCTGGGAAGGCACTACCTGGATTATGTCGCCTATCCTGATATAACTCTTCGCCTTCTTGACTATGCCCATGAAACCTTCCCTGGTAAAATTCGATGTAACTTTTGGTTCCGGGCGGCGGTCCCCCGCATATTTTACCTTCAGGGGAACATTCATGAGCTTTATAAGGGCATCGATCTTCCTCACGGCTTCATTATAGGCCCCGGAAGGATCATTATCGACAAAAGCGTTCGAAACTACTTTTATCTTATGCATGACGTGATCAAATATAAGTATGGTGTCTGTAAGCAGGAATACGGAATCCGGCAATCCAAGGTTATCGGGGTTCTTTGACGGGAGGTTTTCGAAAAAGCGCACCATATCGTATCCCATGAAACCGACAAGCCCTCCGCAAAAACGAGGAAGACCCCCGGTACGAACAAATCTGTATCTTTGCATTACTTTTTTCATCTCGGCCAAGGGATCGGAGGCCGTCTTGAAACATTTCTTTTTACCGCCCTCGGTTATCTCGACGTTCCTCCCCTTGCTCTTGAAGACAAGGTAAGGGTTCGAGCCCAGGAAAGAATACCTCGCTATTTTTTCCCCTCCCTCGACCGACTCCAGCAGGAACGAATAACCGCCTCTATCTATCTTCATGAAGGCAGAAACGGGCGTCTCCAGGTCGGCGGTTATCTCCCTGAAAACAGGAATAAGATTCCCTTTTCTCGAGAGCCTTATAAATTCATCTTTTGACGGCTTATAATCTGTCATTTTTTATAGACTTTATCCGGATCGAACATTTTCTTTCCGGATATGCAAATACTGCCTTTATTGTCCTTAAGTTTTCTGTAAAAACATGACCTGTAACCCGTATGGCATGCGCCGCCGACCTGGTCGACCTTTACGAGCAGGCAATCGGCATCGCAGTCAAAACGTATCTCTTTTACCCTCTGAACATGCCCCGATGACTCACCTTTAAGCCAGAGTTTCTTCCTTGACCTGGAATAAAAATGAGCTTTCTTTGTCTTTAATGTCTTCTCCGCGGCTTCATCGTTCATATAAGCGACCATGAGTACTTCGTTGTTCTTTGCGTCCTGTATGACCGCCGGTATCAGCCCGTTCTCGTCAAATTTCAATCCTTTAACGAATCTGTTCATATTCTTACCGCTACTCCCTTTCTCTTTAAGTATCGCTTTATCTGCTTTACGGTATATTCCCTGAAGTGGAAGATCGATGCCGCGAGAACGGCATCCGCTTTTCCCTCGGTCAGGCCGTCCAGCAGGTGTTTAGGGGACCCTGCCCCTCCCGAAGCAATAACAGGTACCCTGACATTCATTGATATCTCCCTGGTCAAAGGCAGGTCATAGCCCGCCTTGGTACCATCCCTGTCCATGGATGTCAACAGTATCTCTCCTGCACCCCTTCTTTCGGCCTGCCTTGCCCATTTTACGGCATCTATTCCGGTCGGTGTCCTGCCTCCGTGGATAAAAACTTCCCAGCCTCCGGCCCGTCTCTTGGCATCTATAGCAACAACTATGCATTGGCTGCCAAACCTTCTGGATGATTCGGATATAAGCCCGGGATCCTTGACGGCAGCCGTATTGATCGAAACCTTGTCCGCACCCGCGTTAAGCAGGTTCCTGATATCCGATATGTTCCTTATGCCTCCGCCGACAGTCAGGGGCATAAAGACCTGTTCCGCCGTTCTGCGCACTACGCTGACCATCGTGTCCCTGTCCTCATAACTTGCCGTGATATCCAGGAATACGAGCTCGTCGGCACCCTCTCTTTCATAGAAAGAAGCGTTGACGACAGGGTCTCCCGCATCGCGCAGATTGACGAAGTTAACTCCTTTTACTACCCTGCCGTCCTTCACATCCAGACAGGGTATTATCCTTTTTGCGAGCATATCTTGTTGGCATCCTTTATCAATATCTTCTTATCGTACAGGGCGCGGCCCACTATTACACCAGTTATCTCTTTCCTGTTGTAATCCCTAAGTATCCTCAGGTCGGCAAGGGTCGATATCCCGCCGGAAACTATCATATCGATCTTTACATCGCCCAGGAATTTGAGGATATTGCCGAAACCCGGACCTTGGAGTGTCCCGTCGCGGGAGATATCGGTATATTCGACAGTCTGTACACCGAGTGTTTTTATCCTTTGAGCGAAGTCTATTGCCTTTATCTCGGTCGGGTTTACCCATCCCTTTGTCTGGAGAAACCCGTCCCTTACATCAAGGCTCACGATTATCTTATCCTTGTACTTATCGACCGCTTTTCTGAGGAATTCCTCGTCCTCGCAGGCCTTTGTCCCAAGTATCGCATAGGAAGCCCCGGCCTTTATCACCGTCTGCAGATCGGACTCGGTCCTTATGCCGCCCCCTACTTCTATGGGAATATCCAGTGAAGCCGTTATTTTCCTTATCCAGTTGAGGTTCTTGAGCTTTCCCTCCAGCGCCCCGTCCAGGTCTACTACATGCAACCGTTTTGCGCCTTCGCTCTGCCACCAGAGCGCCATCTTTACGGGGTTATCCGAATATACGGTCTCCCTGGAAAAATCCCCCCTAAAAAGCCTCACGACATTACCGCCCCTTATGTCAACAGCAGGTATCACTATCATATCTTCAAAAAATTCCTCAGTATTTGCAGGCCCAACTCCTGGCTCTTTTCAGGGTGGAACTGGGTCGCGTATATGTTATCAGACCAAATAGCCGATGCGAATTTAACCCCATAATCGGTGTAAGCGGCTACGAATCCCTTGTCTTCAGGTAAAGCATAGTATGAGTGGACGAAATAAACGTATGCCCCATCGCGTATACCTTTAAAGAGAGGACAACCGTTCATAGCATAAATCCGGTTCCATCCCATGTGGGGTACTTTTAATTTCCCGGGCTTGAATTTAAGGACCTTCCCTTCGATAAGACTCAGGCCCCTGCATGAACCTGCTTCTTCGCTTTTGGGAAACAACAATTGCAACCCCAGGCAGAGCCCCAAAAAAGGTCTTCCCGAAGAAACGAACTCTTTTATAGGGTCTATAAGTTTACGCGTCCTGAGTTCTTCCATGGCATCTTTGAAAGCCCCTACTCCGGGAAATACCAGTTTATCAGCCTTGAGTATATCCCGGGCCTTGCCGGAAACCTGAACCTTGGCCCCGACGGCCTCCAAGGCCTTGGATGCGCTCCTCAGGTTGCCCATACCATAATCTACAACGGCTATACTTTGTTTCATAGTCTCCCTTTTGTGGAAGGAACGCCTTTTATCCTGGGGTCTCTCCTGGTTGCATCGCATAATGCCCTTCCGAATCCCTTGAATACCGCCTCAAGTACATGGTGCAGGTCTTCTCCGCGGTATTCGACATGAAGGTTGACCCCCGAGTTCCTGACGAAAGCTTCAAGGAACTGTTTGGCGCTTGATAAATTATAACCCTGCCTGTCCAGCAGAGTAGGAGGCACAGGCTTACCCGCACAGCGCATATATAGTGACGGCCTTCCGCTTATATCCAAAGCTATGCGGGCCAAGGCCTCTTCCATAGGCACCGCGATATCTCTGGACCCGAAACGGCGTATACCCTTCTTGTCGCCAAGGGCCTTGGCAAATGCTTCGCCTAAAACTATTCCGACATCCTCGTTGGTATGATGGATATCCACGTCCAGGTCGCCTTTGGCCATGACCTTTAAGTCGAAACAACCGTGCCTGGCAAAAAGAGATAACATATGGTCAAGAAAACCTATACCGGTATAAATACGGAATTTGCCGGACCCGTCGATATTGAGCTCGACCGAAATATTTGTCTCGGTAGTCTTCCTCTTGTGCCTTACGAGCCTGTTCTTCATCTAAAACCTCGCTTTGATCGATTCCATGTGCTTGTTGAGACCCTCAAGCTTGGTTATCTTCTCTATGGACCTCCTGGTCTTCTCCAGGGCCTTTTTTGAATACGAGACAATATGCGATGATTTCATGAAATCCTCTATGCCGAGCCCGGAAAAGAAACGGGCCGTGCCGCTTGTCGGAAGCACATGACTCGGGCCTGCGACATAATCACCGATCGCGGTGGGCGAATACTGCCCCAGGAATATAGCTCCCGCGTTATTGATCCTCTTGGACCATATTTGCGGGTTCTTGACCATTATCTGCAAGTGCTCGGGCGCAAGCTTGTTCACCACATCGCAGGCTTCTTCCATATTCTTAACGAGTATAATATAGCCTCCGGAGACCTCCTTCTTCACGGTCTTGGCCAGGGGTTTGGAAGTAGTCACAAGTATTGAGAGGCCCTTATAGTGTTCGCTTTGCGCTTCAAGGTCCTTGATGACATAAAGCGGATTAGTGGACCTGTTCGCCATAATAACGACTTCCGAAGGACCGGCTATCATGTCGATATCCGCATAACCGAAAACCTGTCTCTTGGCTTCCGTCACGTAGTCGTTGCCGGGACCGACTATCTTATCCACCTTCGGGATGGTCTTAGTCCCGAAAGCAAGTGCAGCGATAGCCTGGGCACCGCCGACCTTGTATATCTCGTCGACCTTCAACAGGTTCGCAACGGCTAATATGTACGGATCGACGCTTTGGAACTTGTTAGGGGGCGTGCACAGGACTATGGACTTTACCCCCGCGACCCTGGCCGGAAGCACGGTCATATAGACCGTGGACACCAAAGGAGCGGTACCGGCAGGCACGTATATGCCTACCCTTTCTATGGGTTCATATTTCTCCCCGAGAACGACACCGTCTTCATCGACAATCCTCCAGGATTTTTTGCTTCTGACCTGTTTCTTATAGAACTTCGTGACATTATCAATTATATTCTTAAGCTCGGAGATGAACTCGGAGTCTATATCCTGGAAAGCCCCGCTTGCCTCGCTCTCGGTAACGCGCAGCTGCCTCTGGGAAAGTTTTACCTTATCGAATTTCCTGGTATATTTTATGAGAGCTTCATCACCATCGAGCCTTACATCCTCAACTATCTTAGAAACGCTATCCGTTACCCTCTTCTTGCGGTTGTTATATCTGTTGCAAAGTTTCTCGAATTCTTTACCGTATATCTTGACTATCTTCATTTGACCATCCCTTTTACGGCCTCGACCCCGGCCTTTATCGCTTCATCGATCCTGGATATGTCCCTGCCTCCTGCCTGCGAGAGATCCGGACGCCCGCCTCCGCCGCCGGATATCAGCTTCGACATTGCTTTTACCGTTAAGCGCGCATCAAGACCCTCCCCGGCCAAGTCCTTTGTTATCCCGGAGACTATGAACGCCTTGCCTTCATAAGCACCGGCAAAGATACTTACAACCCTATTCCCGAGAGAGGATTTGACAGCATCGGTAAGATTTACGAGCGTGTCAGGGCCGCAACCGTCTATCCTGCCTGCTACAATAGCAATACCATTATCCAATAATTCCTTTCCGGAGACAAGTTCTTTTGCTTTATCTTTAATCCATCCTGACTGGAAATTCTTAAGCTTCTTCTCGAGACCTCCGACTTTAAAAATAAGCTCTTCGATCTGCTTGGGCAGCATTTCAGGTCTTACCATCAGGGAATCCGCAATCTCTTTCAGGAGGGCTTCCGATTCCTTTATGTTCTTATATGCCGCTTCACCGGCTACCGCCTCGATCCTCCTTATCCCGGCGGCGACAGAACCCTCGCCCACGATCTTGAAGAGGCCTATCTCTCCGGTAGCCCGCA
>Ga0265297_10006500_pt1 | contig 16911 bp, 17 predicted proteins | sample Munlanlwell13791_FD_192502 | JGI IMG/M metagenome (GOLD analysis project Ga0265297, IMG submission 192502) | Leachate microbial communities from a municipal landfill in Southern Ontario, Canada - Leachate well 137-91 | ecosystem: Engineered > Solid waste > Landfill > Unclassified | place...
AATAACGAGGTGAATTCGCTTGACTTTTCTTTTAAACTGCGTTAAAAATAAAAGGCTATGTCTGAAAATTTAATGGATAAGGTTGTTTCGCTTTGCAAGCGCAGGGGTTTTATCTTCCAGTCTTCGGAAATTTACGGGGGCTTAAGCAATACCTGGGACTACGGCCCATTTGGCGTAGAATTAAAGAATAATCTAAAACGCGCCTGGTGGCGTTCCAGCGTGCATGAGAGAGAGGATATATTCGGCATGGATGCGGCAATACTTATGCATCCAAAGGCCTGGGAAGCAAGCGGCCATGTTAAAAATTTCTTTGATTTAAAAAGCGATTGTAAATCCTGTAGAAAGCGTTTTAAGACCGCTGATTTAAAGGATAAGGCCAAATGCCCTGAATGCGGCGGTTCTCTAACCGAGGCAAGGCCTTTTAATCTCATGTTTCAAACTCATCAGGGCCCGGTTGAAGAAGAAGGGAATCTGATTTATTTAAGGCCAGAGACTGCGCAGGGCATGTTTGTAAATTTCCTGAATATCCTTGATTCACGGCACCCCAAACTTCCCTTTGGCCTGGCGCAAATCGGGAAGGCCTTCCGCAATGAGATTACTCCGGGAAATTTTACCTTCCGTACGCGTGAATTTGAGCAGATGGAAATAGAATATTTTACGCATCCATCTTGTGCAGATAAAAAATTAGAAGAATGGATAGATTACCGCTTTAGTTGGTATTTAGGCCTGGGGATAAAAAATGAGAATTTAAGGAAGCGGCCGCATTCAAATGATGAACTGGCGCATTATGCCAAAGCCTGTACAGATATAGAATACAATTTTCCTTTCGGGTGGTCTGAGCTTGAGGGGATTGCCAACCGCACTGACTTTGATTTAAAACAGCATAGCGAGGTTAGCGGCAAGGATATGCGTTATTTTGACGATGCAACAAAAGAAAGATTTTACCCTTACATAATTGAGCCTTCAGGAGGGGTGGATAGAAGCGTATTAGCCTTTTTGGTAGATGCTTATCACGAAGAGAAGGTTAAAGATGACCTGCGTGTTGTTTTAAGATTACATAAGGATTTAGCCCCTACAAAAGCGGCGGTTTTGCCTTTATTAAGAAACCGGCCGGAGATTGTAGAACTAGCAAAAAAGATATCGGGCGATTTAAAAAAATCTTTTGTCTGTGCCTATGATGATACCGGGGCCATCGGCAAACTCTACCGAAGGCAGGATGAGGTCGGTACGCTTTACTGTGTTACTGTGGATGTGCAGTCTCTGGAGGATAAACAGGTTACGGTCAGAGACAGGGATACGATGTTGCAGGAGCGTATTAGTATTGAGAAATTGAAAGAATATTTGATAGAAAAGTTAGGGACGGTTCTGTAGAAATTTATTAAAAATACAGAAGAGGAAAAATGAAAAGGAGGGTTTTAAAGTAAATGGCAAGAAAATATGTTTACTTCTTTGGCGGCGGTAAGGCAGATGGAAATGAAAGCATGAAGAATCTCTTAGGCGGCAAAGGCGCTAATTTAGCGGAAATGGCAGGCCATAAAGAACTTAAATTACCCGTGCCCCCCGGGTTTACTATTACTACCGAGGTCTGCACGTATTATTACAAAAATAGAAGGACATACCCCAAGGGCCTAAAAGAAGAGGTGCACAAGGCATTGGCGAAAGTCGAGACACTGATGCATAGAAATTTCGGTGACCTTGATAATCCTTTACTGGTTTCGGTGCGTTCCGGAGCGCGGCGTTCAATGCCCGGGATGATGGAAACAGTGCTGAATGTCGGCCTGACCGAAAAAACAATTCCCGGCTTAATTAAACAAAGCGCAGGCAACAGCCGTTTTGTCTATGACGCCTATAGGCGCCTGATTATGATGTATTCTGACGTGGTGATGGAGAAGGCAGCCGGTGTCGAGCCAAAAGAGGAAGAGGGTATACGCAAGCAACTGGAAAAGATTATGCACCGGATGAAAGAAGAGAAAGGCTATAAAAGCGATACGGATTTAACAACAGAGGACTTAAAGAAGCTTTGCAGTTTATTTAAGGCCAAGATTAAAGAGGCCCTCAAAAAGGATTTTCCCGACGAGCCAAATGAACAGCTCTGGGGAGGGATTGGCGCGGTATTTGCTTCCTGGAACGGAAAGCGGTCTATCAGTTACCGCAAGATTGAAGGGATACCCGATGACTGGGGCACAGCAGTAAACGTACAGACCATGGTTTTTGGAAATATGGGAGATGATTGCGCTACAGGGGTAGCCTTTACGCGCAATCCCGGCAACGGCGAGAATAAATTCTACGGCGAATATTTAATCAATGCTCAAGGAGAAGATGTGGTGGCCGGGATACGCACGCCTGCCCCGATTAACGAATATTCAAAATCAGAGCAGAATAAGAATTTACGTACTTTGGAAGAGGCAATGCCCAAAATATATAAAGAGTTATTTGATATCCAGAGGCGCCTGGAAAGGCATTACCACGATATGCAGGATATTGAGTTTACCATTGAAAAGGGAAGGCTTTTCATGCTGCAATGCCGTGTGGGAAAACGCAATGGCCCGGCTGCAGTGCGGATGAGTATTGAAATGGTAAAAGAAAAACTTATCAAAAAAGAAGAGGCAGTAATGCGGGTAACGCCTTCTCAATTAGATGAATTATTGCACCCCATTATTGATCCCAAGATGGAATTAACGCATAAGTCTTTAGCCAAAGGTTTACCTGCAGGGCCGGGTGGTGCAAGCGGCCAAATCGTATTTTCGGCTAATGATGCAGTTGAATGGGCAAAACAGGGCAAAAAGGTAATCCTGGTGCGCGAAGAAACTAACCCCGAAGACGTAGAAGGGATGCGTGCTGCAGTGGCTATTCTTACTGCGAGGGGCGGCATGACTTCTCATGCCGCATTAGTTGCCCGCGGCTGGGGAAAGTGCTGTATTGTGGGTTGCTCAACTCTGCATATAGATTATACCAGAAAAGAATTGGCTATAGAGGGGAAAAAACTTAAAGAAGGAGATTGGATTACCCTGAATGGCACAAAAGGGAATGTCTACGAAGGCAAGTTGGACATGATGGATGCCACCGAAGAAAATCAGATTTTAATGGAGTTCTTAAAAATTTGCGATACTATCAAAAGATTGGGTATCCGCACAAATGCCGACACCCCGGAAGATGCCAGGAAGGCAAGGCAGTTCGGCTCTGAGGGGATCGGGTTATTCAGGACAGAGCATATGTTTTACGGCAAGGGTTCTGATGAGCCGCTTTTCCTTTTACGCAAGATGATTATGTCTAAAACTAAGGAAGAAAGGGAAAGGGCGCTTGTCGGACTATTCCCTTTTGTAAAAAAAGACATAAAGGGAACCCTGGCAGCCATGGATGGTTTTCCTGTAGTAATCCGTTTGCTTGATCCTCCTTTGCATGAATTTGTGCCCCGCGAACAATCTAAATTAGAACAATTAGCAAAGGATTTAAATATTACCCTTGATGAGCTGTCAAAACGCGCAGAAGGTTTGCATGAATCAAACCCTATGATGGGCCATCGCGGGGTACGTTTAGGAATAACTTATCCTGAAGTAAGCGCAATGCAGATAAGGGCTGTCTTTGAAGCAGCGGCAGAGCTGCTCAAAGAAGGGCTTAAGCCTTATCCTGAAATTATGATTCCTGTTGTCTGTGATGCAAAAGAGTTAAGCGACCAATTATCTATTGCCAAAGAAATTTATCAGGAGGTTTTAAAGAAATACAACCTTAAAAAGATAAAGCATATGTTTGGCACAATGATAGAAATACCACGGGCTGCATTGGTAGCCGATAAGCTTGCCGGTATCGCTGAATTTTTCTCTTATGGCACGAATGATTTAACCCAGATGGGGTTTGGTTTCTCCCGTGACGATATCGGAGGTTTCCTGTCGGATTATATTAAAAAAGGAATACTTCTAGAGGACCCGTTTCAGAGTATTGACCAGGAGGGGATCGGAGAATTAATTAAAATAGGTATCCAGCGCGGAAGAAAGACCAGGGCCAACTTAGAAGTGGGGATCTGCGGAGAACACGGAGGAGAACCGCGCTCAGTGGAATTTTGTCATCGCGTAGGTATGGATTATGTGAGTTGTTCGCCTTTCAGGGTACCGATTGCAAGACTAGCCGCAGCACAGGCAGTCTTGAAAGAGAAAAGTAAAAAATAATATGGAAGCCTTAAAAACATATCTTAAAGAAATCAGGGATATACCGTTGTTGACAGCGGCAGAGGAAGTAAGCCTTGGCAGGCGCGTTCAAAAAGGCGATGAACAGGCACGCAAGAAGATGATTCGTTCCAACCTGCGCCTGGTAATCAGTATCGCCAAAAGATATATGTATTTAGGCACTCCTTTATTGGATTTAATCGAAGAGGGAAACCTTGGATTGATGCGGGCAGTGGATAGATTTAATCCTAATAAAGGATACCGTTTCTCCACTTATGCTGCCTGGTGGATTAAACAGGGTATTACCCGTTCGATATCAGAACAGGGCAAGATGATACGCGTTCCGGTTTATATGAATGACTTAATCAGCAAGTGGAAGAAGAACAAAGAGCGCCTGGCTCAAAAGTTAAAACGCACCCCTTCTGATGAAGAGATTGCTAAGAAACTAAAACTACCCAAAGATAAAATAGAGCAGATAAATTTCTGGATGTCCACTACCACCTCTTCCCTGGAAGCCCCTATCGGAGAAGACAGCGAAAATCAGGTTTCGGATTTAATTGAAGATGAAGGCGCTACTCCTCCTGATGCGGAGATTGAGCATTTCCTTGACAGGGAAAGGGTGAATAATCTTCTGGATATCATGACAACCAGGGAGAGGCAGGTTCTGGATATGCGCTTTGGCCTGGCAGACAAAAAAGCGCACACCTTGGCAGAAGTAGCCAAGAAATTAGGGGTCTCGCGCGAAAGGATACGCCAGATAGAGGAGACAGCTTTAAAGAAGATAAGGAAATTTGTGGAGGAACAGGAGCAGGAGTTATGAAAAAATCAATAAACCTAAAAGATTTCATCAGGGATATCCCCGGTTTTCCAAAAGCCGGTATTTTATTCAGGGATATCACGACCCTCTTAAAAGACAAGGGTGCATTTAAATCAGCGATAGAAAAAATAGCCGATAAATATAAAAATAAAAAGATAAAGACAATAGTGGCAGTTGAAGCGAGGGGTTTTATCTTGGGAGGCGCCATCGCGCATAAAATCGGCGCGGGATTTGTGCCTGTGCGAAAAAAAGGAAAGCTTCCCTGGAAGACAAATAGCGTTACCTATAATCTCGAATACGGGACCGACAGCCTGGAGATGCACCATGACGCCATTAACCCCGGGGATAAAGTTCTAGTCGTGGATGACCTTCTTGCTACCGGAGGCACGGTAAAGGCGGTTACTGATTTAATAAAGAAATCAGAAGGAAAAATTGCCGGTATTGCCTTTCTTATTGAGCTTACGGATTTAAAGGGAAGGGATAAGTTAAAGGATTACCCGGTTTATTCCCTAATTAAATATTAGCAAAATTGCCCCTGTAGCTCATAAGGATAGAGCAGCAGTTTCCTAAACTGCGTGTGGCAGGTTCGATTCCTGCCAGGGGCATTTTAGATTATCTATGTACAGCCTACATTGCCATTCTTTGCTAAGCGACGGAGAGCTCCTTCCATCGGAAATAGCCATCCGCTATTTATCTTTAGGCTACAAGGCAATCGCAATTACAGACCATGCTGACTACAGCAATATTGAATGGGTGGTAAAAGCAATCCTGAAATTTACCCGGAACTGGCCAAAGAAGGCTATTCCTATTAAGGTACTGCCGGGCGTAGAATTGACGCACCTGCCTTTGGAGCAATTTTCTCCTTTGGCTCAATATGCGCGTAAAGCAGGGATTAAGGTTATTGTAGCACACGGCGAAACCTTAGTTGAGCCTGTGCTTAAGGGGACTAACCGCGCTTGCCTGGAAGCAGACATTGATATTTTAGCGCACCCCGGCTTGATTAATGACAGCGATGTGGCGCTTGCAAAGCGTAAAGGCATATTTTTAGAAGTTACTACACGGCATGGCCACAGCGATACCAACGCTCATGTAGTTGAGCGCGCTTTGAAATTTAGCGCCAGATTAATCCTAAATAACGATAGCCATACCCCGGAAGATATTATAACGCAGGAGCAATTAATCGATATCGGCAGAAAAGCCGGCCTAAGCTTGGACGAGATAAATATAATTTTTGAGGATGTAGCTAAGTTCTTAAAGGCAAAGGAGGCAGAATGAAAAAAATCATATTAGTTCTTGCGTTCATAAGCTCTTTAGCTCTTATGCTCTCAGGTTGCGCTTTACTCTCGAAAAAAGAGAAGGAGGCAGGGGTACCGGGTTTATTGGAGCCGCAGGCTATGCTGAGATTTGCCGATATGCCGGTTCCGGTAGGCTTTAAATTATTGCCCCAGAATTCTTATTCTTTTGAAAATTCAGGGATGCGCGTAGCAGTATTGAAATACAGAGGAAAAGCCAACCCTGACCAGGTAGTCAATTTCTACAAAGAACAGATGCCTATGTATAACTGGACCCTATTAAATATCATAGAATATGGCGATCGCCTGATGAATTTTGACAGAGAGAATGAAACCTGCATCATCAGCCTTTCGGCAAAAGGAAACGCTATAGATATTACCGCATCTTTAGGGCCCAAGCCGCAGGTCTCAAAGAAGCCGAAGCAGCCGATAAAATAAGTGCTAACTTGCCCCGCCGCATACTTGTAGAATACAAGAGGCGGGGTCAATTCGCAGACGGCCTTTGCGGTCTACGACTTACGTCATTCTGCTCCGTAAGTCGTCTGCTCATTGAAAAAGTTCTTGACAACCGGCAACTTATATGCTAAAAGTTACGTAATTAGGTTATACCATTGGAGATGACTTTAATTTCAGGCGAAAAGGAGGCGAAAATAAAAAAAGCCTAAAGTCAGCAAAAATCCAGTGATATACATATATATAGTTAATATCTAGGAAAATATTTTATTAAGTCCTAGTTGAATATATTTTTATTATTCTTTTTTCTAAAGGAGGAAACAAAATGAGTAAACGCTTAATAATGATTCTCACCTTGGCGTTCGTTGTCGGCATTGCTTTTGCCGCATACGCCGAAGTGCAGAATGTCAAAGTAAGCGGTGACATATTATTGCAAGGTTTAACGCGTACTAACCTTATCTTACGCAGTAACAACCAGGCACCTGGTAGTGCTACTACCGGTACCCCATTTAACGAATATGACCATAGAATTACTGGGTTACTTTCTCATATTCGCGTAAGAATTGATGCTGACCTGACAGATGATGTTTCTGCAGTAGTCAGGTTAATCAATGAAAGATTATGGGGAGACGAATACAGGACTGATGCATCTGGTACTGCGATAGGTAAAGCCCATACCACAGACGTACAGCTTGACCTTGCTTATGTTACCTTAAAAGACGTTCTAAAAGTAATTGCGCAGACAGACATACCCCTGACTTTAACTTTAGGCCGCCAGGAACTGCATTTTGGTAATGACTTCATTATCGGTGAAGTGAATACCAATCTTGTCGCGTCTGGTCATGGTGCGTCACCTACAGTTTACGGTCAATATCTACCTCGGTCTTTAGATGACCTGAGCTTACGCAAGTCATTTGACGCAATCAGAGGAACTTTTAATTTTGATCCCCTGGTGCTTGACTTGGTTTATTCTAAAATAAGCGAAAACAGAATTGACATCAATGATGATGTTGACCTTTTTGGTATGAATGCTAACTATGCTTTGGATAAAAATACTACAATTGAAGGTTATTTTTGGGAGAGAAGAAGAGCGAAAGCTGGCGTAGGCGCAGTTGGACCTGAGACTCAGGAATCTCACACTGATACCACCAGGACAATTGGTGCCCGTGCACAATACAGCGGAGTAAAAAATCTCATTGTGGGTTTAGAGGGTGCCTACCAGTTTGGAAAAAGGGTGAATGCTAATGCTACACTCTATCCTGATGATGTATTGAATGATGGTGGATATCGTAGAAGAAAAGCTTACGCGATACAGCTTACTTCTCAGTATAACCTTTCAGATTTGATTACTACAATGGAGCCAATGGCAGGTTTTAATTACACCTTATTGTCTGGCGACCCCTATCGCAGCAGGAATAAGATTTTCCGCGGTTGGGATCCTATGTATGAGAACCAGACAGGCGGAACACTCTTCAACAAGATTTTAGGTTATTCCAATGCTCAATTATTTAATGGGAAATTTTCCATTAAACCTATGGAAGACCTAAAGCTTGTAGTTGATTATTATTACCTCAGGTTGATGAAAGCTTATCGTGATGATGGTCCTATTCAACCTACCGGAGTAGTCTTAACTGGTGTAGTAGGTGATCCGACCTATCACATGGTACCCGGAAAAAAGAGCCTGGGTAATGAAATTGATGCAGCTTTAATTTATGATTACACTGAAGATGTGCAGTTTGGCTTGGCCATGGGTTGGTTTATACCCGGCGGTGCATTTCATGAAGAAAATGATAAGACTGCCAGCCAGGTTATCGGTTCAATGAAGGTTACTTTCTAAGACAACTTATGTAAGCATCAAAAACCCTCGGGGGAGCAATCCCCCGAGGGTTTTTTATTGTTTAGTTCAAAGTATTCATAACAAACACAATCATTACCGCCTCATTATTAAAAAACCTCTCAGATTTTAGGTAAAATGCTTTCTGACTTGATAAATTTCCTTAAATGAGTATAATAAAGAAAATATAAACCATGAACTATCCACCATGAACTAACTATGCTCTATCTTGCCATAATCTTCCACATGCACCAGCCGTATTACGAGAATCTCTTTACTCACGAGACCCAGATGCCCTGGGTGCGGCTGCATGGGGTCAAGGATTACCTGGATATGCTTACAATCCTGGAAAAATACCCTTTGATAAAGCAGACCTTTAACCTTGTGCCGTCTCTCTTGGAGCAACTCGAAGATTATGTCGGTTGCAGAGTAAAAGACACGTTTCTGGAGCTTTCTTACAAGCCGGCCCAAGAATTAACCTACCAGGAGAAGGCGTTTATCCTGGAGAATTTTTTCTCCATTTTCAAAGAAAAGGTTATCTCAACTTTCCCGCGTTATTATGAATTGTATATAAAAAGGCAAAGAAAAATAGAATTTAATACGCAGGATTATCTGGATTTACAGGTTTGGTTTAATCTCTCCTGGATAGACCCGTATTTCAGGGAGAATTATCCTGAGTTGAAAAATATTGTCAGCAAGGCAAGATTCTTTACGGAAGAGGAGAAGAGGGAGGTTTTAGATAAACAGATTAAAATTTTACAAAATATTATCCCTACTTATCAGAAATTTATCGGCACAGGGCAAATAGAATTAAGTATAAGTCCTTATTACCATCCTATTTTACCTTTACTATGCAACACTAATATTGCTAAAGAGGCTAACACTAAGACAATTTTACCAAAGATAGGCTTTAGCTATCCGCAGGATGCCAAGGCGCAAATTGATGAAGCAATAAGTTTTACAAAAGAACGGTTCCAGATAAATCCGGCAGGCATGTGGCCATCTGAGGAGTCTGTTAGCGAGCATATTTTGCCTTATATAATTCAAGCCGGTATAAACTGGATTATTACTGATGAGGCGATCCTTTTTAAATCTTTAAAGAGAAAAAAGCGGGATACCCGTCTTTTGTATCAGCCGCATCTTTTAAGGAGAAAAGACGGAGATTTAAATATAATCTTTCGCGATAGAAACCTTTCGGATTTAATCGGCTTTGATTACTATAACAGGAAGACGGAAAATGCTGTGGCAGACTTTATACAGCATTTAAAGAATATACACGATGTTTTTTATAAAGAAGATTTGCTGGTTACTGTGGCCATGGATGGCGAGAATGCATGGGAATATTATACAAATGACGGACATGATTTTTTGAATTTGCTTTATGAGAGGCTGTCGCTTTCTAAGTTTCTTAAAACCACAACCGTGAATGAATACATAAAAACACACCCTGCAAAATCAAGGATTAAGCGCCTTTGCGCCGGTTCCTGGATATATGCAGAATTTGGAAAATGGATCGGCAATCCTTACAAAGTGCGCGCCTGGGAAATTTTAAGCCTGGCCAGAAAAGAATTGGATTCTCTCCTGGCCAATCACTCTTTGAGCGAAGAAAAAATAAAGTTGGCTTTTAAACAAATGTATATCTGCGAAGGAAGCGACTGGTTCTGGTGGTATGGCGAAGACCCTGATGGAGGTTTTGACAGGCTCTTTCGCATGCACCTGGCAAATTTTTATGCCATAATTGACAAGGACGCCCCCGATTACCTTAAAAAACCGCTGCAACCCTGAAAAGAATAATAACATATTGACAGACAAAGAGTTTTGTGTTATAAGTGAGCAATAAGTTATGAGTTTTTTGTTAGAAATAAGACTACTGAAGCTCTTGACTTATGTCTAGGCTGGCAGAATTTTAGTAGACTCTATAAGTCATCTGCTCATTAAATGGATAAGAAGGATATTTACGAGCACTTAGCAAAGATTTATCTTGACGCCTCTTCAAAGAAAGTAAAGAAGACAAGGGGAGGACACCCGAAACTCTTCAAGAATATTCTCTTAATAGGTATCCCAGTCATCATATTCTTAAGCATTGGCTTATTTACTCTCTTTTCTAAAAGCAGGCCCTTTAATTCGCAAATTACGCTTGTACTCCTGCCGGATGCTGCAAAAATAAATTTTAATTTTGACCCTGCCAAGAAAGAAACCTATTCCCTGGATTTAAAGAAGTTAAATTTATCCCGCTTTAGGGCCCTGGGTTTTTCCGTAAAGAAGACAAATTACCAGGACCCTATATCGCTGCGGATAGAATTTATTAACAGCTTTAAGGAAAAATCAGAAGTTTACTTGAAAACACTTCCCCCTAAATGGCAGGATTTTAAGATAGCCTTGTCTGAATTCAAAAAGATAAGCGATTGGTCGGAAATTACCAACCTTACTTTTACTGTCGAGGAATGGAATGTCCGGCAGAAGAAGGGGGTTGTTTATATTGATAATGTGAGGCTTTTAAAATAAGTGAGCGTAAAAGAGCGGCATAAGTCATCTGCTCATTGAAGAAAGGAGAGGGAGAATGCGCATTATATCTATCACAAATCAAAAGGGAGGTTGCGGTAAGACTACCACAGCAATAAATTTAGCCGCGTCTTTAGCTACTAATAACCGTAAGGTCCTGCTGATAGATTTGGATCCTCAAGCGCATGCAACCTTAGGCTTAAATATCAAAGCCCCTTTAAGCGTCTACAATGTCCTTTCCAGATTAACCAATAAGAAGGCGAAACTGGAAGATATTATTCAAAAAGTGGGAGAGAATTTTGACCTTGCGCCTTCTAACATAATTTTAAGCACCCTGGAACAGGAGCTGGCAGGTGAAATCGGCAGGGAGTCCCGGCTCTGTGATACGTTAAATGATTTTAGAAGCCTCTACGATTACATTTTAATTGACTGCCCGCCCAATCTGGGTATTTTAACTATAAATGCCATACGCGCGTCTAATGAGGTAATCGTCCCTGTGGAAGCCAGCAGGTTTTCCCTGGAAGGACTTGACCAGCTGATGTCTATAGTGGATTTAGTGAAGGACAGGCTTAGCCATGAAGTTTCCTCTAGAATCCTGGTCACAAATTTTGATTCACGCCTTAGGCATTCTTTTAAATTACTTGCGCGGATAAAGTCGGATTTCAAGAGCAAATTGTTCAGCAATATAATCCATGTCAACGTGAAGCTAAAAGAAGCGCAGAACGAAGGCACGCATATCTTTAATTATGACAAATATTGCCGCGGAGCAAAAGACTATTTTTCTCTTGCCCGCGAGATTATTATGCAGGAGAAGGTATCTACGCCGTCTTTGGCGCTGGAAGAGAAGATGAATGAGCTGCTCAAAGAGAACCTGCCTAAATTAAATGAAATTGTTTTTTCAGTGCAGGCGCCAGAGGCAAAAGAGGTATACCTGGCAGGAGATTTTAATGACTGGAAACTGGATAGTTCAAGCCAAATGCATTTTGATAACGGCGTCTGGAGAAAAAGAATGAATCTAGGTCAGGGTAAGCATCGTTATCGCTTCGTGATAGATGGAAAGTGGATTGAGGATATTAACAATCCGGTCAAAGAAATGAATCCGTTTGGCAGCACAGATTCATTGATTGAGATTTAGCTTAAAAAAAGGATAGATTGAGTATGGCCGATATATTTAGCGAGAAAGATATTCACGAGGGTAAATTTTTTGCGGTAATTTCTTATATATGCTTCCTTTGTATAGTAAGCCTGGTCTTAAAAAAGGATAACAAATTTGCCCTTTACCATGCCAAGCACGGATTAGTCCTTTTTGTATTTGAAGTCGCCTGTTTTATCCTGTCTATAATCCCTATCCTGGGCTGGATAATCAGTGTGTTTGGGCTGGTTTTATTTATGCTCGTTTCCTTATGGGGGGTCCTGCAGGCATTGATGGGTAACTGTAGCCGTATCCCCATAGTTTCAGATATTGCCGAGAAGATAATTCTTTAATTTATTACGCAGCAAGAAGCACCCATTGAAGGGAAGGAGGTGCCCATGCCTTTAAAGAAAAAAAGACCCAAGAAAAGATTAACAAAAAAGAGGGCAATAAAAAGAAAGGCACAGAAGAAAAGGCCGCTTAAAAAGAAACCTCTGCGCAAGAAAATAATAGCTGTCAGAAAAAAAGTCGGCAAAAAGGAAAAAGAGAAAGTAATCGGAATAGTTACGCATTATTTTCCTAAAGTAAGGGCAGCCGTGGTGAAGTTAAAGGCGCCACTGCTTGCAGGTGACAGAATCAGGGTGAAGGGGCATACCACGGATTTTACTCAAACCGCAACTTCCTTGCAGATTGACCGGGTCCCTATAAATTCTGCCCAAAAAGGCCAGGAGATAGGTCTTCTGGTAGATTCCCGTGTTAGGCAGCACGATAAGGTCTATAAAGCATAAAAACTTCAACAAAGGGATAATTACATGAAATACAGATGCCAGATTTGCGATAGGGATATCGATGATTTTGTCAGTATCAGCCATGTAAAAGCTGAAGAGTATCTTATGGATTTAATCAGGCGCGACCATCCTGAGTGGAAAGAAAATAAGAAAACCTGCCATAAATGCATCGAATATTACCGTAAACTCGTAAAAGACGCAGAGATTTGATTTAATCATGGACGGCTCTAACATCAATTGTTTTAGCTTCAGAGCCGTCCTTAAGCTTGCTTTGGTTATAGCAAGCTTTTTAGATAGATATTTATGGATAAGTATTCATAATAAATGGCAGGTTAAAAATAAGTAACACTAAGTAAGAGCCTCATATATTGGGTAAAAATCAGGGTAAAACCTTTGGATTAGGTGGATAAATGCAGAATAAGGGACGGCCAAAAAAATACAGAATAGTGCGTATGGACCCTAAAATTAACCAGTTTAGCCCACGGGGTAAGCCGGGAAGGCCAAATGAGCATAATCTGAGCATGGAGGAATTTGAGGCCCTGAGGCTGGTAGATTACATGGGTTTTTGCCAAAAAGAAGCTGCAAAATCCATGCATATTTCCCAGCCGACTTTTAGCCGGATCTTGAAAAGGGCGCGCAAAGTCATTGCAAATTGCCTAATAAACGGAGCAATAATAAAGATTCAGGGTGGTCATTATGTGATTAGTACCCGCCAGGAAATCCCCGCAAAAGAGCTTCCGCAGACCGCACAAAAGACCGCACAAAGCAGATAAATCGGTATTCTTAATAACTAATTTGGGGTATTTGGGATATATTGCTAACTTCCTATAATGTATCTTATGTTAACTTGAGCATATAATAAGAATATCTATAACCCATTGTTGTATAATAAGTTAAGTTATATTGGTATTTTCCTGTGGAAAAGGCAGATTTGATTTACTCTGACTTACTTATTCTTTTTAAGGCTGACATTTAGAAGCAGAAGCTTACTTTATCTGACAGGCCGGATTGGCAGGATATTGCCAGGGTTTTTGTTTTTAGTTCGTTGCTATAGGCTGAGTATTTCCTGGGATTAGTGCAGGTATAAAGCATCAGCCGGGTTTTTAGAAAGTCCTCCCTGCTTAACCCTTTCTTTAGAGTTTCCAAAACACCCCAGCGGGGGTTAAGTTTATCAACATAGATTTTGGCCAAATTAAGGCCTTTAAGGCCCTTAAAAATTCCCTCTAAATTGGCCGGCGTATCTGTAAATTCAGGTACTAATGGCCCTAAGAATACATAGGTTTCTATACCCTGATTTTGAGCTTTTCTTAGTGTATTCAGCCGTTCTTGGCTGGTTGAGGCATATGGCTCCAGGGCTTTTTGCAGCCTTAAATTCATAGTGGTTATGGTTATCCCTAAACTACCGGTTTTATAAGCCCCCATAAGGTCAAAATCCCGCGAAATCAGGCTACTTTTAGTAAGGATGGAAACGCTAACGCCTGCCTCAAGGAGAAGTTTTAAGCAGGCCCTGGAAAGCTTGTATTTTGCCTCTAACGGTTGCCAGCCATCACACACAGAGCTCATGAATACCTCTTTTGGCGAGCTGATTTTTTGCATCTCTTTAGCCAGGGTTTGCGGTGCGTTGGCTTTCACATCTACAAAATTACCCCATTCTTCGGGCCGGTTCTTGAACTTTTGCATATATCTTGCATAACAATACAGGCATCTGTGTGTGCATCCCACATAGCAATTCAGGGTAAAGTCAGCCAGCATTGATTTGTTAAGGATGGTTTTACAGTCAATTTGCCGTATTTTAAGCATAGAATTAAGAAAGAATTATTCCGATTCGGGATAAAAAGTTTGAGGTTTTAAAACGCGGAGAGAAAGAAAAATTACTTAGATTGATCCAAATCCAGCATCTTAGTAGCACCGTGTATGGTCTGTAATGTTGGTTTTGACAGAGAAGACATCTTGTCAGTTACCTGGCCTATGCGCTCACAGTAGTTCTTGATGGTCTCTAACCTGCTTTTTATATTATCTGGAAGGGGCTTGCCTGAGGCTTCAGAGTCAATTAATTCTAAGTTGCCCCTGATAGCCATAAGCGGGTTATTAATCTCATGGCCCAAGGCCAGGGTGGTTTCGGTAATTGCAGCAAGCCTGTTTTTCTCCATAAGCTCCTGCTGCATATTAACTATTCTCTTATTGTCATCCAGCAGCTTCAATATCAATGACCAGAGCATTTTTCTTCCTACCACTATGCCCAATGAAAAGATTAGGATCGTGGCTAACATTATATACAATACATCCCCTTTTAGGATTTCAAAAGAGGATATCTTGCCTATCAACAAATAAACAAAGACCAGAAACGGTATTATGCCGGTAAGGCAGAGTGAGCTGTAAAAATCGCGCCTTTCCCTTGCGATAAGATCTTTAACTTCCATATATGCCTCCCTCCTATTTCGCTTGAATTATAGAATTAACCTTTTCGTTCCGGAGAATTTTATCCTTAATAACAAAAAGAAAGCAATTAATGCCTGTATGGTAAACGGTGAATAGAAATGCAACTGATACGCAAGTGTTTTGCCCATGGTTGATTTTATGGTGAGGATGTTTAAAAGATAAGAAAAAAATAATAATATTGAAGTAAAGCTGTCTTTAAATTTGACTATGGTTAAATAATATATGAGCATGAAATAAGCCATGCTTAAAAGAATGAAATTGTGCACCCAGGCATTTAGGTTAAACAGGGCCACGCAAATGAATAACAATGCGTAATCTATATTATATAAGGATTTGGGATTATTTGAATAGTTTTTTTTACGATCATAGAGTATTAATGAATACATTAAAGCTGCAAAGAGAACGAATATAAGGTTTATATAAGCGCCTTTTAGATTTAAAGACTGAAAGGGCATGACAGGGGCATGGAAATAAAGTATGCAGTTGGTAAAGATTCTATGGAAAAAGCTAAGTAACGATTGATTTTTCGGGTCTAATATGGTCATCTGGTCAAATATGGTGCTCTGTGTCAGAAATGGCGCAAGACTCTTAAGGTATTGGAGGTTAGTTTTGAAACCCAAAATCAAAGATGGCAATGCAAGATAAATCAGGATAAAGATTATAGTGGCCAAGGCTAATTTAAACCTTCTTTTAAAAATAAAATAAGGAATAAAAATTAATGGCGTGTATTTTATCATAACGGAAAAAGCGAATATGGCGCTGCCCAGCATGTTTCTATTTTTGGAGATATAATACAGTCCGATAAGCATGCTGGATATCATCAAGATATTGGATTGTCCGGTATCGAAATTATGCAAAATAAACCTCATTACCCCTGTAATTGTCAAGGCATAAATAAACAGCCCCTTTTTGTAGCCAAGCCTTCCCGGGATAACCAATTTTTTTATGCACAGAAGCGATATAATTAACAGAGAAAAATTCAGGATAAACCAGATGCTATCTGCAGTTCCTTCATTGAACAGTGCAAAACCAGACATAATTACTGCAAAGATAGGCGCATATCTAAATTCAGCCGCTTCCTTATCTCTTAAGACGTAGATATTTTCCTGGCTTAATGCCCTTTTGCCGGCCAGGTAAAAACAATGGAAGTCAGAGTATTTTCTTTTTGGAGCCCTTAATTTATGGCTAGAAAATAAGCCTAGAAATGCCATGACTATAAAGATACCGAGTAATAACCTGCGTTTATTTTTGAGGAGAAGCATATTTTTTCTGTGTTTTCATTATAAGAATTATTGTCAAGGTAACAACATAAGCCGATAGACCTAAACAGAAGGCAATTATAAGGTAGCCGGTTATTATTGGCAAGATAATTTTTAAGATTGAAACCTTAAACAGGTCAAGCCACCTAAAACCCGCCAGAAAATTTATCCAGTTCTGATAGGTAACCTGCCCATCTGTACCAAGTACCAGAGAACCTGTCTTAAGTGCCAGGAA
>Ga0265297_10006501_pt1 | contig 16911 bp, 14 predicted proteins | sample Munlanlwell13791_FD_192502 | JGI IMG/M metagenome (GOLD analysis project Ga0265297, IMG submission 192502) | Leachate microbial communities from a municipal landfill in Southern Ontario, Canada - Leachate well 137-91 | ecosystem: Engineered > Solid waste > Landfill > Unclassified | place...
CTAAGGATTTAGACAGTGACGGACAAATTGATGCCATTAAAATAACTTTCAGCGAGGCGATTGATGATGATACTGTCACTGTTGCTAATTTCGCTTTAGCCGCGCCCTATGATACTAATGAAAAGAATTTTTCGGCCACGAATGATTGTGCTGGCGGCGCCACTAGATCGCCCGATAGCAATTATATTTGTTTAGCTTTTGTCGAAGAAGATATTGCGGCCGGTGATACCGACGCTGTCCCCACTATCCAATATGCAACTGGTGGCTTTACTGATGTTCATGGCGTCGCTCTGGCCGATGATGGTCCGACTATTTCTACTGATACCGCCGCTCCAGCACCATTGACCGCGACTTATCTAGACATTGATAATAATGGAACGATTGATCGTGCTGACGTTGCTTGGTCAGAAGCTCCGACCCTGGCTTTATTTGAAGCGGGCGATCATGTCTTTAATTCTGACTCGGCCTTTGGCGCTATCACCCCAACCGGGGCAGTTGTTAATGGAGATGATCTTCGAATTGATATTACGCCGGCCAATACTGGTGTTACTGGTTCCTCAGCTGCTCTTACCTACACTTACACTGAACAGGAAACAGCTGGCGGTGTAACCCAAGGTGCTAATACAGCCGTTACCTCAAGCGCTGTTACAGTGGCCGATAATGCCGCTCCAGTACCATTATCCGGAACGTATTGGGATATTAATAACAATGGGACGATTGATCACGCCTATATAACTTTCTCTAGTGAAAATGTTCAGTCTGTCGGCTTTGAAGCGGGCGATCATATATTTAATGCTGGCTCAGCTTTCGGAGCAGTTACTCCGTCTACGGCCAGCTTCGTCGGCAACGTCCTTCAAATAACGGTTGCTCCAGCTAACTCCAATATTACCGGTTCGTTAGCCGCTTTAACTTATGCTTATACTGCGCAGGGAGCAGGCGGAGATGTTGATGATAGCCTAGGCCACAATGCCATTACCTCGGCCGCTATCACCTTAGTTGATAAGGCCGCCCCTGTACCGTTGTCCGGTGTATATAAAGATATAAATAATAACGGAACTATAGATCGGGTTGATATTACTTTTTCAGGTGAAATTGCTAATACCTTAACCACCTTTGAAGCTGGTGACCATGTCTTTAATTCTGGCTCAGCTTTCGGAGCAGTTACCCCTACTGGCGCCATCTTTGCCGGTAATGATCTGAGAATTAATGTTACTCCGGCTAATAGCGGAGTAACCGGTTCGACGGCTGCTCTGACTTATACCTATACTGACGCAGGAGCAGCAGCGGGAAGCGTTAATGACGCCCTAACTAATAATGCTGTTACTTCGGCCGCGATTACTCAGGTTGATACCGCCGGGCCGGTTGTTATTAAAGTTTTTTCTTCAGGAACTAATAAAATAAAACTCCGCTGGTCAGAAAGCGTAGCCACCGCCAGTTCAGAAACCGAAAGTAATTACACCCTGCAAACTGGCGCCGTGAATCCTATCATTGCTACAAAAAATCCGACCGTTGCTCCAACCGGAAATAATTATGTTGAATTGACGTTTGGAACATATGTCTTCCCGGGTGTACACACCCTTGATGTTACTGGCATAAATGATCTTATCCCGATCGGGATGGTGGCTCAGTCTAGCTTAACAATCGAGGGCGGGGCAACGGTTTCCGGTATCAGTGTTCAGCCGAATCAAACCGCTGGCGCAACCGTCACCTTGACTGGTTTAGCGACAGCTGTTTCGCCGGCGACTGTTCATGCAGTTAGCTATTGCATGGTTGATAAAAACGCTCTTAAATTAGGTTGTACAGATCTTAATGATACTTCAACCTGGACAGAGTTGGACGCTTCTGACGGAACATTTAATGCGGTTGCTGAAGCTTTTGAAGGCAATAATATTAACATCGCCACCTTAGCCGATGGCACGGTCACGATTCATATAGCTGCTCAAGATAGCAATGGCGTCTTTGGCGCAGAAAATACTGTTACCTTTACCAACAGCGCTGGCGGTGACACCACTTCGCCGACTCTTTCAACTATTACTCCTAGTACCGTTCAGGTTACAGGCAGCGTGGCCCCGGTAGTCTTCGCCTTTGCTGATGAAACCGCTTTTAACGGAACTGCCGCTAATAACGTTATTGAATTCAAGATGGATGGAGCGACGGTAGCCGGCGTCCCAGTGGTGAGCGAAGCTGGCACGGTTTTGACCATTACTTATACTAATGCCGCCCTAGGTGTCGGAGTTCATAACTTCAATGTTAAAATAAAAGATGCGGCCGGAAATGAAACAACTGCCAGCGCCGCGGTTAATGTCATAGCGGCTGCTTCAGCTCCAACCGTGACACAAACTCCGGCTGATGATACCGCTAACGTGGCGATTGACGTTCTGCCGACTGTGACTTTCAGCGATGATATGGATTTAAGCACCGTTAATCCCACCACTGTCCAGGTGCGGAATTACACTGACGATGTTCAAGTCGAAGCCTTTATTACTCAGGATGCTACCGACCCTCACAAATTTATAATTGATCCTAATATCGTTTACGGCGGACATTATTATATCTGGGTTTCCGGTGCTAAAGATTCAGCCGGCGATTTAGTGACTCCGTATATTACAAAAGCCAATCAGGAATTCACTTATGTCGGTTATGTTGCCACTCCCCCGACGGTCGACTCATTTATGCCTGGCGCCGATCAGGAAATCGGTGTTAATGTCGGTCCAGGGAACAATAACGTTTCCGTCACCTTTAATACGATGATGTGGGAAAATAGCCTGACGACCGCTACCGTTAAACTTTGGAAGGTAGTAGTCGGTGGCGATACGGAAGTGGCGCTTGATTCGATTGTGATTCAGAATGGCGATGGTAAAACTATCGCTCAGCTGATTCCGTCTAATGACCTGGAATATAATAAAGAGTATTACATCACGGTTTCTACTGGCGCTCAGGATTATGACCACGGCGATCATTTAGCCGCTCTTTATACCTCTGGTACATTCCATACTATACTTCAACCGACTGGCTCCCTGACCGTTCATAGCATCAGCCAGGTTAGATATTGGGGCGTGCAGAATGGCGGCTATGATAATGGTTGGGAATGGGTAATGCGCGCGACTATTCCGACTAATGCCAATCATTTCCATTTGAAATTTGCTGATTGGATTTCAGCTTCAGGTTCGGCTACTTTGCCGGCCGGTGACAATATGAAATATTGGTCAGAACAAATTACTGCTGGTTTAATCGGTAGTGAAAGTAATCCGGTCTTAATTACGGATGCCAATACTTTTCCAGCTGATATTGCCCTTAATACTGATGATTCATCTGACCCTGGCATGCAAACCAATATTCATATTCAAGTCCAAATTCCTAGCGGTCAAGCTGGCGGCTCCTATAGCACCAGTTATGGCCTAGAAAATTAATTTTGGTATCTTCCTCTTGGCCGGCGCCGGGTTACGTCCAGCGCCGGCCAGAAATAGATAATTAATTTAAAAGAATTATATGAAAAAAATACCAATTTTAATTATATCGCTAGCCCTCTTCCTATTTTTTACGCCTCTGGTCTTGGCAGATCAGGTAACTGGCAATTTAGGTGGCAGTGGTTTTGTTTCCGGCATTAATGGCGGCGTGCCTAATGATCCGGTGGCTAGTCCGGCTAGCGGTTATTCGGCCTCATCTGCTTTTTCCGTTTCTTTAACAGCCACAAATGCTACGACTATCCGTTATACGGTTGATGGTTCAGCTCCGGCTTGTCCGAGCACCGGTTCACTTTATGGCGGAGCAATCACTATTAATGTTTCTAAAACCGTCAGAGCAATCGCTTGCTATGATTCGGGTAGCACCGTCCCGTCTAATGTTGTCAGTTTTTCTTATACAATTTCTTCTGGTAGTGGCGTCGGCGGTGGCGGCGGCGGTGGCGGTAATGTCACTTACTGCACAGCCGTGACTTATTCTGCTTGGGGCACCTGCGTCGGAACCACCCAGACTCGTAGCGTTGCTACTCGGACACCAGCCAGCTGCACCCTGACCACAGCTCAGCAGATCTCTTTACAGCAGACTTGCACGCCGGCTAGTAATACTAATACTGACACTGGCGCCGGCTCTGGCACTGGCCAGGATCAGACATCCACCCCTCCTGATAGTGGCCAGACCTTGATCAATGATATCTTAGATGAAGCGAGTATTGTCAGTTCCAACGATGTTGATAGCCTTTTGAACCATTTAGGTAATCAAGCTGATCAGAGCCTAGAGGATTCCGGCTTGACTAAGTATAAGAAGATTTTGAGCCTGGATAAGACGATCACTAATGAAGAGAAGCTGACCATCAATCACTTCATCGTTTATGGCACCCGGACCACCCAGCGTTTAGGCGCCGGCGAGCGGGCAGCCGTGGTTAATTCCTATTTCAACGCTTACGGCAAACTGCCTAATTCTTATGATGAATGGGCCGATCTGATCAAGATCGCCAATGGCCGCTGGCCAGTCGAACGGAGCGCTAAAGCGGAAAATCAGGCCAAGATAGAATTTAAGAAGGTCTATGCCAGGAGTGCCGTCATGACCAATAATATCGACGAGAACGCCGTCATGGTCATCGCTTACGGCCTCTTGCCGCTTAATCGCAACCTGGCCAGCGAAAAGACGGCTATCAAGACCTTTAAATGGGTTTATGGTCACGCTCCGGTTAATGCTTTGGCCTGGAATATCGTCCGGGCGATCGCTTACAGCGGAGCCACTCGGTAGATTTAAATCTAGATAAAATAAAAAGGACCGTCCTTAGGACAGTCCTTTTTTGATCGCCCGAGAGCGGATCTTGAATTAAATCATTTTTTAAAAAAGCCGTTTCTCCAGAGAGGGAAGAAACGGCGGCGGTCATGACCAAAGATTCTTAGGCCAAAGTCTTGATCAGCCTGGGTAAACAGATTTCGACCTGGTCAACCTGTTGAGCTGGCTCTAAATAGTTGTCCGGGTTTATTATCATATCCAGACGCTTCTTGATCTGGTTAAAAATCCGGTGGGATTCGCTGGGGTCAGCGATACCCTTGAGATCTTCTTCCAGAACGCTCAGATTGGTGAGAAAGTAGTGAGCTTCTTCTCTGTCCTGGCTGTCGATTTTTTCCGAAAGGGTCTCCAGGGCATAGAGAAGCGTGTAGCAATAGTTTTCGTCATCCTTGGCTTTAGCGATAAAGCCAGCGGCTTTACTGAAAAATCTGGTGGTTTTGTACATGGCTAATCTTTTTTGGGATTATTTTTTATTTTATGAAAAGATCTTAAATTAACTTTTAACTTTATACTTAAATTCAATTTTTGTCAAGTTTATAAAAAATAATTATCTAAAATTCACTAATTATTCTACTAAGTTCGGCCTGATTTCCGGGTTGGAAAAGATAATCTTCTGCCCCTAATAATTCCGGAATTCCGCCCAGATCAGAGGCAATTACTGGCAAGCCAGCGGCTTTAGCCCGGTAGATGACTGAGGGCGAATTTTCATAGACTAAAGAGGGAACTACCAGACAATCGCAGCGTTCCAATAATTCTTCGCTCTTGGCTTCGGAATAAGGATAAAGGCTGATATTATCCTGGCCGGCAATCAAGGCGTTGATTTTTTCCTGGTCGTGGCCATCACCGATGATATGAAGATGCCCGGGTTTCCGAGTGGTTAACCAGGCCTGGATCAAGAGCTCCGCGCCTTTATGCCCGACTAGCTGGCCGATGAACAAAAAATCAGCCGCTCCGCCCTTAGCCCGTTCTTTCTTGGATCTAACCTTAGGAACTAAAGGAAAATTCGGTCGGATGATCGTTTCCGCTTTCTTGAAGAAATCGTGCCTAAGATATAGATCTATCAGCCACTTTGAAGGGGAGATAACTTTCTTAACGGATTTAAATCGACAACGGGTCAGTTTTTGGTATATCCGGGCAGCGAATGAAGTTATGATCCTCTCTTGGCCGTAAAACATCAGGCCGGAGGGATGGAGCAATTGGATGTCATGGAGATAATGTTCATGCTGATAGCCTAGCTTCTTGATCAGGGATGGCATTAGATAGCCCAAACCCATGAGATTATGGGTGATGACCAGATCCGGCTTTTCCGCCTTTAATATTTTCTTAATTTGGAAATATTTTCTCCAGTTGCAAAGGTTAACGATTTGCCAGGAGAGGCGATAGCAAGGAGAATGATCGGCCAAGCGGCCGAAACGAGAGGCTAGAGCGTAAAGACGATAGGGGACCCGGCCGCCAGGATCATTTTTTTCTGTCTCCGCTCTTAACCGAGCGGTCAGTCCGGTTTCCGTTTCGGTCACGATCAAAACTACTTCCTGGCCCTGGCTTAAGAAGCCTTGGAGCTGTTGGCGGACGACCATTTCCGCGCCGCCGCGTTCATATAAGCTGTTTAAGATGGCGATTTTCATAATTTAACGGAAGAGGCTTAAGATTTTAGCGGCTTGTTGTTCTTTGTCATATTTAAGCTCGACCAGGCGTCGGCCGGCCTGGCCCATCTTTTCTCTTAATTCCTGGTTATTTAGAAGCAGGCTTAATTTGTCCTGTAAATTTTGGACATCGCCCGGCTTGATCGCTAAGCCTTCTTGGCCGTCAGTGAAAACACTCCGGACGCCCGGCAGATCTGAAGCAATGACCGGTGTGCCGCAAGCCATGGCTTCGATCAGGACCAAGCCGAAGGCTTCGTTACGGTTGATCGAGGGCAGGACCAAAACATCCGCCCTTTGGAAAGCCTTGACCAGTTCTTCGCCGCTTAGCTTGCCCAGGAATCTGACTTGAGCGGCCAGGCCGAGCGCTTCGGCTAAGCGCTGGTAATCAGCTTGTAGTTCGCCTTCGCCGGCAATCTGCAAGAGCCAATTCTTATTTTCTAAGCCGCCGGCCGCCCGGATCAGATTATCGACACCCTTGAAATAATGGGCGCGGTCCAAGCCGCCGACAAAGAGGATTGTCGAGCGGTGGTGATTGATAAATCGTTCATTGACGAAGCGGATAATCTTTTTGCCTTGCTCGACCAAATGATTTTGGCTGGCGCTTTTTAATAAGCCAGGCTGGAAGAAATGCGTATCGACGCCAAAAGGAATCTCGCGGAATTTTTCCGGATATTTTTGATAAAAATCTTTCAGGGAACTATTCTTGACATAATCCAAGCTCGAACAGACGATCGCTTGCGCTTTCCGGAAGAGGGAATCACGGATCAACCGCGCCGGCCAGGCCGCTATTTTTAATAAAGGCGAGTCGAAGTCCACATCCATATGGTAATGGATTATCAGCTTGGTCCGCTTATTGAAAAGCCGGAAAAGCCAGACGATTTCGCTCATTCCGAAGAAAGGATAATGGAGATAGATATAATCAAAACGCCCCAGTTTGGCTAGAAGCTGGGGGGCAAAAGCGCTGTGGCCATATTTTAGCCATGGCCGGAGATTGGCCGGGTAATAGTTGGTCAGGTCGTGTTCTTGGGCGAGCGCCTGGCCGATCTGGACGGCGCTATTGCCGATACCACCGGCATAGGGCGGCCAAGCACAGACGATTTGGGCGATTTTCATATTCAGTCTTTAGTCTCATCTCTTAATTTGACTTCGGTCTGGGCGACTTCGCGCACGACTTTAGCCAGATTATTCTCCAGTTTGGCGATTTTAAGCCGGAGCTTGAAGAGAAAATAGAATAAGATGATGACGGCGAGATAGATGAGGAAAGTGATGCCGCTGGCTGAGAAGCCTAAAGCATGGACCAAGCGGTCGATCGGCCTGATGAAAACGACCGCCAAGCCGGCAATTATCCAAAAAGCCAGCCAAAGGCCGAATTCGTTCTTAGCTAGATTATTTTTTTGGCGTTGCTTGAAAAGGCGAGTGATGAGGAAGATGATTATCAAGAGGGCGATGATTTGCTGCCACATAATTTTATTTGATTATTTTTTGGATGATCATATCCTGAATGATCTGGAGGCCGCCGCCAAAATTCTGGCCGAATTCATGATAAGTGACCGTAATCGGCACTTCCGCTATCCGTAATTTCTTCTTAAAGGCTTCAGCGATATATTCACTGCAATGAGCTTTGCCATTCTGGGTGATTTCGATCTCTTTGGCGGCTTTTTGGCTTAAGGCGCGGAAACCGCTCTGGGGGTCGCTCAGTCTGATGCCTAAGAAGCGGTTGACTCCACGGGCAAGCGGCATGATGATATGGGCTTTAGACCAGGGCAGATTCGATTTCTTGCTTAGGAAGCGGGAACCGAAAACGATGTCGGCCCGGCCGGCCAGGATCGGGGCGATCATTTCCGGGATCTCGGTGGCGGAAAATTGGTCATCGGCATCGAAATGGACAATAATATCCGCTCCGTGCTTCAAGGCATATTCAGTGCCGGTCTTTAAAGCGCCGCCTTGGTCGAGATTGATAAGATGATGGAGGACGATCACTCCGGTTTTTCTAGCGATCTCGTAAGTCCGATCTTTAGAACAATCGTCGACGATGATCAGGTCGTCGACTAAGGGTCTGACTTTGCTGATAACGGTTAAGAGTCGTTTTTCTTCGTTGTAGGCGGGGATAACGCAAGCGACTTTCATAATTATAATTGGCCTGATTTAAAGTTTCAGGACCTCATCGACCGATATTAAGCCGTTTTTCAATTTTAGTAAAGCGTCATTGATCAGGGCCTTCTTATACCCGGGGGTGATTATTTCGAAGAGGGCAGTGCGCAGATCGTTTTCTGGATTCTGGCAATAAGAACAACCTTGGCTCTCATAAACATATTTAGGCAAATAGGGAGCGATATTCTTGTATTTATGGTTCAATTGGCTGGCCTCAGCTTTTTCGAGCGGCCGTTTTTTTAAGCATTTCGGGCAATTACGCTTAACCAGGCGCTGGCTGAGGATTATTTTTAGGTTATCTTTGATCAGGCGTGGCGAACCGTTATCTTTCAGTTGTTTAGCGACCGCGGCGGCGCGGTTAGCCTTGATTCCGACCAGGACTAAGCGGCCGCTATGGGCGGCGTGCAGGGCTAAAGGCAGGAGGCTGGAGTCATTCAATTCCGTTAAAGCGATCACCTCCGAATCATGCCTTAAAAGCTTATCCAAGTTCTTTTGATAATAGAGTTTGACTGGTTGGCGGACTAGGATCTGATTAACACCCTTGATCTTTTGTTCTAAGAAATTCTCTAAGGTGTAGATGTCCAGCTTTTCATCGTTTAAATAGCTGATGAAGGCGTAGAGAGTCTGGGATAAGCCCTGGTTGAAAGGGGCGCTGACTATGATCAGGCCATTTTTTTGTTTGAGGATTTTCCGGATCAATTCGCGGTCAGTCGCTTCTAAGCCTAATTCGTTCAGGCGGCGCAAACGCGGTTTCTTATTGATGAAGCTGATGATGATCCGCTGGTTATCGCCATCCTTGACAGCAGTAATATAAAAAGTCCATTCTTTATCTAAGTGGCGGATCTTGTAATAGCGGTTCAGATCGAGATCTTTACCGGATAAAGCCATGATTTCCTGGAGATCGGCCAAGAGTTCAGTTTGGCGTTTGGGCGATAAGCGCCATTCGCGCCGGCTTAAGCCCAGCTCGTCACCGCTGATGATCGTGCCGCCTGGTCCGGATTCGATGACCAGATTTTTTAAGCCTTGCCAGCTGGCATAGCGGCAAAGATGGGCGATTATTTTAGCAGGCATGGGATTATTGGGATCCAAGCCGGGCGGGCCTAAAAAGAAAATAGGCCGTTGGTTCTGGCTTGAAAATCTTTTTTCGTATTAGTCAATCTAGCTTGATTATAGCATTATTTTATATTATTTTAAAATATGTTAGAATTAGAAAGTAAGCTTTAATTTATGTTATATTTCTCCAAAGTCTATAATTATTTGGCTGATTTTAAGTTAGGTTTTAAAAAGTCTTGGGAGGCCGTCTTTTCGCCCCGGATTTTTAAGATCTATCTCCTAGCCATCTTAGGTATCCAGCTTTTAGGTTGGTATATTTCTATTTATGTTTTCCGGAATCTTAGCGGGGAACTCTTAATCCTACATTATAATGTCGATTTCGGTACTGACCTGATCGGCCCGCCTAGTCGGGTTTTCAGTGGTCCTTTATTTGGGCTTTTTGTTTTATTCGCTAATACTATTTTTGCTCTGCTTTTGAATCGCCGCCGCCAATCGCTTATCGTCAACCATTTTCTGATCGCCGGCGCAATGGTGATCAATGCTTTCGTCCTCTTGGCCTTGTTTACTATCTATCTCAATAATTTCCGTTAGGATCCGGACGCGTTTCAAAATTTCTTATGTGGGAATTCAATCTGATAAAAATTCTTATCCTATCGACTTCAGCTTTCGTCTTTGCCATGTTGGTGACGCCGCTTCTGGCTCATTTTTTGTATAAGTATAAGTTGGGCAAGAAGATCAGAAATAATGGTTCGACGCCGATCTTTTCTAAGCTTCATGCCCACAAGACCGGCACGCCGACCATGGGCGGTATCTTGATCTGGGGAACGGTTTTGATTTTTTGCCTATTTTTTTATTTTTTGCCCAAAATCCTGCCAGTCGGGCAGTTAGCCCATTTCAATTTTCTTTCTCGCCCTGAGACCCTCCTACCTTTAGGAGCGCTCGTTATCAGCGCCCTCATCGGTTTATTTGACGATTGGCTGGACGTCCGTGGCAAAGGGGTCTTGGGCGGCGGCGGTTTGAAATTACGCCATCGCCTTTTGATCTATACCCTGATCGCCATCGCTGGCGCCCTGTGGTTTTATTTCAAGCTTGATTGGACCGTCTTTCATATTCCTTTTCTCGGTAACTTTGAAATCGGCGCCTGGTATATTCCGATCTTTATCTTTATTATCGTGGCCACTTCTTTTTCTGTTAACGAGGCCGATGGCTTAGATGGTTTGGCCGGCGGCACCTTGCTTCTGGCTTTTATCGCTTATGGCATCATCGCTTTTGCTCTGGGCCGTTATGAGCTCGCTACTTTTTGCGGGGTGATCATTGGCGCGCTCTTAGCTTTCCTTTGGTTCAATATCCCGCCGGCTCGCTTTTATATGGGTGATACCGGGGCGATGAGCCTGGGCGTAACTCTGGGCGTCATCGCTCTCCTCACCAATAATGCCTTGCTCCTGGTCTTTATCGGTTTCATTTTCTTAATCGAGTCTGCTTCCGTTATCATCCAAGTCATTTCCAAGCGTCTGCGCGGGAAAAAAGTCTTCTTATCATCGCCGATCCATCATCATTTCCAAGCTATGGGCTGGCCGGAAGCCAAGATCGTGATGCGCTTCTGGGTCTTGTCCGGTCTCGGCGTAACCTTAGCTCTCATGATTTTCTTATTAGACAGGAAATTTTAAGCATGTTCAAACGCTTCAAAAATCTTTTCAGTACTCAAGGCCGCCGGGAAGCCGATAAGAACCTGGTGGCCGCCATTTTTATTCTCCTGCTTTTCGGTCTGGTCATGCTTTCAAGCGCTTCTTCGGTCGCCTCTTATGCCAAATACGGCAACGCTTATCATTTCTTGGTTAAACAGCTTGTCGCCCTTGCCGTCGGTTTGGGCGCTTTTTGGTTCTTTTCCCGAATGGATTATCATGTCTGGCGCCGTTATGCTTTGTTAGCGCTTATTGCTTCGATTTTCTTGTTAATCCTGGTCTTCATTCCCGGCATCCGTTCCGATAGCGGCACCGCCCGGAGCTGGATTAATCTCTTCGGCTTTTCTTTCCAGCCTTCGGAACTAGTCAAACTCACTTTCTTAGTTTATCTGGCAACTTGGCTGGAAGCCAAGAAAGGGCAGTTGAGCAGCCTGGAAAGCGGCGTTTTGCCATTCTTAGTAATTATGGGTGTAATCAGCTTACTTATGATCGCTCAGCCTGATTTCGGCACTTTATTCATCATCGCCTTTACGTCCTTAGTGGTCTTTTTTGTCGGCGGCGCCCGTTTCAGCCACGTGGTGATTATCATTCTCTTGGCGGGCTTGTTGCTATTTGCCATGATGAGCCTGAAGTCATCTTATCGCGACGATCGTTTCCGTTGTTTGAAAGACCCCAATTACAGCCCGCAGGATAAATGCTATCAGATTAATCAATCCTTGATCGCGGTCGGTTCGGGCGGTTGGTTCGGCCGCGGCTTAGGCCAGAGCCGGCAGAAGTTCTTGTATCTGCCGGAAGTCTGGAGCGACGCTATTTTTCCGGTTATGGCGGAGGAAATCGGTTTCATTTTTTCCTCTTTATTAATCTTGTTGTTTTTCTTTTTCTTTTATCGCGGGCTGATGGTTGCTCGGGCCGCTCCGGATTCTTTTGGCCGCCTTCTGGCGGTCGGCATCATCTCCTGGCTAGCAGTCCAGACTTTTCTCAATATCGGCGGCATGATCAATCTTATTCCCATGACCGGTGTCCCTTTGCCTTTTATTTCCGCTGGCGGCACCGCCATCCTATCCGCTTTGATCGGCGCCGGCTTATTAGTCAATATCAGCCGTCAGGCCAAACGTTAAGCTTATGTCGGACGAGAAAAATAAAAAAAAGAAAATTATCATTTCTGGCGGCGGTACCATGGGTTCGGTGACCCCGCTCTTAGTTCTGGCTGAATCCCTGAAAGATCGCTATGATTTCGTCTTTGTCGGCAGCTATCGCGGGATCGAGCGCCAAGTCGTGGCTAAGATCCCTTATCTCGAATTCCGGCCTTTGCTTAACGGCAAGTTCCGTCGTTATTTTTCTTTGGCTAATTTTTTCGATCTTTTCAAGATCGCAGGAGCTTATTTTCAGTCCTGGTTATTGCTAGCTAAGATCAAGCCGTCCCTTATCATCAGCGCCGGCGCTTATATCAGCGTGCCTCTAGTCTGGGCGGCGCGCGGACGCCGGATCCCGGTCCTCATCCATCAGCAAGATATCCGGCCGGGCCTGGCGAATCGTTTGATGGCTAAGGGCGCGGCCTTGATTACGACTGTCTTTGCCAAATCAGTGGCGGATTATGGCGCCAAGGCGATCTGGGTCGGCAATCCGATCAAAGAAATTTCTCAAGATAAAGCCGAAGCGATCGTCGCCGCTTTTCGGATCGATCCGGCTCGGCCTTTGATCCTGGCTTTAGGAGGCGGCACCGGCGCTTTCTCTTTGAATCGCTTGGTCATCTCTAGCCGGTCGGAGCTGGCGGCCCTTGGTCAGATTATCCATATCACCGGTCAGAACAAGCAGATCGGCCAATCCTTGCAGGATAATTATCAGGCCTATGATTTTTTGGAACATGAAAAAATCTTAGCGCTCATGAAGCGGGCCGATTTAGTGATCTCCCGGGCTGGCCTGGGCGTCATTAGCGAACTCGCCGCCTTAGCCAAACCGGCCATCCTGATTCCCATGCCCGAGTCCCATCAAGATGATAATGCCGTCTATCTGGCCCAGCAAGCTGCCGCCCTGGTTTTGAGCGGTCCTGGCCTGGATTCGGAAAGATTGATCGAAACAGTCAGGACGATCCTGGGGGATGAGACCTTGAGGAGAAATCTGGCGGATAATATCCGCCGGGTCATGCCCAAAGATGCCAACGAACATTTGAAATTGGCGATCATCGGCTTAGTGGAAAAGAAATCTTCTAGCGTTTAAACGGATCAAGATTTATGGTTTCTAAAAAAAATAAAACTAATTATTATTTTGTCGGGATCAAGGGCGTCGGCATGACCATGCTGGCGCAATTTTTAGCCGAGAGCGGAAATGCGGTCAGCGGCTCGGATATCAAAGATACTTTTTTGACCGAAGCGGTTTTAAAAAAGGCCCGGATCAAGGTCTTCAGCCCTTTTGATCCTAAGAATATTCCGGCCAAGGCGGATGCGATCATCTATTCTTCGGCTTTTACGCCCCAGACCAATCCGGAATTAAGATTTATCAAAGATCACCCGGAGCGTTTTACCGGCCTTAAGTTATCAAGCTATGCCGAGGCTTTGGGGGAGATCTTCAACCGGCATTACGGCTTGGCGGTCTGCGGCAGCCATGGCAAGACCACGACCTCCGCTTGGTTGGGCTATGTCTTGCATAAATCCGGTTTGAAGCCCAGCGTCTTAGTCGGCTCGCGCGTGCCGCAACTAAAAAATAGCAGCGCTCTCAAGGGCTCCAGTCCTTATTTCGTGGCCGAAGTCGATGAATATCAGAATAAATTGCAATATTTCCAACCCCAAGGCGTGATTTTAAATAATATCGAATACGATCATCCGGATTTTTTCAAGACCGAAAAGGATTATATTAGAGCCTTCGCGGATTTCGTGAAAAAGATTCCCGCGCGCGGGTTCCTAGTAGCCAATGAAGATGATAAGCATGTCCGTTCGTTGCTCAAATTGAATCGCGGCCGGAATTTTAATTATAGTTTCAAACAGGTGAAGGGGGTCAAAGTTGGCGGCGGTTTGACATCTTTCCAATTTAAAGATTTAGGTGAATTCAAGATCCGGCTTTTGGGCCAGCATAATATCCTGAACGCTTTGGCGGTCATCAATGCCGCTTTATTATTGAAAGTGCCGCTGGTTAAGATCAAGAAGTATTTAGCGGAATTCAAAGGGACGGCGCGGCGAGCGGAAATCCTCGGTAAATATAAAGGCGTCTTGATTATCGATGATTATGCCCATCATCCGACCGAGATCAAGGCGACTCTTAAAGCGATTCGCGCCGCTTATCCGAGCCAGAATCTGATTACGGTCTTCCATCCTCATACCTTCACCCGCACTAAGGCTTTATTCAAAGATTTTGTCACTAGTTTTTCTAATACGGACGAACTGATTATCTTAGACATCTATGGCTCGGCCCGAGAAAGGCAGGGTGGAGTCTCAAGCGCGCAGTTAGCCAGGGCGATCCAGACCCTGAATCAGAAACAGAAGCGCTCCCAAGCGGTCTCTAATATCGCTAACTTAAAGGAAGCAGAAAAATATCTTCGGATCCATCTGGGTCAGAACGACCTCTTACTCCTCTTGGGCGCTGGCGACGTTTTCCGGGTGGGAGAAAATTTGTTAGGAAAATAATATCTCTTCTTAATATTTAAAGGCGAGCTTGATTAAAAAGCTTATTTTGCCTTATAATTTAAGCATGTTAGAGATTAAGCGTCAGATCGCGCTCGCCCCCTATACGACCCTGAAAATCGGCTCTAAAGCCGACTTTTTTACCATTATCAAGACTAAGGCTGATTTGCTTGAGGCGATTGCCTGGGCGCGCAAGAATCGACAGCCGCTCCTTGTCTTAGGTGGCGGTTCCAATCTTTTGCTAACCAAGCCAATCAAAGGCCTGGTTATCAAGAACGAGATCAAGGGCTTGAGCCGGAAGAAGAATCTTTTGACTGCTCTGAGCGGCGAACTTTGGTCACGCTTGGTTTATGAAGCGGTTAAGCAAGGGCTCTCCGGCGCGGAAAATCTGTTCTTTATCCCGGGAACGGTCGGGGCCGCTCCGATGCAGAATATCGGCGCTTATGGCGTGGAGTTAAAAGATATTTTTTATTCCCTGACAGCGATCGACTTGAAAACCGGCCAGGAAAAGACTTTCGATCTGGCTGATTGCGATTTCGCTTATCGCCAGAGTATCTTCAAGTCGAAATTTAAAGGCCGTTATTTTATCTATTCCGTGACCCTGAAATTATCCCGCCGGCCGAAGTTTAAATTAGATTACGGCCAGGTCCGTGAAGAATTACGAGCGCAGGGAATAAAGAAGCCGACGGCGGCTGCTTTGATCAAGGTGATTGAAAAAATCAGGAATAGCAAATTACCTAATCCGGCCGTCTTGGCCAACGCCGGTTCTTTCTTTAAGAACCCGGTCGTGAACAGAAGCCGGTTCCAAAGTTTGGCCAAGCTTTATCCTGATCTGAAGAGTTTTCCGGAAGAGGGAAAGATAAAAATTCCGGCTGGTTGGCTGATTGAGAAGGCTGGTTTCAAGGGTAAAAGATTCGGTCCGGTCGGAATGTATGAAAAACAAGCCTTGATTTTAGTTAATTATGGCGGCGCCCAGGCGCGCCAGGTCTTGGCGCTAGTCAAAAAAGTCAAAGCTAAAGTCAAAAAAATGTTCGGGATCGAATTAGAAGAAGAAGTGAATATCATCTAATTTTTAAATATATGAAAAGAATCTTAGGCACGATCACGATCTTTACTTCGGATCGCCAAGCCAGCTCAGCGGATATGAATCGGATCATGACTGAGAACGGACATCTGATCATGTCGCGCCTTGGCGTCAACGTCCAGAAGAGCTGCGTCAGTAATTGCCCGGGCCTGATCATCTTGGCGGTCGAAGGCGAAGACCAAAAAGTTTTTGCCTTGGAAGAAAAACTGCGCGATCTGCCAGAATTAGAAGTTAAGATCGCCGTCATGAGCGAACAGAACTAAAGTGCCCCTGAGGATGGCCGGTATTCTTCCTGTGCTCAGGCAAATTTTGATTTTATGAACATCCCTGATTATATCCTGAATATTTTAGAAAAATTAAAAGCCTATAACTATGAGGCTTATATTGTCGGTGGCTGCGTTCGCGATGTTTTATTAAAAAAGACTCCGAAAGATTGGGACATTACCACTAAGGCCGTGCCCGGACAGATCTTAGAAGTTTTCCCTGAGGCTAAATACGAAAACGAATTCGGCACGGTCTTACTGCCTCTTCGCCATCCCGCCGAAAATCCCGAGACCAAGGGCGGGCTGATTGACGTTATCGAAATTACCACTTATCGCAGCGAGCAGGGCTATTCCGATCGCCGTCATCCCGACCAGATCCGTTTTGAAAGCGAATTAGACAAGGATTTAGAGCGCCGTGATTTTACTATCAATGCTTTGGCTTTGGATTTGTCCGATTCCAAGCCGCAAGTCATCGATCTGTTCGGCGGCCAAAAAGATTTGAAAGCCAAGATCATCCGGGCCGTCGGCGAACCGAGCGACCGTTTTAAAGAGGATGCTCTCCGGATGTTAAGAGCCGTGCGTTTCAGCGCCCAACTCGGCTTCGTTTTGGAGCCTAAGACGCAACGGGCTATCCTTAAATTAGCCGGCAGTTTG
>Ga0265297_10006502_pt1 | contig 16910 bp, 18 predicted proteins | sample Munlanlwell13791_FD_192502 | JGI IMG/M metagenome (GOLD analysis project Ga0265297, IMG submission 192502) | Leachate microbial communities from a municipal landfill in Southern Ontario, Canada - Leachate well 137-91 | ecosystem: Engineered > Solid waste > Landfill > Unclassified | place...
AAGTGGACAAATTGAAGTAGTAAAATGGCTGATTAAAATTTCTAAAGAAAATGGAGATCTAATAAATATTCATGCGAATAATGAAGAAGCTTTTAGATTGAGTTGTCATGATGGACAATTAGAAATTGCAAAATGGTTAATGGAAATTTCAAAAGAGACTGGAGAGATAATAAATATTCATGCAAATAATGAAGAAGCATTTATAGGAAGTTGTAAATTTGGACAAGTAGAAATAGTAAAATGGTTATGTAGTTTATGTGACGATTATTATGTTGAAATAGAGGATGATAAAATAGTAAAATATAGAGTAAAAAATATATATAATAAATTTTTAAATGAAAATAAAGGAATAAAACCAATTTTAAAAAACTTGCAATTGGAAATTATTTAAAAGTTATTTTTTATATAAAACAGTTTTTATAAAAAAATTGAAAAATAAATAGAATAATAGGGCAATGAAAAATATATGATTGAAATGATAACAAAAGAAGAGTTTGAAGAATATTGTAGTAATAATAATTTAAGATATAAATTTAAAAACGAATATCAGCAAGAGGATGATTTAAAATTAGATTGGAATAATGATAATCTTTTCCGTGTTTTATGTTGTTATGGATATATAGAAACATTAAAATGGTTTTTAACTTTAGGAGAAATAAATATTCATGTATATAATGAAGAAGCATTTATATGTAGTTGTGAGAACGGTCATTTAGAATTAGCAAAATTGTTAATTAAAATTTCGAAAGAAAATGGAGAGATAATAAATATTCATGCAGAAAATGAAGAAGCATTTATAAGGAGTTGTATGAATGGACAACAAAACGATTTACTTTGTAAATCGTTTTGTTTCCAAAATCATTTAGCGCGTTGCGCTAAATGATTTTGACATTTAGAAATAGCAAAATGGTTAATTGAAATTTCAAAAGAAAATAATGAAATAATAAATATTCATGCAGATGATGAAGGAGCATTTAGAACAAGTTGTAAAAATGGACATTTGAGAATTGTAAAATGGTTATTAGAAATTTCGAAAGAAAATGGTAAAATAATAAATATTCATGCAGATGATGAAGGAGCATTTAGATATAGTTGTTTGAATGGGAAAATTGAAGTAGCAAAATGGTTAATTGAAATTTCAAAAAAATATGGAATGAAAATAAATATTCATGCAAATAATGAAGAAGTATTTAGATTAATTTGTAGAAATGGAAACATAGAAATTGCAAAATTGTTAATAGAAATTTCGAAAGAATATGGAGAGATGATAAATATCCATGCTAATAATGAATATGCATTTAGATTGAGTTGTAGGAAAGGACATATAGAAATAGCAAAATGGTTAATGAAAATTTCAAAAGAAAATGGGAAGATAATAAATATTCATGCAGCTTATGATTACGCATTTAGAGAAACTTGTCGGACTGGATATCTTGAAATAGTAAAATGGTTAATGAAAATTTGGAAAAAGAATGGAGATAAAATGAATATAAAATATGAATATGTATTTTTGAACAGTCTTATAGGTGGACATATAGAAGTAGCAAAATGGTTAATAGAAATGGCAAAAATGAATGGAAATAAAATTAATATTAGTACATATACAGAAGCATTCTTAGATAGTTTTAGATGTGGATATCTAAAAGTAGCAAAATGGCTATTAGAAATTGCGAAAGAAAATGGAGAGATAATAAATATTCATACAAATGATGAAGAAGCATTTATATGGAGTTGTGAAAATGGGAAAATGAAAGTAGCAAAATGGCTAATGAAAATTTCAAAAGAAAATGGAGAGATAATTGATATTCATGCAAAAGACGAAGAAGCATTTAGAGAGTGTTGTTTAAATAATCATATAAAAATTGCAAAATGGCTTTGTAGTTTATGTGATGAATATTGTTTTGAGATAGAAGATGATAAAATTGTGAGTTTTAGAATAAAAGATTTGTATGATGAATATTTAGAAAAAAACAGCGGAATTAAAAAGATAATAACAGAGTTGCAACTAAAAATTATCTAAAGTTGTTTTTCAATTAAAAAATTGAAAAATAAACTGTATAATATTCTAATAAATAATGTATGAATTAAAATGATAACAAAAGAAAAATTTGAAGAATATTGTAGTAAAAATAATCTGAGATATAAATTTAATTATAAACATTATGCAGAAAGAGAGTTATTAAAAAATTGGAATAATAACATTCTTTTTATTGTTTTATGTCAGTATGGATATTTAGAAACATTAAAATGGATTTTAACAATAGAAAAAATAAATATCCATATAAATGATGAAGAAGCATTTAGAATGAGTTGTAAAAATAAAAATTTAGAATTGGCACAATGGCTAATTGACAACAAAACAATTTACAAAGTAAATTGTTTTGTTTCCAAAATCATTTGGCGCTTTGCGCCAAATGATTTTGACATCTCGAAAGAAAATGGGAATATAATAGATATTCATGTAAATGATGAAGAAGCATTTTTTTGTAGTTGTTGTATTGGAAATTTAGAAGTAGCAAAATGGCTAATTGAAATTTCGAAAGAAAATGAAGAAAAAATAAATATTCATATTAATAATGAAGAAGTATTTAGATTTAGTTGTCATAATGTTAAAATAGCAAAATGGCTATTAGAAATTTCAAAAGAAAATGGAGAGATAATAAATATTCATGCAAATGATGAAGAAGCATTCATAAAAAGTTGTATAAATGGACAACGAAACAATTTACAAAGTAAATTGTTTCGTTTCCAACATTATTTTGCGCGAAGCGCCAAATGATTTTGACGTTTGGAAATAGCAGAATGGTTAATGGAAATTTCAAAAGAAAATGGTGAAATTATAAATATTCATGCAGAAGATGAAAAGCATTTGAAGAAAGTTGCAGATTTAATAATATTGAAGTAGCAGAATGGTTATGTAGTTTATGTGATGAATATTATATTGAAATTGAAAATAATAGAATAATAAAATATGGAATAAAAAATATGTATGATAAATTTTTGGAAGAGAATAAAGGAATTGAAAAGATAATAAGAAAGTTACAATTAAAAATTATTTGAAAGTCAAAAGAAAATAAAAATATAATTGTAAAATATAAATGAATTATGAAAATAAATATAATAAATATAAAAAAAAATATTTGAAGATAAAAAAAATGATAGGTGGAAGCAATAATATGGTTAATTATATGTATGAAAAAATTATCAATAATGAGATTCACAATATACAACAAGATGAAAATGGAATAATAATTTCATCAGAAAGAGAATTATTAGATATTATGAATGTTTTTTATTTCATACAACAGAATGATTTAGAAAATTTAGGATTATACAACTCAAAAATAGTTTTTATAGATGGAGAGAATTTTAAATTTAGTACATTAGGAAAGAAAATAAGAACGATAAGACCAGCAGAGCATCCAATGGTATTATTAATTGATATATTAATGACGAATTGTTATTATCCAATAATAATTTCGAAGAAACGTAAAGAGGAAATTATGAATGAATATATATATCTAAGATATGAAGATAGTATTATAGAAGATATAATTAGAAAACATTATATAAACATTCCATGTAATAATTTAATAAATTCAATAAGAGAAGGAAATAAAATTAAATATAGTAGATTTATTGGATTGATGGATAATATCAAAGAAAATAAAATACATGATGATTATTCGATAAGTTGTTCGTATGATATTGAAGGAGAAAGAGATGATATATTATTGATAATTTTAAGTAAATATTTTATGGAACAAAGAGTTGGACAAGAAGTATATTTTGCAACGAATGATTTTTTTGAAAATTTTGGTAGTATAAAAAATGAAATGATAAAAATAAGAATAGAATACGACGGATTAAACGTAATGTTTAGATTTTTTCAATCATTAAATGTTAAATCATTCAATTTTGTTAAAAAAATAAAAAATACTGAATAATAAGAATTAATTTTAACATAATACATTCTGATAACAAAAATTTTTAATAAGTATTTTTCACATATTTTATTTTAAAATTAATAGAAATATCAGTTATTTTCGATTTAAAAAATTGAAAATAATATTGAATAATGTATTTAATTAAATAAAAACAGTTATAATGATAACGAAAGAGGCATTTAAAGAATATTGTATAACTCATAATTTAAGACATAAATTTGAGAATAAATATTCTACAGAAAAAAAATTAGAATTAAGTTGGAATAACAATAATCTTTTTTGTGTATTGTGTTGTTATGGATACATAGAAACGTTAAAATGGCTTTTAACTTTAGGAGAAATAAATATTCATGTAAATAATGAAGAAGCATTTATATTAAGTTGTTGGTTTGGATATATAGAAATAGCAAAATGGCTAATAGAAATTTCAAAAGAAAATGGTGAAATAATAAATATTCATGCAAATAATGAAGATGCATTTAGATCCAGTTGTAATAATGTTAAAATGGAAGTAGCTAAATGGTTAATGGAAATTTCAAAAGAAAATGGTGAAATGATAAATATTCATGCGAAAAATGAAGAAGCATTTATATATAGTTGTTGGAATGGGAAAATAGAAATAGCAAAATGGCTAATGAAAATTTCAAAAGAGACTGGAGAGATAATAAATATTCATGCAAATAATGAAGATGCATTTAGAAAAAGTTGTTCTCACGGATTTATAGAATTAGCAAAATTTTTGTGTAATTTATGTGATGACTATTATATTGAAATAGAAGACTATAAAATAGTAAAATATGGTATTAAAAATATATATGATAAATATTTAGATGAAAACAAAGGAATTAAAACAATAATAAAAAAATTACAACTAAAAGTTATTTAATATTTATTTTTAATTTTTTTAAAATTGAAAATAAAATGGAATGATAAGTCTATATATAATTTATGATTGAAAATGATAACAAAAGAAGAATTTGAAGAATATTGTAGTAAAAATAATTTAAGATATAAATTTAAACATATTTATGTTTCAGAAAATAATTTAGAATTAAATTGGAACTACAATAATCTTTTTTTTGTATTATGTTGTTATGGATATATAGAAACGATAAAATGGTTATATACATCAGGAAAAATAAATATTCATGTTAATAATGAAGAAGCATTTATAATAAGTTGTTATTGTGGGCGTATTGAAGTAGCAAAATGGCTAATGGAAATTTCAAAAGAAAGTAAAATAATAAATATTCATAAAAATAATGAAGAAGCATTTAGAGAAAGTTGTAAAAATGGACAGATAAGAATAGCAAAATGGCTAATGAAAATTTCAAAAAAACATGGAGAAATGATAAATATTCATGCAAATAATGAAGAAGCATTTATATATAGTTGTAGAAATGGACATTTAAGAATAGCAAAATGGCTAATAAAAATTGCTAAAAAGAATAAAGAAATAATAGATATTCATGCAATGAATGAAGCATTTATAAATAGTTGTCAGTCAGGTTATTTAAAAATAGCAAAATGGCTAATAAAAATTGCTAAAAAGAATAAAGAAATAATAGATATTCATGCAAATTATGAAGGAGCATTTAGATATAGTTGTGGAGATAATGAAATAGAAGTAGCAAAATGGTTGATAAAAATTTCTAGAAATAATGGAAAAATAATAAATATTCATGTGATGGAAGAAGAGGCATTTATTATAAGTTGTATGCATGGATGTTTTGAAGTGGCAAAATGGTTAATAAAAGTTTCAAAAGAAAATGGGGAAATAATAAATATTCATATAAATAATGAAAAAGCATTTAGAGAAAGTTGTAAATATGGAAGAACAGAAATAGTAAAATGGCTAATAAAAATTTCAAAAGAAAATGGGGAAATAATAAATATTCATGCTAATAATGAAGATGCATTTATAAAAAGTTGTATTTTTGGACATATAGATATAGCTAAATTATTAATAGAAAATTCAAAAGAAAATGGAGAGAAAATAGATATTCGAGCAAAAAATGATGATGCGTTTAAAAGTAGTTGTTATTATGGACATATAGAAATAGCAAAATGGATTTGTAATTTATATGATGATTATTATATTGAAATAAAAAACAATAAAATAGTAAAATATGGAATTAAAAATATGTATGATAAATATTTAGATGAAAACAAAGGAATCAAAAAGATAATAAAAAAATTACAACTAAAAGTTATTTAATAGTTATTTTCAATTTCATAAAAAATTAAAAATAACATAATATTAAAGTCTTTTAATAATTCAAACATTATTCTTTTTCTATTTCATTAGGTGAAATATTGAACCACTCGCTATTACTATAATACTTAGGTTGTTCATATAAATTTGGTTCATTTATTATTACATGTTCATTTATAATTTTTGGATTATAATATTTATATTCATTTATTGCCTTTATCATTTGTTTAGCAACTTCTCTTGTATCCATTCGTCCACAACCATTACACATACCTGTGAATATTATATCTACATCATTTATATTTTCTTTTTTGTTTACTAATATATTATATAATGTTGCAATAGTTGCAAAATATGCATTTCTTGTTTTTGATACATTTTGTGGCAATAACATTGTAGGACTAATAACAAGTTTTTTTTCACAACTAGTTTTTATAATAATTGAACTTCCTATAGGTAAATATTTTCTTCCTAATAATGTTGTTTTTCCATATTTTTCAATATATTTTTTAACAATTTTTTCTATATTTGGAAATATAACTCGTGATAGACATAAATCAATTCCTCCATCCATAAATCCTAAAGTATTTGCTGGAGAAATATAATAGGTCTTTCTTTTACATTTATATTCTTCTAATCTCATCCAGTATGTTTCATAATTACTAATTTCTTTTACTTTATCTATAAAATCTCCATTTATTGATATAAATATTATTGGCATTTAATATTATTCAGATTTTTTTTTTAATATTTTTTCATATGAAATGATTTTAATCAATGAAATCTATAAATTTTTAAAATTTATAGAAACAATAATTGTTAAAAATACATTTAAAAAATGATTATTACTTATTTTTTTTACTAATTCAAATGCATAAACATAAAAAAGAGTAATATGAAGAATTAATTTATAGTTGTTAAAATTACATAAAAAATAAAATTTGATATGATCTATCATAATTACGAAAAAGTATTCTAGAGATATTCATGTGTATAACTTGATAAAAAAATATAGCATACACAATATATTTATCATTTATTATTCTGAATATATTATCAATATATTTACTCATAACAATTTCGATATTATATTTGTTTTCAGATATTTTATTTCCATCGAAAAAGAAATAAATTCGTTCAGGTTTATCAATACTACCAACAAATTGGAATGAAATTTTGTTAAAAGAAATATAATAACTTGTACTTTTATCAATTAAAAAATCACTGACTTTAATATCAGAACCATTATCTAAATTAAATATATGTGTTAAACTACACTACATAAATCAAATATATTTGGAAATCTACCATGTGTTTTATCTTTTACAAGTTGTTTTGTTATTTCAAAAGATTCACCACCAATTCCAAATTCTACTATTTTTTTTAGTTCATCTAATATTTCAGATATTTTAATTTCTAAACATCTTTCTTTTTTATCGATTATCATAATATTACCATCATGTAATGTATCTTCTTTCATTTACACACTACAATAATTAATTAGATATTTCATACAATTAAAATTTCAATTTTCTTTTGCGTAAAATTTGATAAAAATGTACAGCATACTCAATATATTTATGATTTATTATTCTTAGTACATTATCAATATTTTTACTTATGACAATATTGACATTATATTTTTTTTCAGAAATTTTTTTTCCATCAAAAAAGAAATAAATTTGTTCTGGTTCATTAATGCTACCTAAAAATTGAAATAAACTTGGTCCAAAAAGAAGATAATAACTTGTGATTTTGTCAATTGAAAAATCACTAACTTTAATATCAGAGTTATTATCTAAATTAAATATATGTGTCGAACTACTACGTAAATCAAATATATTTCGAAATCTATTATGTGTTATATCAGTTACACTTTGTTTTGTTTTTTCGAAAGAGTCGCCTGGCCCTTTTTTTATTATTTCTTTTTTTATTTCATCAAATACTTCAGACATTTCAATTTCTTTGCTGCCGCCTTTATTATTAATTATCATAAGACAATGTTCATCTGTCATTTTTACACTATAATAATCAATTGTATATTTCATACAATTAAAATTTCAATTTTTTTCATACGATTTGATTTATAAAAATTAAATTGTATGAAAAAAATTGAAAAAAAAAATATATTGAATAGTTTAATAAAATATAAAAAAAGTAAACAAGTAATAAATGACAGAGATAGCAGAAATGGAATTGGAACAATTGAGAGAAAGATTATTTGAAGAGAAAATAATATTACTTAAAGAGATAAGAAAATTATTTAAAGAGGAAGGTGTTAATCCCGATTTTCCAGAAGTGTATGAACATTTTTTTTTTGGTATTGATGGGTCATTCAATGTACAAATGATATATACGATAACAAAAGAAGATATGATTTTGCATTCGAAAAAAGTCAATATAAAACCAAACGAAGATGATGATGATTGGTTTAGGATGAAAGTTTATGGAGACAAAATTTTTTTCACAGATTCTAATGGAATGAGAGTGTATAATGAGAGATTGGAGGTAATTTTGCAGCATGATTTGAGTCAGAAAGAATTGGATGAAAGAGATGTATATTGTTTCAAATATAATAGAAAAACTAGTAAACTGAAGATATGGCTAGCGAGTAATGTAGGATGTGAATGTGAAAGTGGAGATTATCATAATATAAAAGGAGTAAACAAAAAAAATATAATAGAATTTGAAATTTAATCTTGAAAGATAAAATAATAATAAATTAAATTTATCAATGTTAATATTGATAAATTTACCAAGAAATAAAAAATTGAAAAAAAAACATATTGAACAGTCTAATAAAATATAAAGAAGTGAACAAGTTAGAAATGCAAGAGAGGGAAGAAAGTAGAAGATTGTTTGAAGAAAGGAGAAGATTACTTGAAGAGAGGAGAAGTGTATTTGAAAAGCAAGGAGTTAATCCTGATTATCCAGAAGAGTATGAACATTTTTTTATTGGAGTCGATGCATCATTCAATGTTCAAACACTATATACGATAACAAAAGAAGATATGGTGTTGCATTCGAAGAAAGTCAACATTCAACCAAACGAAGATGATGATGATGATGATTATTGGTTTAGGATGAAAGTTTATGGAGACAAAATTTTTTTCACAGATTTTAATGGAATGAGAGTGTATAATGAGAGATTGGAGGTAATTTTGCAGCATGATTTGAGTCAGAAAGAATTGAATGAAAGAGATGTATATTGTTTCAAGTATGATAGAAAAACTAGTAAACTGAAGATATGGCTAGCGAGTAAAATATATAGTTTTTGTGAAAGAGATAAGTATCATAATGTAAAAGGTGTAGATGAAAAAGATGTAATAGTATTTGAAATTTAATTTTGAAAGGGAGAAAAAAATTGAAAAAAAAAATATATTAGAAAGTCTGATAAAATAAAAAAGTGAAGAGAAAAATGGAAGAGATTAAGAAAGAAATTATTTTTATGAATGAAATAGTAGCTGAAAGTTGTGTTGTTAATATTTTGAAGGACTTTATGAAAGTGATGGAAACAGAACCAGAAAAAGTAGTAGAATTTTTCAAGTATTTTGATGAGAGAGAGAAGATATCTAAAGAAAAATATATGAAGTATATAGAAGAGAAGAAGGAGAAAGAAAAAGAGGAGAAGAGATATGAGTTAGAACATCCTGAAGATCCAAGAGTGATTGAGAAGAAAAAAAGAGAAAAAAGTGTGATTGGAACAGCAAAGTTGCTATTAGAAATTTCAAAAGAAAATGAAAAAATAATTTAGAAAAATATTTAATTCTTAAATTAAATATTTTTAGAAACATATAAAAATGAAATTTTTGTCTCACTATTTATATATAAAAGGAATATTTAAACTTTTATATAAACAGTAGTAAATATTGTAGCAGAGTAGACGAAAAAGATGTAATAGTATTTGAAATTTAATCTTGAAAGGGAGAAAAAAATTGAAAAAAAAAATATATTAGAGAGTTTGATAAAATAAAAAATGAAGAGAAAAATGGAAGAGATTAAGAAAGAAATTATTTTTATGAATGAAACAGTAGCTGAAAGTTGGGTTGTTCATATTTTGAAGGATTTTATGAAAGTGATGGAAACAGAACCAGAAAAAGTAGTAGAATTTTTCAAGTATTTTGATGAGAGAGAGAAGATATCAGAAGAAAAATATATGAAGTATATAGAAGAGAAGAAGGAGAAAGAAAAAGAGGAGAAAAGATATGAGCAAGAACATCCGGAAGATCCGAGAGTGATTGAGAAGAAAAAAAGAGAAAAAAAGTGGAATGGAACAACAAAGTTGCTATTAGAAATTTCAAGAGAAAATGAAAAAATAGAAAATGAAAAAATAATTTAGAAAAATATTTAATTCTTAAATTAAATATTTTTAGAAACATATAAAAATGAAATTTTTGTCTCACTATTTATATATAAAAGGAATATTTAAACTTTTATATAAACAGTAGTAAATATTGTAGCAGAGTAGACAAAAAAGATGTAATAGTATTTGAAATTTAATCTTGAAAGATGAAATAATAATAGGATATGTAAAAATGACATATTTATTTTATAGATATTGTGATTAATGATAATTATTAAAAGATTTTTGAAAAAAGAAATCAGAATAAAATATTTTATTTATAAAAATAAAATATTTGAAAAACAATTTAATTTTTATAGTTTTTGATAGTTTTTGATAAATTTATCAAGAAAATCAGTTTTAGATAAATATTCAGTGTCATCCAATTCAGACAAAAGAAGACAACCTGCCATACCATCATCATTATAAATGAATATATTAAATTTATTATTTTTATTACAGAGAACAAACCAAGGACGACTTAAAATTTCAGCTGGAATAGATTTTTTTATTTTAACACAGGACAATAAGAAAGTAAATTCTGTAGAATTATCAATAATATCACTTAACTTATAATCACCAACAGTATGAAATCTGATAGAAAATTCCATTTTGGTAAGACGTGGACAAAGAATAAGAATATCAGGTGGAATAATGTTCATATTATTAACAAATTTAAGACCATAAATATATGAGCCTCCTATTTCTAATTTACAGTATAAATTATCGAAATTTTTAGTTCTATTATTGATTATAATGTTTAATGATTTAATATTTTTATTGTTAACATCGAAAAAATTTTGATTAAATAATAATTCTTTTTTGTCCAATTGTTTTACATACCATTCACTGTCTTCACTATTCACGAAATTAAAACGTTTAGTAATAGATACATCATCTTCTAAATAATCTAAAACTGATTTTTTTGTGAAATTAATGTTTGACATTCATTAAAAAGTTTTTTGTATTTTTCATAAAATATTTTTTCTTCTTCCTGTTCAATTTTTATTTTTTCCTGTTCCATTGTATTAAATTATTATATTTTATTTTTATTTTTTTATGTCAAGTAGAACAGATATAATTTTCATTAAAATAAAAAAAATGAAATAAAAATGGAATATAAAAGATAAGATAATATTATAAAACATAAATCAATAATGATAGATTGTGTGATACATTTAGCAGATATACATATAAAATATGGAGATATTGAAGCTAGTAGATACAATGAATATTTGAGAGTATTTGATAATTTAGAGAAACAATTAGAAAAAGATATTACAAAAAACACGATTATAGTAGTAGTTGGAGATATATTACATTATAAATCGAAGATAGATAAATATGGGATTAGATTATTTAATAGATTTATGAAAATAATAAGTAAGAAAACGAAAGTTGTAATAATAGGTGGAAATCATGATAAAGGAGTCGAGAAAGAAGATATTATAGGAGGATTGATAGAGGTATTTGATAATGAAAATGTAATATATATAAATGAAACGACAAATTACAAGATTGATAATGTAGTATTTGGAGTGAAATTATTTAATGATGAAGACATGGTAATTCCAGAAAACTTTGTGAAACCGTATGAATATAAGATTATGTTATATCATGGTGGAATAAATAAAGCGAAAATGCAAAATGGGCAAGATATTAAAAGTAAAGTATCTTTAGAAATGTTTAATAACTATGATTTTATAATGTTAGGAGATATACATTTAAGGCAGAAAGGTATTAATTGGGGATATAGTGGAAGTTTGATACAACAAAATTATGGAGAACCGGTAATAGAACATGGATATTTAATATGGAATTTAAGAGAAAAAACTATTATTGAAAGAAATATATATAATGACATAGGATATTTTAATATCAAAGACGATGGAAAAAAGTTTTTAGTGAGAAAAGATAATTTAGAAGATTTAGTTAAGAAAGAAGGAATTCCTGATAAATTTAAAATAATGATAACAACTAAAGAAAGAAGTGAGGTTAAAATCAATGATAGATTGAAAAAGATAATTAAAGGTGATATTATGATAGAAAAGATTATAATAGAAGAAAAAGAGGAAAAAAAAGAGAAAGAAGTAAATGATGAGAATATTGATATTGATAAATATATGATAGATAATTTAGAAGAGAAAGAAGGTAAAATGTGGGAAAATATAAGAAAGGATAAAAATAAGATTTATTTAAATGAGGAAGATTATCCAGAAAGTTTAAAAGACAATATAAAAAAAATAAATAATGATATTGACAGAATTAAATTTGAAGAGCAAAAAGACAAAGAAAATATGACAAAGATTAAATTAATTGACATGAAATGGAATTGGATTTTATGTTTTGGTGAGAAAAATTATTTTAATTTCGAGAATTTAAAAGATAATATTGTAATGATAGGAGGAAAAAATGGAAGTGGAAAGACATCATTTTTTGAAGTGATATGTTTAGGTTTATTTGGGAAACAAATAATGTCGCGAAGTAGTGAATTATTGTCGATAATTAACTTAAAAAGTCCGAAGGAAACAGGAAAAATTGTTATTAACTTTATGAAAAATGATATTAAATATACATTGAAAAGATTTTTTATACCAACATCAAAAGGGAAATCTGTTCAACCAAAAGCGGAATTATATAAAGGTGAAGAACAAATGTGTGATAAAGTTACAGAAACCAATGAATGGATCAAGGAAAATATAGGAACGTTAGAGACATTTTTGCTTAATACAATGATAACACAAAACAGTGATTTAGATTTTTTTAGTATAACTGGAACTGAACAAATGAATATGTTAGGAACTGTTATGAATTTTGATGAGATTCAAGTTATTGAGAAAGGGTTAAATAAGATGTCAAGTATATATGAACATACAATTAAGAGTTTAAATATATATAATGAAATATTAAGTGAAACGATAAATAAACCTAACAATATTGAAGATGTTATTAAGAGAATAGAAGAAATTAAAACAATAATTGAGAAGAATATAAAAATTTTAAAAGATAAAAATAAGGAGTTGAATAATATTGATATTAATGAGTTTAGTAGAACGGATGAAGAAATTAGTGAGGAGATAGAAGTTAAAGAAAAAAATATAGTTTTAGGGAGAAAAAGGGATGAGATAATCGAGGAAATTGGAAAAATAAAAGATGAGATAGATAAATTGAAGGGAGAAAATATTAACATAACAGATACAAAAGAAAATATAATTAAAAGACTGAATGAATTAAAGAAAGACGTAGAAAAAGAACATGATAAAGTTGAGTATTATAAGGAAGAGCATAATGAAATTATAAAAGAATTAGAGAAATTAGAAAAGGATAAAAATGTGAGAGTATTTGAAAAAAATAACAATATAATTAGGCCGACAATAGAAAAGGAAGATATAAAGAAGATGGAGAAGAGTATAAGTGAAATGAAGAGTAAAATTGATAATATATCATTATATGAACTAAGTGATAAAGATATTAAGAAAGAGTATGATGAAATTATAAAAGAAGAAAATAAAGAGAAAAGTGATAGAAGTAGAAGAAAAGAAAGGAAAAATGAAATAGAAAAAGAGATAAAAGAGAACAATATGAGAATAATGAAAAAAGGAATAAGTAAAATACCGAAAAAGACGAAAGAAGAATATGAAAAGTTTGAGAAGGAATATGAGGAATTGGAGGAAACTATAATAGATGATATAAAATTGTTAGAAAAAATAAAAGTAAATGAAGAAAATAAGATAAGACGAGATGAAATAAGAAAGAGGATAGAAAAAATTGAGAGAAAATATAAATTTGAAGATAAATGTGAGAGTTGTAGGTATAATAAAAAAGTATTAAAAGGTGATTTAGAAAACGAATTAAACAAAATTGTTATAGAAAATATAGAAGACATTGATGAAGAAGAAAAGAAAAGTAAAGAAGAAAGAATAGTGAGATGGGAAAAAATAAATAGGAATGTAAATGAATATAACAATGTGATGGAAGAGTGGGAGGAATATGAGAAGAACATGAAAAAAATAAAGAAATTGAAAGAGATAAATGATAAATTAGAAGAGGAGTTAAAAAACATTAATGAACAAGATAATGAGAATAATAAAACAGAAAAGAAGAAAAAAGAAATAGAATATTGTATGAATACAAGAGACAAATGTAATGAAGATGAGAAGATGATAAATGAACAGAAGAAGAGATGGAATGAATATGTAATATATGAGGAGAATAGGAAGAAAAGAGAGAAGTATGATAAATTAAGGGAAGAAAAAGAGGAAATGGATAAGATAAAGAAAGAAAATGAAGAATACAAAATGTGGGAAGAAAAGAAGGAAGAATATAATAGATTAGAAAAAGGATTAAAAATGATAATGAGAAATGAGAAGATAAAAATAAGGACAAAATTAGAAGAAGAATTAAATAAAGAAGAAAAAAGTGATAAAGCGAAAGAAAGGATAAATATATTAAAAAACGTGTTAAAAAAGAGAGAAGACTATAACAATATGAGAGAAAGTGAGAAGATAGTAGATAAGAGTAGGGAAGAAATGTTAAAAATAGAAAGAGAAAGGGGAAAGATAGAAAAAGAAAATGATGAAAGAAAGAAAGGAAAGGAAGAAAGAGAAAGAGCGGAAAAAGAGATGAAAAAAATAACAAGAAGAATGGGAATAATGAAAAAAATAACAGAAGTATTAAGGGAATCACATAAGGATATATATGAGAGATATATAATACCGAAAATAGAAAGAGAAGTTAATAAAATAGTAAATAAGATGACAATGAATGAGATAGAATTGAAACATGAGTTAGTAGAGATACAAAAGGCTACATATAAATTTGGGATTAAATGGATGATAAAGGATAGAGGAGTTATAGTACCAATAAATAAGGCATCAGGATTTCAAAGATTTATAATAGGTATGGGAATGAGAATAGGATTAACAAGAATAGGAGTAAGTAGTATAAATTGTGGAATATTATTTATAGATGAAGGATTTACATCATGTGATGATGGACATATGGGACAAATAGGAGAATTTCTAAACAATATAATAGATGAGGGTTATTGTAATAAGATAATATTAGCCACACATTTGGAGATGGTAAAAGAAAATGTGGATAGAATAATAAATGTGATACAAGATCATTTTATAGTGAGAGAGTAAAATTGAAAATGAAACAGAATGACAAGTTGATATAAAATTTATAAGTGGAAATGATAACAAATGATTATCAAATTATTAATCTTGTATTTGAAAATATTTTTTAAGTTAAGTAATGAAAAATATTACTTTCATAGTAATGCTATTAAAATTACGAATGAATATTTTTTTATAAAAATTATTTTTATAAAAAAGTATTTATATGTTTTCATATGAATACCAGATATCGATCTTCTTTTTTATGGAAGATCGACAGTGCCATGGGAAATTATGTACTCCAGGAGGTAGGGATAATCCTTCGGGTATCCTTTAATGCAAAAGGAAAATACCCGCGGGTCGTTGTCAGACGATGCAGTGATCACAAAAGAAGAAAGACTGATCCCTTCAAGGATCAGTCTTTCAATACTTTCAATGACCATTTCATTTTCGAAGAAACGATAGGGCTTGAGCTTCAACATAAGTTGAAGCTCGTAATTCACAGTTCTAGCAGATTCTTTAGCAGCTTCCAAATCGATAGGCATGGATCCTTCAATAACAATAAATTAATTGTAAATGGAACGTATAAGCAATTTAATTTTTCAATTTTTTTTGTATATTTGAAATAGAATTGAATATTCAAATAACTAATAAAATGATGATATATTGAATTTGATAATTTTATTAGTTATTTTGATGTTATTTTTGATAAAACTAACAGAAAAATAATCTTTATGAAAAAAAATTGAAAATAAAACAGAATGACAAGTTGATATAAAATTTATAAGTGGAAATGATAACAAAAGAAGAGTTTAAAGAATATTGTAGTAAAAATAATTTAAGATATAAATTTGAGAATAAATATTATCAAGAAAAAATATTAAAATCGAATTGGAACATTAATAATCTTCTTATGGTATTATGTTGTTATGGATATATAGAAACGATAAAATGGCTAATAACTTTAGAAAAAATAAATATTCATGCAAATAGTGAAAAAATATTTAGATATTGTTGTGAAGGAGGTTATATAGAAGTGGCAAAATGGTTAATTGAAATTTCAAAAGAAAATGGTAAAATAATAAATATTCATGCGAAAAATGAAGAAGCATTCATACGGAGTTGTAAGTATGGAAATTTAGAAGTGGCGAAATGGTTAATTGAAATTTCGAAAGAAAATGGAGAAATAATAAATATTCATGCAAATAATGAAGAAGCATTTAGAGAAAGTTGTAAAATTGGATATATAGAAGTAGCAAAATGGCTAATTAAAATCTCGAAAGAAA
>Ga0265297_10006504_pt1 | contig 16905 bp, 16 predicted proteins | sample Munlanlwell13791_FD_192502 | JGI IMG/M metagenome (GOLD analysis project Ga0265297, IMG submission 192502) | Leachate microbial communities from a municipal landfill in Southern Ontario, Canada - Leachate well 137-91 | ecosystem: Engineered > Solid waste > Landfill > Unclassified | place...
CGGATCACGGCAATCCCGACTTCAACATCCTTCTCAACAAGCTGCCGCAAATCATCGGCCGTCATCTCCTTGACCACAACAGCCGCCGCGTAATCAGACGTCAGATAATCAACGGCATCCTCAAAAGAATATTCCTCGGCATCTCTGACGCTTTGTGTGGAGGTTTGCTGATCATTTGAGACCGTACTCGAGGGAGTGAGGGAAAGCTCATCCTGCAAAAAGGCCGCGCTCGGATCGATCGGAACATCGGACGTCTGGGACGTCTGATTTCCCTGCTGGGAACTGGAGGAATCGCCGGTTGCGTCGGCCTCGGGCTGATAGGACGTTACACGGGTTTCAGAGCTGGGCGCAATGTCAGCAAAACCGGAAGGGATCGTTTGGGAAAATAAAAATGCAAGAATAACAAGAGAAGCCAGGATCCTTCTGGGGACGGAATGCGGGAGCTGACGAGAACGACTATTTTTTATATTCATTTTTTCGCCCTTTCGCAACTGGATTTTTAACGATCCCTGCTCAAGACCGCAGAGAGAGGTGTCCAATATGCATCGATTTCACGGTTCTTCCGAAGGCTAACATGCCTTTCCAGGCTTGTCAATGTTTGTAACATGTTCATATTAAACGACTTACGATTATTTCTGTATTTTAAAAAAGCAGTTTAAAAAGTGGATAACCCGGGTTTGGCAATTCTAAAGGGCTCAAGTTTTCCAGCAACGATTTTTCCCAAGATAAAAATCCCGCCTGAATTCTGTCGCTTTTCTGCCGCTCAAACTTCCGGAAAACGATAATTAAGAATCTGTAATGCCGCGGGATAACTTGGATTGGCCTGGAATACAGCGTGGAATAATGAAAAGGGTGACGTCAAAACCGATATAACTTTTTGTCTTGATTGAAAACTATAAAATATAGAAGGCCTTTTAAAAAGGGCCTTCTATACTAAACGCAGCAAATGGTCGGGGTGACAGGAATTGGCTCCCCTCCGGGGCAGGCCACCCGCACTTATAAACATGACTTTTGTCATGTTTATCGTCAAGTGCTCCCTTCAATTCCTCTCGACACGAAGGGGCCTGGTTCTCAAACCAGGTCCCGACGTTGACGTAGGGCGAAATCCCTTGAAAGCCCACGTCATCGCACTTGTGCATTGAGCACAAGTGTCAACCCGAAGTAAAGATCGCCCTAATGCAAAAAACGCATTAGGACAGACCATTTTGTTTACTCAAAAACAAAAATAAAAGGCCTTCCAAAAAGGAAGGCCTTTTATTCTGCGTAACAAAATGGTCGGGGTGAGAGGAATTGAACCTCCGACATCTTGCTCCCAAAGCAAGCGCTCTAGCCCCTGAGCTACACCCCGATGTATCCTATTTATAAAAAATCAATTGAAACATCGGGGTAGTCCTGATTTCCTTAGATTTTTTTAAACAGAAATCAGGGCACACCGACGTAAATGTTATTGTTATTGTATCGACGGAACCCGCGGATGGCAAATGCTTCTCAGAATATCGACCGCTCTTTGTAAACACTCAAGACAAGTCCCAAACACATGCAGGTCATAATAAAGGAAGATCCCCCATAACTGACCAGGGGAAGCGGCACCCCGGCGATCGGCATCAGTCCGATGGTCATTCCGATATTGATTATCACATGCGAAAAAAGAAGCGCAAGCACTCCCCCGCAAAGTATCTTCGCTTTCACGTCCGTCGTATGCTGCATGATCAGGAAGATCGAGTGGAAAAGGAACCCGTAGAGACATAACACAAGAAGACCCCCGAGAAATCCCAATTCCTCCCCGATCACGCAGAAGATAAAATCCGTGTGGTGCTCGGGGACGAAATGAAGCTGTGTCTGCGTCCCGTGCAAATATCCTTTGCCCCAGAACCCTCCCGACCCGACCGCGATTTTGGACTGGAGAGCCGTGTAGCCGGAACCCAGCGGATCGAGGTTGGGGTTGAGAAATACCATCAAACGTTTTTTCTGATAGGCCTTGAGAAATCCCCATGCCAATGGAGCGGCCAATGCCAGCGCGCTAAAACTCGCGATCAGGAAACGCTTCCGCACGCCCCACAGGAAAAGCATGACGATGGACATGGGAATAAACAGGAGCGCTGTTCCGAGATCGGGCTGTTTGAGGATCAGAAAGAGAGGGACCGCCAGAAGCAAAAGGGCAATGCTCACCGTTTTCGCCTGTCCTTCCCAGGGATGATGTGATCCCAGAAAATTAACACCCGCCAGAAGCGCCCCGACCTTCGCAAATTCCGAAGGCTGGATCGCAATCGGACCCAGCGCAAGCCACCTCTGGGCACCCGAAACCTTGCTGCCAAAAAAATCGACCAACACAAGCAAAATAAGCGTCAGAATATAAAAAGGATACGAAACACTCAAAAAGGGGCGGTATCCGATGAGGGGCACGCCGATCAGCACGGCCAAACCCACAAGAATCCAGAAAACCTGTTTGGCCTCATAGTTCCCGGGGTCGCGATAGGACGCGCTGTAAATGAAAAGGATCCCGATCGCCGCCAGGGCCACGACCGAAAAAAAGAGCGGAAAATGGATCCCGTTAAGCAATCGGCGCAGCATTAAGGCCCTTCCATGTCTCGAGCATCTGTTTCACAAGACGCGCACTCGTGATGCCGCCGGACCCGCCATGTTCCACGAACACGACGAATGCGATCTTCGGGTTTTTATAGGGGAAAAATCCGGTCATCCAGCTGTGTGACTTCTGGGGCGGCGCCTGCGCGGTCCCTGTCTTGCCGGCCAGTTTATCAAAATCCACACGTGCCAGCTGCCCGGTCCCGTAGTCTGATTCCACGACTTGAAGCATGGCTCTTTTGATCACATCGAGATTCTCCTCATGAATGGCCACCCGGGAAATCCCGGGTATTACCGTACGGTCCCCAACAACCAGATGGGGCTCCACGACCTTGCCGTTCTTCGCAATGATCGAGGTGAGACGAAGAATTTCGAAGGGGGTCACGAGCATATAACCCTGCCCGATCGCCATATTGAGAGTTTCGCCCTGGTACCAGGGCCGATTGAAATGCGCCTTTTTCCACGCGGAATCCGGAATGAGACCGGGGGCCAGGCGTGAGATCTCGAGCTTCAAGGGTTCGCCAAGGCCGAGTTCATGAGCGTAATGCGCGATCTCGTCCGGAGTCAGTTTTTTGGCCACATTAAAAAAATAGACATTGCAGGAACGCTCGAGAGCCTCATAGAGATTGAGGTTCCCGTGCCCCTCATGAAACCAGCAATGCGCAGGCTTCGACTTGGGACCCAATTGGAAAGAGCCGGTGCACCGGAACCGTGTTTGTGGAGTGATCCTCCCGAGATCAAGTCCCGCAAGCGCCGTTACCAGCTTGAAGATCGAACCGGGAGGATAAGCGGCATTGATCCCGCGATCCAGCATCGGGGAGTTTTCGTCCTTCAGTACATGAAGACGCTGTTCACTGGATGCCGGGGAGACAAAGATATTCGGGTCATAGGCCGGCGCGCTGGCCATTGCCAGAAGCCCGTCCGTCTCAAGATCCAGCACGGCAATGCTCGCGTGCAGGCCCTTGATCATGTCCATGATCTTCTTCTGAAATTCGAGATCCAGCGTAAGCGTGACATCGGACCCCGGTTCAGGCTCGCGTTCTGAAAGAACCCGGACCATCTGGCCTCGCGCGTCCACTTCGATCTGCTGCCCGCCCCGCCATCCGCGCAAGGAATCGTCAAACGCTCTTTCAATACCGGCCCGGCCGATCTTGGAGTTCACTCCGAACCGGTCGCGGTCCATTACATCGTACTCACGGCGATTGATCGTCCCGATGTAACCGATGACATGCGAAGCGGTTTCGCCGTAAGGATAATAACGGATACCCCCGACGCGAACGCTCACGCCCGGAAGTTCCGGCCGCCGTTCCTCAATAAGGAACGCAAGCTCCTGAGGAATGTCTTCCATGATCACCGCCGGCGCAAACGGATACTCACGTCCCGCACTCATGCGTCTGCGGACTTCTTTTTCCGGGATCTTCAATAACCTTGCAAGTCTCGGATAGACCTCGGGGGTTATATCTTCCGGGATCGCAATAACGTTGTACGAAGGGCGATTCGCGGCAAGCAGCCGTTCCTTCTGGTCGAATACGCGGCCGCGAGGGGCCTCAAGAGGAATAAGACGAACGCGGTTACGTTTGCTGAGTTCGTAGTAGTAAGGCCCGCGCACGACCTGAGTTTGGAAGAGCCCCAACCCCAGAAGGGTCACGAAGACAAAAACGAATACCTGAAAGAAATGGAATCGTGTGAACATCAGCGAAAAAGTTCGTATTGTTTGGCGGAGGAGTGGTCGAACCACCGGTTCGTAAGAAAATTAAATACAGGCAAGAGAGCGCTTGTGTAAAGCGCCGTCATCGCGATCATCCCCAAATACCCCCAAACGAAGGACGGCGGCAATTCGCCCGCATAGCTCACCAGAAGTCTTAAAGCCCCCGCACAAAAGACAAAAAGGAACGTAATGATGAGATAGATCCCCGGCATTTGGCGTTCCATTTTCCGGACTAAAAAATCAAGCGCCAGGGCCAAGGCGACCAGGAGAGTCGCATCGAGCCCGATCAAACCACCCCCCAAAAGGTCCCGTAAAAGCCCGGCCCAGAACGCGACGTAAACGGTCTTGGAGGACCCCCATTCGAAAGCGGCGTAGCAAATGAAGAGGTAAAGGAGGCTCGGATATACGGAATAAATCTGAAAGACCGGCATCACAGACCCGTCCAGGACCGCGAGCAGGAGAAAATAAAGAATTACTTTTGCGGAGACGAGACGAGGCATAGCACTTCCTCAAGCTTGGAAAACGGCACGGAAGGTTTGACGAGAGCGAGAAGATGCAGTCCGTCGCTGTCGCGCTCGACGGATTCGATTTTCCCGATCTGGAGGCCTTTTTGAAAAATACTTCCGACGCCGGACGTGATCACATCCTCCCCGATCGCAACCTCAGCATCCAGGGCCAGATATTTCATTTGCAGCCTGTCCGTACCGATCCCGGCGATGATTCCCTGGGCACGGCTTGTCGCGGTGAGCGCACTTACGCGGGAATCCGAGTCCGGCAAAAGGATTGCGTGAGCCGTGTAGGGTTCGACTTCCAGAATCCGTCCCGCCAATCCTTCCGGCACGACTACCATCATGTCTTTTTTGAGATTGTGGCGGCTCCCCTTATCCAAAAGAATAACTTTTTTCCAGGGTGTCACATCTTCTCCAATCACCCGGGCACCGATGGTGCGCGTGGCAAGCGGCAGGCCAAAGTTAAGCAGTTTCTTGAGCCGCCGATTCTCCCGATCTATTTCACGAAAACGGCTCAGTTGACCTTCAAGCGCCTGAATGCGCGCACGGTATTCATTCTGTTTTCCGACCGCGTTCAAAAAATTCCCGGATTGATAGCGAACCATGTAAAGGCCCTCCCGAAGACTGCTTCCGAGTACAAGCGCGGGCCGGACGACGGTGGAGAAAACAGAATGGACAGACTCGTTCAAACGGGGGTATTGAAAAAAAACAATGAGGGCTATGACGGGAACCGCAAGAAAGTAATACGAACGCCAGCGCCGCATGGGGGCAAAATCTCCGATAAGCGAAAAAAAAGATTCTGAAAAAACGACTGCTTCAGATACCAGGAGGTCACTTTCGGGGAGCGCTAAAACGGGGAAAATTCTCTAGCCTTTGTCCGCTATTCAAGAAAAAAACTGAAGACAAGGACGGCACTGCGAACCCATAAAATCAACAGAAACGCAGTACTAGTATTCCCGGGTAGCGTTGCTGTTCACCGACAGGCGCTTCAGAAGGTGGAAATCGCTCAAATAACGACCCGTACCAAGCGCCACGGCGGTGAGAGGATCTTCCGCGATGTGAACGGGAAGCCCTGTTTCTTCGCTGATCAACTTATCAAATCCCCTTAAAAGCGATCCCCCTCCTGCCAAGATCAAACCCCGATCAATCAGATCCGCGGATAATTCCGGCGGCGTCCGCTCCAGCGCGATACGAACAGCTTCAAGGATAGCAGAAAGCGGCTCGGAGAGGGCTTCACGGATTTCTTCGCTGGTCACACTGATCGTTTTCGGCAATCCGGCGAGAACATCGCGTCCTTTAACGTCCAGTGTCGTTTCTTCTTCGAGAGGGTATGCGGAACCGATACGGATCTTGATCTCTTCGGCCGTACGCTCCCCGATCATCAAGTTATAGGCCTTTTTCAGGTGCGACGTGATCGACTCATCAAACTCATCGCCGCCGATGCGAATGCTTTTTGCAAACACGATACCCGAAAGAGAGATCACGGCAATCTCGGTCGTTCCGCCGCCGATATCAATGATCATGTTCCCGGCCGGCTCATGGATCGGAAGTCCGACACCAATCGCTGCGGCAATGGGTTCCTCCACAAGATAGACCGGCGTGCGAGCTCCGGCCCGTTCCGCAGAATCTTTCACGGCGCGTTTTTCGACTTCGGTGATCCCGCTCGGAACTGCGATCACGACACGCGGGCTGATACCGGTCTTGCGACGATGGACTTTGCGGATAAAATAGCGGAGCATGGCTTCGGTAATATCAAAATCTGCGATAACACCGTCCTTCATGGGACGAATGGCGGTAATATTGCCCGGTGTGCGACCGAGCATGCGCTTGGCCTCTTCCCCGACAGCAAGGACCTGGTGGGTCGAACGATCAATGGCTACTACAGAAGGCTCACACAACACAACGCCCTGGCCTTTGACGTAAACAAGGGTATTTGCGGTGCCAAGGTCGATACCAATATCACTCGAAAAGAATCCTAACAACTTGTCGATCAAAAACATGGGCTCTGCCTTTTTGTATCTGTCGCGTGGGCTGGCATTTATAGAGGCCGTAGTATATCGAAAGCTTTTTTCACTGTCAAACCAAAACCATACGTACGTTTCAGGGCTTGAGAAGCCGGCGAAAGTGATCCATGAAAGCGGGATAAGAGGTCGCAATACATGCCGTGTTTGTAACCGTGATCGTCCCCTTCGAGGCAAGGCTTGCCACACCCATACTCATTGTCGTCCGGTGATCTCCGAAACTCTCGACGGTCGCGCCATGAAACCCATCCACACCCCGGATCAGAGATCCGTCCGGAAGCTCTTCGATCGATGCCCCGATGGCCTTGAGATTCCGGACCATAGACTGAATACGGTCGGTTTCCTTGACACGCAGTTCCGCCGCTCCTGAAATAAGGCTTTCCCCTTCCGCGAGCGCCATCGCAACCATCAGAACCGGCAGTTCGTCGATCAGGGACGGGATCTCCCCGTGAGTGATCCCCGTACCTTTCAGTTTCGCACCGCACACGTGAATAGTCCCCATCGGCTCCGGAACCGTTTTCGTTATCTGTGTTTCAATCCTCGCACCCATGCGCTTCAAAACTTCGAGAAATCCGGTACGTGTGGGATTCAATCCGACATCCTGAACGGTCACTTCGGACCCCGGGATCATCGCAGCACCCACGACAAAAAAAGCGGCGGATGAAATATCGCCCGCAACGCGCGCATGCATCGGCAAAAGCATTTCTGTTTTTTCAACGATAAGATGATTGCCGATTTTCTGGAAACGCGCTCCGGCCGCTTCAAGAAACCGCTCCGTATGGTCGCGCGACGGGATGGCTTCACGGACGATCGTTCTTCCCTCAGCGTACATTCCCGCAAAAAGAAGCGCGGACTTGACCTGCGCGCTTGAAAGTTTATTATCGAAATCAATCCCGCGAAGTTTGCCGCCGCGGATCGTGAGCGGCGCAAAATTGCCGTTCTCTCCGCCTCGAATCTGTGCGCCCATTTGTTTCAGAGGATCGGTCACACGACGCATGGGCCGGACCGAAAGAGACGGGTCCCCGGTCAACACGGCTTCGAAGCGCTGACCCGCCAGGATCCCCAAAAGAAGTCTCATGGAAGTCCCGGAATTCCCGAGATAAAGTTCCTGACCCGGAGCAGAAAGCCCTCGAAGCCCCCTTCCTACTATCCGGACCTTGCCTGTTCCTTTTTCATGTTGGATTTCAACACCCATCCGGCGCATGGCTTCCAGGGTGTGAAGGCAATCTCCGGCCTCCAGGAAATTCTCGTAGGAACTCTCTCCCTCGGCTAAAGCGCCGAAAAGGATCGCCCGGTGGGAAATGGATTTATCACCCGGAGGGGCATAGGTTCCGTGAAGCCGACCGGGACCTGAAAATGAAAGAGAGGGCATGAAAAAAGGCTACTTCCGGCGAACCCAGATACGAGCCCGATCGAGCTCATTGAGAATCCTGTCTTTTTTGACGATGATTTTCTCCTGCCGTTTCTTGAGGAATGCCAAGCGGGTCTTGATGCTGCCGGGATCGCTTCCCAATAATCCTGGCCAAGGCTTCCCTTCGGCCGCGAAGATCTGAGGGGTCAAAAGAACCCCCTCCAACAGCCAGGACAAGAAATAGAGCTTAGGCCCTGCGAATCTCATCGCCTTCGACGACCTGCTGCTTGGGATTTTCTTCCACAAGGGTGGCCGCAGAAAATTTATCATAGAGCTTTTCGACCAGGACTGTCGCGATCTCCTGGCCCTGTTTGAGGACCTTCAGCCTGTCCCCCATTTTGAGTCCTTCTTGAAGTCCCTGATTGACGATCACAAAATTAAATTTTCGGTTCACGGTAAGAACTCTGGCGACTGTCGCCGTCCCGGCAGTTGAGGAAGCTTCGGAAGATTGCGAGAATTCAGTTGTTGCGGCGCCGGGGGTTTCCGGTGCCGGCGGCGCCGTGATCACGGATCCTCCCTTTGTGACAGGAACCACTTTTGCAGTTTCCGCGCTGAAAGGCACCGAGGACGCGACTGGGGGGATGGATGTTGTCATGGAACTTGCGGAGGCAACCGATCTTCCGGAGGCCATGGGTTTAAAAACGGCCTGGGGAGTTCCGGCCTCATCTGCGGCCACTGTTGAAACGGATGGCACGGAGGCCGATGAGTTTGTAAAAGATTGGGCTGCGGAAAGAGGATTTGTATTCAGGTCCGCCGGAGTCACTCCACAGGCGGCTTGAGCTTCTTTGGCCTTTTTTTCAAGCTCACCCATCTTCTTCTGAAGTTCCGCGATCATCTCTTGATGGCTCTTGAGCTGTTTTTCGAGCACGGCTTTCTCGGAATCAATACGGATTTGTTCGGCCTGAAGTTTTTCAAGCTGGGCCTGCATAGCCTCGGCCTTGGTACGATACTCTTCGCTCTTGGCCGTGATCTGGTCCTTCTCGGCCGTGATTTGTTCCTTCTCGGCCGCGATTTGTTCTTTCTCGGACTGGACTGTGATCATTTTTTCTTTGACCTGATCGTACTTGGCCTCGATGCTGCCCCGCACAGTACGTTCCTCGACCCAGCCTTGATACAAATAGTAAGAACCGCCTGCGGCAGCAATGGAAAGAAGAAATGCTAAAATAATGCCAAGCTTTCCCATACGAATCCCTCTTTAGTCTTTTGATCGTCTGACAGCAGAAAATTACGAAGATCCCAACGCCGGACCGTCCGGGAACCCCGATCTCAGGCTGAAGAGAGCCCGGAAGTTTCTCTTCCGGACTCTCTTCATCCATCCGACTTTTACATGGACCCTATCCTCCGCTTTGTGACGACGGACAGGGCGATGAAAAACGAAAGAGGCCTAAGAAAGGTGCTTGCTGACGAGTTTGGTCATCTCGAACATATTGACGACCGACTTGCCGCCGAACACAACCTTGAGCGAGGCATCCGCATTGATGTTACGCTTGTTCGCCTGATCCTGGAGCTTGTTCTTCTTGATATATTCCCAAAGCTTCTTCACGACTTCGCTGCGAGGCATCGGGCCCTTGCCGACCACTACCGCAAGTTCCTCGCTTACACCCATAGGTTTCATAAACGCTGCGTTCGCTTTCGCCATAATGCTTTCTCCTTTTGGTTTGAACCGAGTTCCCGTATCCGATGTCCCGGACCCGCGCCCACGGCCTTTACTGGGTTAGTATCATACAATACAGTTTCAAAGACGACAATAAAGCTTTTCTGTCCAAGTCTTTATTTCATTTGGTTAATGGTGACTTGGACTGCCCTGGTTACCCATTGATTTTTTCATGAGAACCAAGGACTGTCCAGATCTCTTGTTTCTTTTTTATAATGGCGATCTGGACTGCCCTGATTACCCGTTGATTTTTGAATGAGAATCAGGAGCTGTTTCTGTTAAGAGACTATTTCGGCTTTGCCAGCAGAAACTTCAGTTCTTTCATAAAATGGCCCACATCCTGAAAATCACGGTAGACACTTGCAAAGCGCACATATGCTACTTGATCGATCTTCGCGAGCTTCTGCATAACGAACTCCCCGATGACCCGGGACGGGACCTCCCGGTCGTATTTTTCGCGAATTGCGGTCTCAAGATCGTCTGCAACCTTCTCCTGAGCCGCAAGCGGCACGGGACGTTTTTCGCACGCTTTGTATACCCCGGCGAGGACCTTGGAACGCTCATACGCCTCGCGGCGCTGGTCCTTTTTTACCACGAACATCGGGATCTCCTCGACCCTCTCGTAAGTGGTGAATCGCTTGCTGCAAGCCGTGCACTCGCGCCGTCTGCGAACCACCTCCCCTTCGTTGGCCGCGCGCGAATCGATCACCTTGTCAGAATCCTGTTTGCAGAAAGGACAACGCATACGGCCTCTTTTCTCTTATTGAAGTTCCGGATAAAGCGGAAACCTTTGAGTCAGGGCTTCAACGCGTGAAAGGACTCTCGCGAGATTCGCTTCTTCCGCGGGAGCCTTGAGCGTTTCATCGATGAGTTCGGCAATGAGGTCCATCTCCTTTTCTTTCATCCCGCGCGTTGTCACGGCAGGCGTTCCCAATCGGACTCCGGATCCCTTGAAAGGAGATTCTTTGTCGAACGGAATCATGTTTTTGTTCACCGTGATCTTCACTTTATCCAGAAGCTCCTGGACCTGTTTTCCGTTAAAACCTTTCACCGTCACGTCCACGAGCATAAGATGATTATCCGTGCCGCCGGAGACGATCCTCCAGCCGCGCGCGGCCATCGCGCCCGCAAGTGTCTTGGCATTCTTCACGATCTGGGCGCTGTATTCTTTGAACTCGGGACTCAATGCCTCCTTCAACGCCACTGCCTTGGCCGCAATCACGTGCATCAGCGGCCCGCCCTGGATGCCCGGAAACACGGCGGAATCGATTGCTTTCGCGTATTTCTCTTTGCAAAGAATCAGGCCCGCGCGAGGACCGCGAAGCGTTTTGTGTGTTGTCGTGGTCACAACATCCGCATAGGGCACGGGACTCGGGTGATGCCCCGTGGCCACAAGACCCGCGAAATGCGCCATATCCACCATCAGAAGCGCCCCGACCTGGTCGGCGATCTTTCGTCCCCGCGCAAAATCAATGATCCGCGGGTATGCCGACGCGCCCAAAAGAATCATTTTGGGCTTATGCTCATTGGCCAATTGCTCCAAGGCGTCATAATCGATTTGTTCGTCCTTCGGACTGACGCCATACGGGATGATCGTATAGAATTTCCCGGAGTAATTCATTTTATGACCATGCGACAAATGGCCGCCATGCGTCAAATCCATCCCCAGGATCTTGTCCCCCGGTTCCAGCAGCGCCATGAAAACGGCAATGTTGGCCGAGGTTCCGCTGTGGGGCTGGACATTCGCGTGTTCGGCCCCGAAAAGCTGCTTCGCGCGATCGATCGCAAGCTGTTCGACCACATCCACGTTTTCGCAGCCGCCGTACCAGCGCTTCGCCGGATACCCTTCGGCGTATTTATTCGTCAAGACCGAACCCATCGCCTCAAGCACGGAAAGCGATGTGAAGTTCTCGCTTGCGATCAGCTCGATATTCTCGTTCTGCCGGCGGGCTTCCGCCCGGATGGCATTATAAATATCCGGATCAGTCTTCTTAAGCTGCGTTTGATCGATGATGCTTTTTTTCATAAGCCCTAATTTTGTTAACACGGACCTCATGTCGTCCCCTTTCAAATGGTGTGTTGAGCCAGGTGTCCACGAGCGGAAAAATAATATCCTGCGGTAAAAACCCCGCGCCAAGGATCAGCATATTGGAATCATTATGACCCCGGGAAAGACGCGCTTGTTCGATATTTTGACAAAGCGCCGCGCGAACGCCGTCGACCTTGTTGGCCGCGATCGTGCTCCCGATCCCGGTGTAGCAGATCCCGATCGCCCGGTGGCATTCTTTGCTGGCCACTTTTTCAGCCGCGGCAAAAATAAAATCCGGATAGTCACAAGACTCGCTGGAAAAAGCGCCGCAGTCAACCACCTCGATATTCTTGTTCTTGAGAAAATCGATCAGCGTGTTCTTCAGTTGAATGCCACGGTGATCCGTCGCGATCGCGATCTTGGGTTTTATCATAATTTCCGCCTTTAAGGTTGATCCAGCTGGAGAATCTTGTTCATATATTGTTTTATTTTCGATTCGATATCAAGCAAGGTCTTCTCGTAAACCTGCATGTCCATCCCGATGGGGTCCTCTACATTCAGCGTGATCGTCTTTTCCTTCACCGAAGGCAGCATGGCCGCCACGTCCTCCGCATGCTGTGCGAACATCGCGAGAACCAGATCTGAGCTCCAGAGGTCCCCTTTCCGGCAACGCCGGCTGCGAAACCCGCTGATGTCGATCTCGCGATTGCGCAGCACCAGCTCCGCCTCGGGCGTGCACGGAAGCCCGTCCCGCGCGCTCGTCCCGCAAGAAATGACTTCGATCTCGGAGGACAATCCCCTTCTTTCAATCTCGTGTTTGAGCCACCCTTCCGCCATCGGTGAGCGGCAGGAATTTCCCGTACAAACGATCAGGATGCGCTTGCTCGGGCATTTCCGGGATCGGATCTTTTCGATAGCCTTCTCCACATCCGCGCCTTGCGCCCCTTTGCGAAGAATCACCGGAATCTCTCCCGTGAGATCCATGACCGTCGAATCGTGCATCAACTCCGTCTTACCGCCATCGATCAGTTGATCGAAAGCGCCCTGCAATTGTTCAACCACTTGGTGCGCTGTATGAGGCGAAGGTTTCCCGCTCCTGTTAGCGCTGGTTGCGATGAGCGGCTCCCCGACCTCCTGGATCAAGGCAAGCGCGATCTTGTTCCTCGGATATCTGATCCCGATCTTATGACCGGCAAGATCGGAGACGATCAACGTTACCGGTCCCGGCCAAAATTGCCGGGCCATCGTGCGAACGAGCGGTGTTTTTCTGACCTTGAGCGCATCGAGCATTACCCAGTCGCCTATGTGATAGGTAAAAGGTTTTGCGTCCGAACGCCTTTTGATCTCGCGAAGCCTCTTTTCAATCTCCGGGGCGCTCATCTTCCCGCCTATCCCATAAACTGTTTCCGTGGGAAATGCAATGATTTTGCCCTCTTTACAGGCATTCGCCGCTTCCCGGATAAGTGTCATATCCGGATCATAGCTGTCAATCTTGATCACTCCAGGCGTTACCATCATGATGCGTTTAACCCTCCGTATGCTGTCAAATCCCGAGCCTGCACCCAGACCGGCGCTAGGCAGCGTTAGACTTTTCTTTGCTATCCTTTTTCAACAAAGCTTTCAGCTTTTCCAGGTCCATGCCGCTTTCCTGAAGGAACTGATGCATGTTCGCGCCGCCCTGGGCGTCCAGATTGATCCCAAAGAACTTTTGCGCATTTTCACCGGAAAGGATCCACTTGATATCGGCCTTTTGAACAGCTTGAGCCAAGGCCTGATACTTGCCAAGTAAAACCTCTTTCTGGACATCCAGCATTTTTACGTTCAGCGCGACATCATTGAATTCTTTTAAAGCGGCGGCAAGCTTTGATGTCCCGGCCGCATCTGCTTCTTTTTTGACCCTGATAATATCCGCTTCGGCTTTTCCGACGGTTTGGATCTGGTTGGATTGCCCTTCCGCTTCAAGCGTGAATTTCAATTTTTGAGCCATGGCAAGTTGTTCGATCTTCTGTTTTTCGATTTCGGCTTTTCCGACCTCTAGTTTCCGTAAAGCCTCGATACGCTGGCTATTGGCTTCCACCTCTCTCAATGCGATATCCTGGTTCTTGGACTGTTCCGAGATGCCGATTTGTTTATCCTTTTCGATCTGTCTTTTCCGGTAAGTTTCCTCTGCTTCGGCTTTGGCAAGCTCCGCCTCTTTAGTCGTGGTTGCGACCCGGATATCCGCGTCGCGGCGTATCTCGGCCGCGACCTTTCTTTCGATATCCTGGATGATCGTACTCCCCGGCGCATCCTTGATGTCCTTCAATTCGAGGTCCACAAGTTCGATCCCCCACTTGGGGAAAACCTGTTCGACTTCTTTGGTGATCGCCTGATCCAGAAGCGAACGGTTCATATAAATATCCAGGATCGTTTGTTTGGTGGTAACCGTGCGACCGACGCTTTCCATAATGGCCCGCAGATCTTCCGACAACTTCATAAAATCAAAACCCATCTCCGCGGACGTGTCGGTCAGGATCAATCTTTCAACGGCCAGATTGATATTTTTGATATTGATGAAGCACATCAGATCGCAAACAAACTTGGCCATATCCCTGTCATTCAGTTTGATATCATTGACGGGAATCGCCAGATTGCAGAGAGGGAGTTTGTGCAGTTTTGTGATGAACGGGATGACCCAATAGGCGCTTTTGCCTTCCCGGGAGGAAAAGATTGTTTTTGAATTTTGGAGGATCCGGATATGGGTCTCATTCACGGGAACCACACGGTAGAGCCCGAACATACCGCCTAAAATGTGCCGAAGCAGAAAAAGCACGGGCAATGCGGCGGTAACAATTATTATCAAAATCATCGGATTCATAGAAATCCTCCCTTTGATCGTTAGAGATGTTCTACTTGATCTTTTCCTGAAGTTTCCGGTTCTTTTCCCGGCTGCTTTCTATCAAAGAATGTTTGTATTTCCGGAGCTTTTCCGCCAGTTTCGCGTCCGAAAGGGCCAGGATCTGTACCGCCAAAAGACCGGCATTGCGCGCGCCGGGTTTTCCCACGGCCACCGTTGCCACGGGAACTCCGGCCGGCATCTGGACCGTCGCCAAAAGCGCGTCCAAACCATTCATCTGAGTCGCTGCCAGCGGCACCCCGATCACCGGCAAGATCGTGCTCGCAGCCACAGCACCGGCCAAATGTGCGGCCCCGCCGGCACCGGCAATAATGACCTTAAGGCCCTTCTGCGTCGCCTGGGTCGCGAAATCCGCGACAAGGATCGGTGTGCGGTGCGCCGAAAGCACCTGCATCTCAAAGCTCACGCCAAAATCCTTGAGCACTTCCGCGCATTCCTGCATCACTTCCAGGTCCGAATCACTTCCCATCACGATCGAAACAAGTTCGTTCATCGCAGCACCTCAATAGCCTTTTGACCGATGTCCCGGCGGCAAAAACCGCCTTCGAAATGAATTTGTGTGATCACTTGATAAACACGTTCATGCGCGGCCTTCAGCGTATCTCCCCAGGCTGTCACGGCCAATACACGTCCCCCGGCTGTTACGATCTGTTTTTGTGCGTTGAATGCCGTCCCCGCATGGAAAACCGCCACGTCCTGTTGCCCCCTCGCGGCATCAAGCCCCAGGATCGAAAAACCTTTTTCATAGTGACCCGGATACCCGCCTGAGGCCATTACGACCGTGATGCACGCCTTGTTATACCATTCAAGACTTTCGGTTTCCAAATGTTCGTTGGCGATCTGCATCATGACAGGCAGAAGATCGGATTTCAGGCGCGGTAAAATCACTTCCGTTTCGGGGTCTCCGAAGCGGCAATTGTATTCGAGCACAAACGGCCCGTCCTGGGTCATCATGATCCCGGCATACAGAACGCCGCGATAAGACATCCCGTCCCGTGCCATTCCCTCGAGGATCGGACGCACCGCGATGTCAATAATCCCTCCAATCTCCGACTCCGGGATCTTCATGCTCGGTGAAAAAGCCCCCATGCCGCCCGTGTTCGGACCGCGGTCATGATCATAGGCCCGCTTGTGGTCGCGCGCACTCGCCAGAGGAATGATCTTTTTCCCGTCCGTCAGCACGAGGATCGAAAGTTCCTCGCCTTCGAGTTTCTTTTCGATAATGACCTTGGAGCCAGCGTCCCCGAAACTTTTTTCTTCCATCATTTGTGTCAGTGTTGCGACCGCGTGCCCGGAGCTGTCGCAGATCACCACGCCTTTGCCCGCCGCGAGCCCGTCCGCCTTGATCACGACCGGCATTTCGGCCTCGATCACATAATGCTTGGCCTCTTTCACGTTTGTAAAGACTTCGTAACCGGCCGTGGGTACGCCGTATTTGGTCATCATTTCTTTGGAAAAAACCTTGCTGCCCTCCAGAAGTGCCGTATTGCGCGCCGGGCCGAACACCTTCAAACCCTTTTCATTGAATTGGTCCCAGATCCCGGCCACGAGCGGGACTTCGGGACCCACCACAGTCAGATCAATTTTTTCACGGAGCGCGAATTCCAGAAGACCGCTGATATCATCCGGCGCGATGGGAACACATTCCGCATGCTGGCTGATCCCGGCATTCCCCGGAGCAGCATAAAGTTTTGTGAGGAGCGGGCTCTGCGCGATCTTCCACGCAAGCGCGTGCTCCCTGCCGCCCGAACCGACCAAGAGGACTTTCATATGATCGTAACTCCGCTCGAGCGGACGATCTTTCCGATCGGCCAGGAATTCAATTTAAAACCCTTCAAGACCTTTTGCGCAAGCCGGACATGACGTTTTTCAAGGATCACCACCATCCCGACGCCCATATTGAAGGTCTTGTACATTTCATGGTCTGAAACATTTCCAGCTTTTTGCGCGACGCGGAAGATCTCCGGAACTTTCCATGAATCACGATCAATTGTGGCGCCCAGCCCCTTAGGGATCACACGGGGCAGATTGTCATAAAAACCGCCTCCGGTAATGTTGACGATGCCCTTGAGCGGCAATTTTTTTACAAGCGCC
>Ga0265297_10006505_pt1 | contig 16904 bp, 16 predicted proteins | sample Munlanlwell13791_FD_192502 | JGI IMG/M metagenome (GOLD analysis project Ga0265297, IMG submission 192502) | Leachate microbial communities from a municipal landfill in Southern Ontario, Canada - Leachate well 137-91 | ecosystem: Engineered > Solid waste > Landfill > Unclassified | place...
ACTTCCGCGGACTTCTTCTCCCTTCCCGCCTTGGGACTCTTCTCTCTCCCCCTCAGCCAGAATAACCCCCTCTGACTTATCCTTAAAATTCTTCGGAATACCTTCGGTGAGAAAAACAACAACTTCTTCGGCGGGTGGATACCATGTTCCGGGGCACTTACAAATTTTTGACGCCACAGAAAAGTGCAATAGAGAAAGGGGCGGACCCAATTCTCCGATAAAAGTTAAGGGGTAATTGGGCCAGTCCCAATTCTCAATTTAAAAAATATATTTGAAAATTGGGGCAGGCATTTATTGATTGTCTGCCCGTTTCTGCTATATTACAAAACTTCCTATCCCAACTTTAAATTTCTTTACATAAAGGGTAGTTGGGACAGCCCTGATTTTTGTTTTCTTTTTTTGAAGAGCAATCAGGGCAGCCCCAATCTCAGCTTTGCCGAGATTGATCGGAATTGGGACTGCCCCAATTTCTGCTTTGCAAAAATTGAAAGGTATTGGGACTATGGCAGTCATGATCAAACGGGTCGAAAGACCCCGCGAACTCAAGTGGTATCACGCCGGCGCCATGCTTTATGGCGACTGGGGTACTTCGAAGGCCTACGTTCTCGGGATTGCCTTTGCTTTGGCCGGTCACGCCTCGTGGTTCTTCCTCGGACTCATGTCCCTTCTCATGATCCTGATCGGGGTCTGTTACATGATCGTTTGCCGCGTCTATCCCGACGGCGGTGGCGTTTATTCTTCGGTCAAGCACCGTTCCCAAACTCTGGCCGTGATCGGCGCTTTTCTTTTAATGGCGGATTATGTTGTAACAGCCTCCTTAAGCGTCCTTGATGCCTTCCACTATTTCAATGTGCCGTGCCCCGAGCTTTGGGCGATCGGGGCAATCCTTACGATCGGTGCCATGAGCTGGGTCGGGCCTTCGAAAGGCGGCACTGTCGCGGCCGTGATCGCGGTGTTCGCATCACTTGCCGCTTTGATTCTTTTCGCTTTCACCGTTCCGAGCCTTCCTCATGTTCAACTCACGATGCCTGTGGGCGGGTTCATGAAGAACTGGCCAGTCTTTGTCGGGATCGTGCTCGCGCTCTCGGGCGTGGAGGCTATCGCGAATTTGACGGGCGTGATGGTGGAGCCTGTCAAAAAAACCTCCCGCCGGGCGATTCTGCCCGTTCTGGTCGAAGTATCGATCCTGACGTTCCTCCTGGGAGTCGCCATGAATGCGATTCCCAGTCTGACGGGTCACACGGAAGATATGCTTCGTGCGCTCGGGAATCATTACATCGGTCCCTGGTACGGGGCCGTGATCTCAATCATTTTTGGATGTCTCCTTCTTTCTGCCGGCAATACGGCGATCATGGGACTTGTGAGTATTCAGTTCGCGCTGGCCAAAGACCGCGAATTGCCGCCTGTGTTCGCGAAGCTCAACCGGTTTGGGATGCCGGGTTTTGCCCTGATCGTTGCGACTCTGCTGCCGATCATTGTGCTGATCGTGGAGAAGGACATCGTTCACTTGGCGGCCCTTTACGCGATCGGCGTGGTCGGGGCGATTACTCTGAACCTTGCGACCAGCGCCACGAATTTTTCGATACGGCTGAAATTTTGGGAACGCATCCTTTTGGGCACGGGCGCGATCATCACACTTTTTATCGAAGTAACGATCGCGATCCAGAAAAAAGACGCACTTTTCTTCGTCCTGACCATTCTGGGAGTGGGTCTCGCCCTCCGCTACGTGGCCAAGATGATCGCGCCGGCGCCGATGCCGGAGCTGGCTTCGACTGTTAACGTGCTCACCGTGGCCGAGGCCAAAGAACTCACCTCGCTCTATAAAAGTTCCGCACTTGTAGCCCTGAAATCTTTCAATCCGGTGCTGCTTGAGGAGGCCGCTCTTCACGTGAAAGCGATGGGCGAGAGTTCGGTCTATCTAAGCTATGTGGAAGAGATCCCCCCGTCGCCCGAGCTCCCGACCGAAATGGAACCGTCGCGGGAGTCCGTGGTGGTGCTCGCGAAGGCCCAGGAAGAGATGGAAAAACTCGGCATCACGGCGGTCCCGATCTGGCAGGTGGGGGACAACCCCGGCCGGTTGATTGCACGCGCGGCCCAGGACCTCGACGTTAAAACCGTCGCAATCGGTGCCACGAAACGCAGTGCCCTCATCAGTCTCCTGCGCGGCGACGTGTTGCGAACGCTCGCCCACAGCCTCCGCAAAGAGTGCCATTTATTGATTGTCGGATAGCACTTTTTGGGAGTATCCTATCCCCGGGTTTTCGCCGCTCATAAACCATAAAATTTCAGGGAAAAGATTATGAGAACTTCCAAATTCCTCGCCCTTTTTTTTGTTCTAACGTTTTCGTTTTCCATGCTCCTTCGTGCGGAATGGTTTGACGGGGAGGTCCAGAAGATTGACGCCAAGGCCAAGACGATCACAATCAGCGAGATCGATCCGATCACGGACACCGAAGAAAAAAAAGAGATCCTGGTCGATGAGACCACCGTCTTTTCGGGGGTCACGTCCCTCAAGGATATCCACAAGAACGACGATGTCACGATCGAAGCCCAATACGACGATCCAACCGATGTCTGGAAAGCTCTTTCCGTTGAGGTTGCCGAGGCTGGTGCGTGAAAGCCCGTGCAGCTAACGGGTTTTTGAAATCCCCGATGCGATATAAAAAAAACCCGCCGACGAAAAAACATTCCTACACCTTCGGAATTCTGACCACTCCCGCCAAAGACATCTTTCATTCCAACTATCATCTCGGGCTCCTTTCCGGGATCGTGCCGCGCCTCAAAGCGGTGAAGGGGCGGTTGAAGATCATCATGATGCCTTCCAGGTCCTACCGGAGTCTTGATCAGATTCTCCGGCAGCACGATCTGGACGGGCTTTTGGTCCTGACATGGCGGTGGATCCATCCCTCGATTGCAAGGCTTGTTGAAAAAACCCGTCACCCTCGCGTCCTTGTTTTTAATGATCCGGTTCCAGGCCTTGGAGTGAATAGCCTCTACACCGATACGAATGCGGGCATGGTGCAGGCGGTAGCACATCTTGTAAAAAATGGACGCCGGAAGATCGGGATATTGCACGGCCCAATGTCGATTCCGTTTGTGACCGGTAAAAAAAGGATCCTCGTTCCTTTTATTGATACCCGCCTCAAAGCGCAGGGTTTCCTCAGGGCACTTGGGGCGAAACGCGTTCCGGTGAATAAAAAATGGATCCACTCAGGGGATGCAAATACGGAGCATGAGGGATATCGGGTGATGAAGAAGTGGCTCGGGGAAAAGAATTTGCCCGAAGCAATCGTTTGCGGAAACGATGACCTCGCGTTCGGGGCGTTAAAGGCTCTGAAAGAAACCAACCAGCGTGTTCCTCAGGATATCGCAGTGATCGGGTTCGATGACACCAAGCGCGCGAAAAGCTTCTCGCCTCCGCTTACGACCGTTCGTCAGCCGCTCGTCCAAATGGGAAAGGACGCTGTGGATATCCTGATCCGGCAGATCGAACGTCCTGCCTTTCACCCTATTTCAAAACGGTATCTTCCAAAACTCATCGTCCGCAAAACCGCGTAAAACAGCCGGCAATTTAAAAACGGAACTCATTCCTCGGGACTAGGGACTCGTAAAAACGAAGGGCCAGAACGAGCCCCAAGTCCCCCTAATCATGTTGTTTCCCGCATCAATATTAGTCCCGTATTGCCGTAACATAAGGCAGGAATTTAAATTCACTCCAGCTTGTCATTCCCGCATGTTTTAAGCGGGGATGACAGGTTGTAACAATGGGAACATTTTTATGCTTATCACCATCATGGCCGTCATTATCGCGTTGGGATATTTTTTCTATCCATTCAAGCTCGTCTGGTTCCGGTCTTCTGTGAAATACCTGGCCGGGGTCTTCTGCCTTTGGTCGGCGCTTTTTTTCGCCGCCCCCTCCTTGGATATTCACTTTGTATATCGAACCGGGATCGTGCTCCTCGTAGTTGCGGGCGGGTTGCTTTGTACGGATATGTTTGTCTCGGCGGTTTTGTGGCTTGCAGAACGGTTGGGCAATATCTTCCGGAAAACACCCCAGCTCCCGCATTATCTTCTTGAGATCTGGTCAGCCATGGAACGGATGGCGTCGCGCAAGGTCGGCGCGCTCATCATTCTCCAGCGCAAACAACCGCTTCGCCCGTTCATGAAAGGCGGAATGCCGTTCGATGCGGAGATCAAATCCGAGATTCTCGTACCGCTTTTTCTGACCTCGTCGCCTGTTCATGATGGTGCGCTTGTGGTGCATAAAGGCCGCATGCAAACCGTCAAGGGGATTTTACCTCTTGCATCACTTTCCGATCTTTCGCCGAGTTTCGGCACACGGCACCGGGCAGCGATCGGGATCACGGAAAAAACCGATGCGATCGCGCTGGTGGTCTCTGAAGAACGCGGCCAGATCAGCGTTGCCTGCCGTGGTTGCCTGGTCCATATTGCCGACCGCGCGGAATTCCTGAAAACCCTGCAGTGGGTGCTGAGAGGCCGGAACATCCTTCGCCTCAAGGACGCGAGCTTTATCGTCACCACCAAAGTGCTGGATGATCTGACGTGAAGCGTTATATCCTCGCGATCGATCAGGGCACGACCGGTTCGCGGGTCATCCTTTTTGACGCGGCCGGAAGGACCGTCGCAAGCGCCTATCGCGAGTTCAAACAGTATTTTCCAAAACCCGGCTGGGTAGAACATGATGCCCGGGAGATCTGGCACTCCTGTGAGACCGTGATTAGTGAGGCCGTCCGCAAGAGCAGGATCGCCCCCGAAAAGATCCTTGCTATCGGTGTTACGAATCAGCGCGAAACAACCGTAATGTGGGACCGCGAAACTTCAAGGCCCGTCCATCATGCCATCGTCTGGCAATGCCGTCGCACCTCGGACATTTGCCGCGTGCTCAAGAAACACGAGCCCATGATCCACAAAAAAACCGGCCTTGTGCTCGACCCTTATTTCTCCGGCACCAAGATCAAGTGGCTCCTTGACCATGTCCCGGGCCTCCACCAAAAGGCCATCAGGGGGAAGATCGCGTTCGGGACGATCGACAGCTGGCTTATCTGGAAACTTACGGGCGGGCAGTCGCACGTGACCGACCTCACCAATGCCTCGCGCACACTGCTTCTCAACATCAAAACAAAAAAATGGGACCCGGAACTTCTCAAGGTTTTCGGCGTTCCGGCCAAAGTTCTGCCGGGGCTCCAACTTTCCGGATCGATCTTCGGGACCACACGGAAGATCGCCGGACTTCCGGCCGGCATTCCGATCGCGGGAGTGATGGGGGATCAGCAAGCCGCACTTTACGGCCAGGGTTGTTACGAAGCCGGCACAAGCAAGAATACCTACGGCACGGGTTGTTTCATCATGCTGAACACCGGCAAGAAACTTGTTTATTCAAAGGAGGGACTTCTCACAACGCTCGCGAGCGATTTTAAAGGCAGGCCCGTCTACGCGCTCGAAGGTGCCGTGTTCATCGGGGGCGCAGTCGTTCAGTGGCTGCGCGACGGTCTCAAGGTCATCAAGAATTCCGCGGAAACTGAAAAGGTGATTCGAGGTCTTAAAGATACGGGCGGAGTTTACGTGGTGCCGGCCTTTGTCGGGCTTGGCGCGCCCTACTGGAAAAGCGAAGCCCGGGGACTCATCGCGGGGGTCACGCGCGGGACCACGATGCCTCATATAATACGTGCATGTCTTGAAGCGATCGCTTATCAAAGCCGCGATGTTTTCGATATCATGCAAAAGACTTTCGGCGGCCCGATCCATGAACTGAAAGTCGACGGCGGCGCGTGCAGGAACGATCTACTCATGCAATTCCAAGCCGATATCCTGGGCTCGAAGATCATCCGTCCCAAAGTTGTCGAGCTCACGGCCCGCGGCGTGGCGCATCTGGCCGGCGTCACGACAGGTCTCTGGAAAAAGAGCCATGATCTCAAGAAACAGCATCAGGTCGACCGTATTTTTTCTCCCTCCATAAAACCCCGAAAACGCGCGCGGCTTTATCAAGGATGGCTCAAAGCCGTCCAAAGAACCATGCTTCCATGATCCGCGATATCGAGCGTTTTAAACGGACGACTTACGACATTCTTGTAATCGGCGGCGGGATCAACGGAGCCGCGATCGCACATCTCGCGGCCAGGCGTGGCATGAAGGTGGCGCTTTTCGAAAAAGGTGATTTTGCAAGCGGTACCTCGAGCAAGTCCACCAAACTCATTCATGGCGGCATCCGATATCTTGAGAATCTTGAAGTGGATCTGGTCTATGAATCCCTGAGAGAACGTCACATCCAACTCGCGGCCGCACCGCATCTGGTAAAACCCTTGCCGTTTGTGATTCCGGTCTACGAGGGTGACAAAAGACCCCTTTGGATGATGCAGCTCGGTGTTTTTCTCTATGATCTGCTTGCCGGCAAGTACCGGGTGAAACCGCACAAGAATCTCACACGCGAAGAAGTGATACGGCTTGAGCCCGGCATTGAACAAAAAGGCCTGAAAGGCGGGGTGCTTTATTATGACGCACAGATGGATGACGCGAGGCTTTGTCTCGAAAATGTCCTGATGGCTACCCAATACGGCGCACATGTTGCCAATTATGTGAAGGTCGTTTCATTTATAAAGGAAAATGGACGGGTTGCCGGCGCCAGAGCGCACGATATGCTCGGGATCAGAGGATTCGAGGTGCGCGCGAAACGGGTCATCTGCGCAGTCGGGCCCTGGACGAATGAACTCTTATACCTGGATATTCCAAACGCGAGGAAAAAGGTCCGGACCACGAAAGGCATTCACATCGTTTATAAGGGCGAGATTTCGAAGCACGCCGTTTTAATCGGTTCTCAAAGTGACCGCCGCATTTTCTTCGTTATCCCCTGGATGGGGAATTCTCTGATCGGTACGACGGACACGGACTACCTCGCCAGCCCTGATGCCGTTAAGGTCGAAAAGGAGGATATGGATTATCTGATGCGTGAATCCAGACGCGTTTTTCCGGCGCTTGATTTTAGCCCCGCAAAGATTCTCGCGATGTTCGCGGGCCTCAGGCCGCTTATTCGTAAAGGCGGTTCGCCGTACAAGGTCTCGCGCAAGCATCTTTTCTATAGTTCGCAGTCCGGCGTCATCTTCGTGGTAGGCGGCAAATACACGACCTACCGGAAAGTGGCCGAGGATTGCATGAACCGTATTCACAGGATCTATGAAAAAGAAAAGTTCACGGTCTACGGCAGCGGGGCCATCGCCGAACGCGTCGAGATCGTAGCCGCGCGCTCAGGCCTTGAAAGGGAAGTCGTACAGTCGCTCATGGATCTTTACGGCAGCCGCTACAAAGATGTACTCGCCCTCGCCGAAAAAGACCCCGGTCTCAAAGAAAAGATCTCGGACAGGCCAGTCGTGATCAAGGCCCAGCTTGTCTATTCCGTGGAGACCGAAATGGCGCAGACTGTGGAGGACATCACTGATCGCCGCCTCTCGCTTGTCTTCCGAGGCCCCGTTCCGCCTAAAACTCTCGCCGCCATCTCTGCCGTTCTTTCCAAGAAATAAGCCGTCAACATACAGACATATCTCACTTTGCGCTATCATTTTGGAAGCAATTCCAATGTGCTTCATCAGTGCTTGAGATCGCTCCAGCGAGGTAATCTTCGCTCGCGTGTTCGATTCCTGTCCGCATTGAACAACCTAAAAGTTTCATAGAAAGTTTAGCGCGGCACTCGCTTACAATAAAATCTTAGTAATATTAATAAAAAGCAAGTTAATATTGATTAATAGCAAACTCATTGTTATACTCCCCGTCGGGGCAGGGAAGAATAGTGCCCGAAGGTGCTGCTATCGCATTATTGCGGATCACCGAAGCGAAGCCCGAAGCCGAACTTGAAACTCTGCACGTCAACTAAAAAAATCATGTCCAATTCACTGTTATTAGAGAAAGATCATGACGTCCAAGTCTCTATCTTCATTTTGTATAGGTGGTGATTTAAGTTGTCATGATTACCCGTTCATTTTTTGATTAAGATATGCGTTGCTCCAGTTATTCCCTCCTGTAGGGCACATTTAAATGTGCCCTACGGAAGAGAGGATAGAGCGAATATCTCTCAGGAAACCGGAACAATGCATAAGATAAATCATGGCGAATTTTTTCAAGACGGCTTTTCTTCTTATGATCCTGACTCTGCTGGTAGTGTGGTGCGGCGGACTTCTCGGCGGGCAGGAGGGGATGATCGCCGCGTTTTTCTTTGCCTGCGTGATGAATCTTGGCGCCTACTGGTTCAGCGACAAGATCGTGCTTGCGATGTACCGGGCACAACCCCTTGCCGAGAATGAAGCGCCCGAGGTTTTTGAGATCGTGAAAAAGCTTTCGGAAAAAGCCGGGATCCCTGCGCCGCGGCTTTATATGCTTCCATCTGCTTCGGCGAACGCCTTTGCTATTGGTCGAGATCCTGGGCACGCGGCGATCGCGGTCACGCACGGGATCGTCGGACTTCTCAATAAGGAGGAGCTTTCCGGCGTGCTGGGGCACGAGTTGTCGCATATCCTGAATCGCGATATCTTGCTGTCCTCGATCGTGGCGACGCTGGCCGGTGTACTTAGTATGATCGCCTCCATGTTCCGCTGGTCGTTTTTCTGGGGCGGGGAGCGTGATGAGCATGATAACGGCCATCCGCTGGCTTTGATCCTGGCATCGATTCTGATGCCTTTTGTCGCGCCGTTCATCCACCTCCCGATCTCACGATCCAGGGAATACGGAGCCGATAAGTGCGGGGCCCGCCTCTGTGAAGAACCTCTTTATCTTGCGAGTGCGCTTAGAAAAATCGAGATTACTTCCAAACGACTTCCGCTTCGCGATGCCGAACCCGCGACCGCCCATCTTTTCATCGCCAACCCGCTTTCAGGCAAGGGGTGGTCCGTTCTTTTCAGCACGCATCCTTCCACGGAAGACCGCATTGCCCATCTTGAGGCCATGGGCCGTCCGTCTACGAAGTAGCATTTGTTTTCCGGATTTGAAAGCATTGACGATGGAGGAAGCAGCGGTTAAAATACCGCCTCTTTCAAAACCAACACCCATTAAGGAGAATCACAAAATGGCTTACGTTATTACTGAGAAATGTCACGGTGAACGCTACGGCCTCTGTGCTGGTGTATGTCCCACCGAGGCAATCTTTCCCGGAACGTACCAGGGGAAAAATTTCATGGTGATCGATCCGGCGATCTGCATTTCATGCGGTGCTTGTGCGGCGGAATGTCCGGTCGGCTCGATCGTTGAGTCCGAGGATATGGACCCGACCTATGCCAAGATCAACGCCGATCTTGCTCCCCAATTCAAAGCGAACCCCAAGGCGACGCCCCGTTCGAGGGATGAAGCCCCGAAAAAGCCGGGGAACAAGCTGAAATAAGAAATGCGTTGCTCCAGTTATTCCCTCCTGTAGGGCACATTTAAATGTACCCTACGGAAGAGAGGATAGAGCGAATATTTCTCAGGAAACCGGAACAATGCATAAGAAGAATGATTCGAAAATTTCTTCCCTGCCGCTTTACTCCACAAAGCGAAACAGCGGGGGGCAAGCTTTGTCTTTACAGGCAACTTATCAAAAGGAAATCAAGATGCCATCTGCCGCCGGTTGCAGGAATCCCGCTCTTTTGGAACAGATATTGAAACAATATGCCGAGGGTCTTGCCTTGGAGAATACCGCGGTCCGGGTCGTGACGCGCGGGTTGACGCTTGTGGGAATCGGTATCCGTCCTGTTCTGGATCATTTCATTTTCCGCACCCTTCGCCCGGAGGAGAAGGCAAACGAATTTCTCGAGATGGGGTATGAAAGAAATCCCGCTTCCGGGGTCCTCGAACACAAAGGGCATGGTGTGGAGATCTTTCGCAAGGACCACGCCCCGGCGATCCTGATCGAACACCCCCGTAAAAAGGCCGGGATGGATTGGGTTACGCGTTTCGGCGATAACAAGCCCTATGCCATGGCACTTCGCGTGGACAATATTGACGAGGCGGCTTTCCACATGGAAAAACAGTCCGTGGGTTTTATAAGACCCCCGGCCGGAAAACACGGAGAGACTCTTCGCGAGATTGCCGCATTACCGGAAATGAAAGACGGCAAGAACGCTCATTATCTTATTCTGGTGGAGCGGCACGAGGGCGATCAACGTTTCTACCCGCCTGATTTTTGGATTCATCCGTAAAAAAGGAATCGTATGATCATCGGACTTACAGGCAAGAACGGATCAGGGAAAGGGGAAACGGCGAATTTCCTGAAAGACCGGGGCTTCCATTACTTCTCGCTTTCCGACGCGCTCCGGGAAGAAGCCAAAAAACGCGGTCAGGAGGTCGCGCGTGACGTGCTTGTCGCACTTGGCAACGAACTGCGCGAAAAAGAAGGGCCGGGCTGCCTTGCCGAACGGATCTTCGCGAAGCTTGATCCCGAGAAAAATTATGTGATCGATTCCATCCGTCATCCTTCCGAGGTCCAGGTCTTTCGCCGCCGCAGTGATTTCACCCTTGTTCGCATTCATGCTCCGGAACGGCTTCGTTTCGAACGTCTCAAACAACGCGGCCGGGAGAACGATCCGCGGGTGTGGGAGGATTTTCAGGCGCTTGAGGCCAGGGAAGCAGAAAGCCCGAGCAAGACCGACCAACAACTTGATCAGACGATCGCTTTGGCGAATCTCCAGATTGACAACAACGGGCCGCTGAAGGAAATGCATGAGAAGGTGAAAGCGGTTCTTCTCGGCCTCGCGCAAAAGGCTACACGGCCGGGCTGGGATGAATATTTCATGAATATCGCCAAGGTCGTGGCCATGCGCGCCAATTGCATGAAACGGAAGATCGCCGCCGTGATCGTGAAGGACAAGCGCATCATCTCGACCGGCTACAACGGAACGCCCCGGGGAATCAAGAACTGCAACGAAGGCGGTTGTCCTCGCTGCAATGCGATTGATGCCTCCGGGAAAGACCTCGGAGAGTGTCTCTGCTCGCACGGCGAGGAGAACGCGATCGTGCAGGCGGCCTACCATGGCGTGAGCGTCAAAGGCGCCACGCTTTACACGACTTTTTCTCCTTGCCTTATGTGCACCAAGATGATCATCAACTCCGGGATCAGCGAAGTCGTCTATCAGGGGAATTATCCGTTTCTGGAGGTCTCCCTCAGACTGCTTGAGCAGGCCGGCGTGACGGTCCGCAAGATCCCCTCCTCCTGACCGGATTCTCATGACCGGAATCGGGAAAACTTTCCGCACGAGTTTCGGGCTCAAAGATATTGTTCAAAACCAACTCGATCAAAGCTACCACAGTCCGCTCATCGACAAAATCCGCGCCGCCGGATTTTCTCTGAAAACAGAACGCCTGGAAATCCATCTCGCGAAGGAATTCGGTTTTTGTTACGGGGTCGAACGCGCCGTGGAATATGCCTACGAGACTCGCGCCCGTTTTCCGGACCGTCGTATTTTTCTCACCAACGAGATCATCCATAATCCGCGCGTGAACGCGGAGCTTCAGGGGATGGGAGTGAAGATCCTCGCCGGCGATGCTTCGCGCTCCGGGATCACCGAAAAAGATGTGGTGATCATGCCGGCCTTCGGGGTGCCGGTTGAAGCGCTGAGAGAATTTCAGAAAAAACACTGTGTGATCGTGGACACGACCTGCGGGTCCGTGATGAGCGTGTGGCGCCGTGTGGAAGCCTATAGCGCAGACGGGTTCACGTCCGTGATCCACGGCAAATACGACCACGAGGAGACACGCGCAACCTGTTCGCGGGCCTCGAAGTATCTGGTTGTAAAGGATCAAGAGCAGGCGGAGCAGGTTTGCGGCTACATCAAGGAAGCCGGGACCTCCGCCCCCAAGGCGTTGGCGGGCAGGCGGGATTTGTTTCTCGAAAAATTCAAGGATGCATGTTCGGAGGGTTTTGACCCGGACAAGGATCTCGAAAAGATCGGGTTTGCGAACCAGACGACCATGCTGTCGCGCGAATCGATCGAGATCTCGGAAATGCTGCGCGAGGCACTCCGGGTTCGTTACGGTGACGGCGAACTCCCGGGCCGTTTCCGTCATTTTGACACGATCTGTTCCGCGACGCAAGACCGGCAGGACGCGATCCGTAAACTCGGCGAGAAAAAAATGGATGTCATTCTTGTGATCGGGGGTTACAAATCGAGCAACACGGGCCATTTGGCGGAAATCGCTTCGGCATTTTGTCCGGCCTATCATGTGGAAGATGCATCTTCAATCATCTCACGCGAGAAGATCCGGCACAAGAAGACGGGAGCCCGGAAGGCTCTTGAAACTTCGGGCTGGCTTCCGGCGGGGGAGATCAAGGTGGGCATCACAGCCGGGGCGTCCACGCCCAATCGCCTAGTCGAAGAAGTGATCCAACGGCTCATCGACATTTCCGGGTGATCGCCTGATTATCGACCAAACTTTTCAATGCGTTGCTCCAGTTATTCCCTCCCGTAGGGCACATTTAAATGTGCCCTACGGAAGAGAGGATAGAGCGAATATCTCTCAGGAAACCGGAGCAACGCATTAGTAGTTTGGACGACCCCAATCTCAGCTACGCTTCGATTGATTGGTATTAGGACCGTTATTTTTTAATTGGAAATCAGTACTGAACAACTCATAAAACTTATAGGAAGTTTAGTGCAGTCCCAACCAACACTTGAAATTAATGAGAGGGTTGGGGCAGTGCAGCCCAAGTCAACCATAAAGAAACAAATCAAATGACTTGGACGAAGAAAGCCTTGAAAAGGGATCTAAAGAAGCGAAAAATGTGCGTTGTCTCTTACTTGAGAGCAGAAATCCTGTTCTTCCATGAATGCTGGGGAATATAGATCAGCCGGTTTTTAGAGATTCTCTTTTTCAGTAGGGATTTCGCAATTCCCAGGCGCTCAATTCTTCACTCTTTGGATATTAACTAAACGAGGAGCGGTATATTTTACAGCCAAGAGTATCCCCCCAACAAAAAATAGCTCTGGTGTTATTCGGAGTATTTTTGTTTTTCGTGCTTCTGGAGGCAGGATTGCGCCTGGGCGGGTTTGTCCTGTTATCAATACAAGAATACGGGAATTCACAATCCATAAAACAGAAAGGCACCTATCGTATTCTCTGTTTAGGAGAATCTACCACCCAGAACCAATATCCGCTCTACTTGGAAGAGATCCTAAACCAGCGTAATATTGGGGTGCGTTTTAGTATCATAGATAAAGGCAGAATAGGTACGTACACCTCAACTATATTAAGTCAAATAGACTCTTATTTAGCTGAGTATCATCCGGACATGGTAGTTGCGATGATGGGGATTAATGATGGGGGAGACCATATTCCTTTTGAAGAAGCCACTGCTTCAAAAGGGATGCTTTTCACCCGGTCTTTTAAAACTTATAAACTAGTAAGGCTTCTTTGGTTGCATATCTTGACTAAAGCCAAGGAAATAGGGTTTTATAAATCTAATGAAGATAGGCGAAGTTCTGGAAAAGTCCAAACTTTTCTTCCAGAAATCGGGTTAAAAGAAACTCCTGCCGAATCTATCTTAACTGAAGACTCCTCCAAGAAAGCCATCGAGCTTAATCCTAGAAACGATCAAGCCTATATTGAATTAGGGGCTTTTTATCTCGGGCAAGGCAAATTCCCCCAAGCCGAGGACTTATTTAAGAAAGCCATCGAGCTTAATCCTAAAAACGATTTTGCCCATAGTGCATTAGGGGCTTTTTATCGAGAGCAAGGCAAATTCCCCCAAGCCGAGGACTTATTTAAGAAAGCCATCGAGCTTAATCCTAAAAACGATTTTGCCTATATTGAATTAAGGGCTTTTTATCGAGAGCAAGGCAAATTCCCCCAAGTCGAGGACTTATTAAAGAAAGTCATTGAACTTAATCCTAGAAACGATCATGCCTACGTTGAATTAGGGGAGTTGTATCGGGATCAAGGCAAATTCCGCCAAGCCGAGGACTTATTTAAGAAAGCCGTAGAACTTAATCCAAAAAACGAGCGTTTTTTAAGATTAGTATCATCGTTATACGAAGAAACAGGCAAGCCAGAGCTGGCAAAAGAATATGCCAAAAAGATAAATAGATTGAGATTGGGATATTATTTTCCAGTTACAATCAATTACTACCGCAAACTAAAGGAAATCCTAGATAAAAGGGGGATAAAATTAGTTTGCGTGCAGTATCCTATGCGTCATGTGAAGCCGTTAAAGGAAATATTTGAGAAAGATGAAGGGGTTATCTTCGTAGATAACGAGGGGATATTCAAGGAAGCCCTGAAAAAGGTAAGCCGTAAAGAGTATTTCAGGGATATGTTTGCCGGTGACTTTGGCCATTGCACTGAAAAAGGCAACCAGCTTTTAGCTGAGAATATTGCGAATGTAATTCTTAGGGAAGTATTTCATAGGCAGTAAGATCAGCTTGGAACGGATCTTCCCCCGAAAAGCGGACACAACGAAGCGTGGGTGACAGATCAAAAGGCAGGCGATCCGTTCTTAACAAAACATCCACTGAATGAGAAAGTTATGGCCGTCGAATGTTCTGAAGAAAAGGGGGAAGCGAAGATGGCCTCGGGAAAAGGATAATGCGTTGCCCCAGTTATTCCCTCCTGTAGGGCACATTTAAATGTGCCCTACGGAAGAGAGGATAGAGTGAATATCTCTCAGGAAACCGGAACAATGCATGGATAATTTAACTAAACGGGAAGCAGTATAGGGGATTTTTGAATGAATTTTTTGGATCTGGTCCAGAAGCGAAGGAGTGTCCGGCGGTATTCTGACCGGCCGGTCGCAAAAGAAGACGTTCTCAAATGTCTTGAGGCAGCGCGGCTTGCGCCTTCGGCGTGCAATTCCCAGCCGTGGCATTTTGTGGTGATTGATGAACCAGAACTCCGGAGGCGTGTGGCGGAACGGATTTTTTCCGGACTTTATTCGATGAATAAATTCGCAAAAGAAGCGCCGGTGCTTGTTGCAGTTGTTTCGGAAAAGATGAAATTTCTCGCCTCGCTTGGGGGACAGATCCGGGACACGCGGTATTGTCTCGTGGACATCGGGATCGTCTGCGAACATTTAATCCTGCAGGCCCAGGAACTCGGGATCGGGAGCTGCTGGATCGGCTGGTTCGATGAAAAGGCTTTGAAACAGGAATTAAAGCTCTCCCGGGATAAAAAGATCGATATTGTGATCGCTCTCGGTTACCCAGAAGAGGATAAAATCGTTCCCAAAACGAGAAAGACTTTAACGGAAATCAGTTCATTCAACGAGTATGCCTAACCAGGCAAAATGCATTTTTAAAAGGAGGAAATTGTGAATCAAAAAATGATTTATGGATTTTTAGTTTTTTCTCTCGTTGCTTTTGCGGGAGCACCAGCGCTGTATGCTGAAGAGGACTTTGTAGAAGTCAATAGCCAGGCAGGGGAAGAAGCCTCGGATCCTTCGGCTTTTGAGGGCGATTCGGATTCCATGCCCGGCGAAAGGGCCCCCGAGAGCTTGCCGATGGATGATGCGCCTGTCGTTGCCGGATTAGGTATCGAATAAGAAGGGATACTGTCCTCGCCAAAAAAGCCCGGGGGACCTACCTCCCAAAATCAATAAAATCAGAATACTAGGCCCGGCCGGAAACTTCGCCGGTTTCCGTGTTCACACGCAAGACCGTTCCTGCTTCCGCGTAAAGGGGGGCCTGGACTTCCAGCCCTGTTTCGAGTTTTGCTTTTTTAGTAGAACGGCCTGAAATAGAAGCCCCCTTGATCGAGGGATCGGTCTCCGTAATGGCCAGTTCGACATACACGGGAAGTTCCAGCGAAACCACCGCGCCGTTCAGTTTCAGGGCCAGCATTTCCTGATTTTCTTTAAGATAAAATTTCTGCTCCCCGAGTTTTTCCGCGGTAAGCACAAATTCCTCATAAGCCACGTTATCCATGAAATGATATTCCGAGCCGGTGATGTATTGAAAGACCGCCGGTACTTTTTCCACGTCCGGGACCTCGAATTTCTCACTGGTCTTGAAAGTCTTGTCTTGCACCGTGCCGTTCAGGAGATTGCGTACCCTGGCCTTGACCATGGTCGAAGCTCCCCGCGCGGTAGGCGTCGCGAATTTGACGTCGAGCACAAAATACGGCTGGCCGTCCACTTTGATATAAAGTTTCTTTTCCAGTTCACTGGCCAAGATCTGAGACATAGGTTTCCTTTCTGGGGATGAGAACAATTATCTGAAAGTTGGGTCATTCTATACGATCCCCCGGCGATGGGAAAGGCCTTCCTGGCAATTTCCATGTTTTAGCAAATAGAACACGTGGAATTTCCAAGAATCCTGAAGCGCGCTCCGAGGGTTGAGCGGGCAAGGTGGCGGGCAGAAGGCCTGTCATCACCGGCGGTTGCTTCTTCCTGCGAGAATCACCCGCCTTCGGGTCTCGCCCCTGGAAAACACAAAGAATTGGGTGAAACCAAGCTCCCAGGGTCTCGAACGATGCCCTCTAGGCCTTCTACGCGCCGAGCGAAACCTGTCCCAATACTTATCAATTTTCACGAAGTGAAAATTGGGGATGTCCTCGTCAACCATTAAAGAAATAAAACGAAAAACAAGGATTGAGGCGCGAGTAAGTTTTTCCTCGCTGGGGAAAAACGAGCGGCGAAGAAGGATTTCTTGGAAATTCCATCGGTTGTGTTCATGAAAATCTTGAAATTGCCAAGGGTTTACTTGTTCTAGCATCTATTTTCTTTTCCTTTATGGTAGTCAGGATTGCCCCAATTTCCACGCGATGGAAATTGATTGGCATTGGGACTAGCCCAATTTACCTTTCATTTTCTGATGGATGTAAGTGCCCCGGAACATGGTATCCACCCGCCGGAGAAGTTGTTGTTTTTCTCACCGAAGGTATTCCGAAGAATTTTAAGGATAAGTCAGAGGGGGTTATTCTGGCTGAGGGGGAGAGAGAAG
>Ga0265297_10006507_pt1 | contig 16903 bp, 20 predicted proteins | sample Munlanlwell13791_FD_192502 | JGI IMG/M metagenome (GOLD analysis project Ga0265297, IMG submission 192502) | Leachate microbial communities from a municipal landfill in Southern Ontario, Canada - Leachate well 137-91 | ecosystem: Engineered > Solid waste > Landfill > Unclassified | place...
CCAGGCCCTGCTGGCGCTGGCAGATAGGCTCAAGGCAGAAGGTTGATCAGTGCCTGCTGAGGCACAGCGACGACGGCGAGCCTTCGCCGGTCGTCGCCATGGTCTCCAGGTTCTGCAGCACCAGCATGCTGGCCGCTTCCATCCTGCCCAGCGCTGCCAAACTTTGTTCGATGCGTCCGGCACGGAAGAACTTCACCGCCAGCACGCCTTGCAGATGGACGTCGATATGGGGTGTCTCGATCTCCTGGTAGCCGGGCAGGGTCGAGAAACAACCGTGGCCGTCGCCCTCGTAATACCATTTACCCAGCCGGCATTGGGTGTGGCTGGCAAAGTCGGCCTCGGTCTTGTCGGAGAGGCCGAACAGTACCTTGTAGATCTCCATCTTGAACACCAGATGGTCGACCTTGGCGGTCTCGACGAAGCTCCGTAGAGCGCTGGCCGCGATGGTGCCGACCATCTTGTTCGATATCGTCATCAACTGCTTTATCTCGCCGTAGGCCTGCTGGCCTTCCACACGGATGGCATTGGTTTCCTCGGGGGCCAGATGGACCTGATCGCGGACCTGCTCGGCCTCGTCCTGGATGACGTGCACCAGGCCGGATATCTCGCCGGTCGCCTTGCTGGTCCGTTCGGCCAGCTTGCGAACCTCGTCCGCGACCACGGCAAAACCGCGGCCTGCCTCGCCTGCGCGCGCTGCCTCGATGGCGGCGTTGAGGGCGAGCAGGTTGGTTTGGTCGGCGATATCCTTGATCAGGCGGACGATGCCGTCGATCTCGCCGGTGCGGGCGTGCAGGTGCGAGACGGCCCCCGCCGTGCAGTCCTGGCGCCGGGCGAACTCATCGATGTGGTTGGTCATGCGCTCGATGATGAGGTGAGTGCCGCTGACGCTGTCGCAGGCGCAACTCACCCGCCCGGTTTCAGTCTTCATGGCCTGGGCCAGGGTGGCCAGGGAGTTTTGCGACTCCTTCAGCGTGTCGCTGTAAGATAGTAGGTGCTGGTTGACGCCTTTGAGCATATCCAGGTCCTGGCTGACGGCGGCCTTTTCGGCGGCATGCGTTTCTGCCTGCAGGCGGACCTCCTCGATATGGCGATCCATGGCTGCACGGTCTTCCTGAAGCAGGTTGAGTTCCTGGCGAAGTTGGCTAAATTGGCCGAGTTTCCCGAAGGCATCGAACAGCATGAAATAACCCTCCCGACAGTAAGTATTTTTTACCATGATTACACCGCTGCGCCCCCTACAACAATATTTCGAAAGTAATAGTTCTGCGCCCGTCATGGTTTTGCCGTTGTCACTCTATGTCCATATACCCTGGTGCGTGCGCAAGTGCCCGTACTGCGACTTCAACTCGCACGCGCTCAGGGACGAACTGCCCGAGGCGGCCTATCTCGATGCCTTGGCACGCGACCTCGAACGGTCCCTACCGGAGGTATGGGGCCGGCCGATAGAGACGGTGTTCATCGGTGGCGGCACGCCCAGCCTGCTCAGCCCGGAGGCGGTCGACCGGCTGCTCACGACCGTGCGCACCCTGTTGCCGCTGAAGCCGTATGCCGAGATCACCCTGGAGGCCAATCCGGGTACCTTCGAACTGGAACGCTTCCGGGGTTATCGGGAGGCCGGGGTCAACCGCCTGTCGCTCGGCATCCAGAGCTTCGACGACCGCCATCTGAAGGCGCTCGGGCGCATCCACGACAGCCGCGAGGCGCATGCCGCGATCGCAGGCGCCCGGGCGACCTTCGAACGGGTCAACCTGGACCTGATGTATGCCCTGCCCGGGCAGACCCCGGACGACCTGGCGCGCGACCTGGCCGCCGCCCTGGCCTATGCCCCGCCGCATCTGTCCTGCTACCACCTGACCCTGGAGCCCAACACAGCCTTCGCCGCCGCGCCGCCGGTCCTGCCCGACGACGATGCCGCCGCGATGATGCAGGATCAGGTCGAGGCCGCCCTGGCCGGGGCCGGCTATGCGCACTACGAGACCTCGGCCTATGCCCGGCCGGGCCAGGCCTGCCGGCACAACCTGAACTACTGGCAGTTCGGCGACTACCTGGGCATCGGTGCTGGGGCGCACTCCAAGCTGAGTTTTCCGGACCGGGTGGTGCGCCAGGCGCGGCCGAAGCACCCGAAGGACTACCTGGCCTGGGTGGCCTCGGGCAGGCCGCCGGAGGACACGCGGTTGCTCGGCCGGGACGACCTGAAGTTTGAATTCATGATGAATGCCCTGCGCCTCAATGGCGGTTTCGAAGATGGCCTGTTCATGGAGCGGACCGGCCTGCCACTCCAGGCCGTGGCGGAACCCCTGCGCGAGGCACAGGACAAGGGCCTGCTGGAGCGGGACGGTCTGCAGATCAGGCCGAGCGAACAGGGCCGCCGTTTCCTCAACGACCTGCTGCAGATATTCCTGGATTAGCCGGTCAGCGCATCGCCCATCCAGAACTCCTGGCCCTTGTCGATGAACTCGTCGACCGGGATGTAGTGCGAGCCGTCGCAGGAGAAGGTCAGGCCGACCACGCCGTTGTAGAGGTTCAGGGTGCCGGTGCGCAGGTAGAACATCTCGTCCATCAGGCGCAGGCCGCGCAGGTTGTCCAGAATGGGCCGGATCTGCTCCTTCCTTACCTGGGCATCGTCCGGGTAGGGGCGGTTCGGGTAGGTCAGGCAGATGTCCGGGTGGGTCAGGGCATCGATGTCGAGCAGGCGGTAGCGCAGCGGGTCCTCGGTCAGCCAGATCACCGCGCGGCTGCTGGAGAAGTGCAGCATGACGTGATGCACGCCGTGCGCGGTCATCAGCTCCTCCACCACCGAGAGTACGGTGTCGATGTTGACGTCCATGATGCTTTCGCTGCGGGTCTGGTGAAAGACCGTGCCGCGGATCGCCGGGTCGCCCTTGATCTGGCGCCAGTAGACCGGTTCCTGGTAGACCTGCCGGGTGATCGGCAGGTCGCGCAGGTCGAAGTCGGCGCCGACGAAGCCGAGCGCGCGCCAGTCGGTGCCGCGCACCAGCTGGATGGCGGTGAGGGAAGGCCGCTTGGCGCGCAGGCTGATGTAGGCCGACGAGAGCACGAAGCCGTCGGCGGGTACCTTTTCACGCATATAGGGCCGCTGCGAACGGTCCCGCCCCAGGTCATCCGGCTGCAGGCCAGTGTGCGCTACATTGCTGCTGATCTGTACGCCGTCGGTGTTCAGGGCATAGAGGTATTTGCAGGACGGGATGATGCGGAAGGACTCGGTCAGGGCCTGGTCGAGCGCGTCCCGGTCGTCCCAGGCGTAGCTGCACAGCTCGGCGGCCTTCTGCAAAGGGCCGCGCAGCATGACGCGCAGCGCTTCGCGTTGCTGGATGATGGCTTCCTGCAAGGTGCCGGTGGGCGGTTCCATATCGAGTCGTGGATAATCTCGGTTCGACGAGTATAGCAATGTGCCGAAGGAGACTGGCGGTGAAGAGAAGCGTGTTCGGAACTGTGCTGATGGCCTGTTGCAGCCCGGTCATGGCCCTGGCCGGCGAAGCGGCACCGCCGCCGCCAGCCGCCGACGAGGCCCGGTCCCGGCAATGCCAGCAGGCCTACGGTCAGGGAAACCTGCCCTACATCCTGGAGCACTGCCCCGAGGAGGCCTGGGCGCTGGCGCGGGCGCAGTGCGAGCGGGCCGCCGACACCGTGTCGCCCCGCTATGCCGATTTCTGTCACCTGTTCTACACCGGCAAGGCGCCCACCTACGGCAATTGAACCTGCCAGTCAGGCCAGCTTCTGGCCGTGCTCCCGGGTGGCATGGAAGCCGACCTTGGGCCACTTCTCCATCAGAAGTTCCAGGTTGTAGCGGTTGGTGGCCAGGTAGACCGCGTTGCCGTCCACGTCGACCGCCATGCGCATCTGCTGGTCCTTCTCGAATTGGCGCTTCATGGCCTCGTCCGGAAAGGTGAGCCAGCGGGCGGTGTGGATGTCGGCCGGGGCGTAGATGGCGTCGACGTTGTATTCGGTCTGCAGGCGTTGGGCGACGATCTCGAACTGCAACTGGCCGACCGCGCCCAGCAGCATGTTGCCGGTCAGGGTCTCGAACACCTGGATGGCGCCTTCCTCGCCGAGTTCCTTCAAGCCCTTCTGCAACTGTTTCGACTTGATCGGGTCGCGCGAGCGGGCGGTGCGGAACATCTCCGGGGCGAAATAGGGTATCCCCTTGAAGTGCAGTGCCTCGCCCTCGGTCAGGGTGTCGCCGATCTGCAGCTGGCCGTGGTTGTGGATGCCGATGATGTCGCCGGCGACGGCGTCCTCCATGTGCACCCGCTCGTTGGCCATGAAGGTGAGGGCGTTGGCGATCTTCATCTCGCGGCCCATGCGCTGATGCTGCACCTTCATGCCGGGGGTGTATCGGCCCGAGCAGACCCGGAAGAAGGCGATGCGGTCGCGGTGGCGTGGGTCCATGTTGGCCTGGATCTTGAACACGAAGCCGGTGAAGGGCTTCTCCGCCGGTTCGACCATGCGGGTGTCGGCGAGCGCAGTTCCGGCGATCCGTGGCTGCGGCGGCGGCGCCCATTCGACCAGGGCCTGGAGGATCTCCCGGACGCCGAAGTTGTTGATGCCGGAGCCGAAGAACACCGGGCTTTGCGTGCCGGCCAGGAAGGCGGTGATGTCGAACGGCGAACTGGCCGACTGGATCAGGTCGACGTCCTCGCGCATGGGCGGCATCTCCATGGGGAACATCTGGTCCAGCCTGGGGTTGCCGAGGCCGTCGATCAGCTCGGTCTCGCCGCCGGCCTTTTCCTCTCCCGGGGTGAACAGCATGGTCTGGTCGTGCAGCAGGTGGTAGACGCCGCGGAAGGCCTTGCCCATGCCGATCGGCCAGGTCACCGGGGCGCAGTCGATCTTCAAGACCGACTCGATCTCCTCCAGCAACTCGACCGTCGGCTTCACCTCGCGGTCCATCTTGTTGACGAAGGTGATGATCGGCGTGTTGCGCAGGCGGCAGACCTCCAGCAGCTTGATGGTCTGGGTCTCGACGCCCTTGGCGGCGTCGATCACCATCACCGCGGCGTCGACCGCCGTGAGCACCCGGTAGGTGTCCTCCGAGAAGTCTTCGTGGCCGGGGGTGTCGAGCAGGTTGATGGTGTGGCCGGCATAGTCGAACTGCATCACCGAACTGGTCACCGAGATGCCGCGCTGCTTCTCCACCTCCATCCAGTCCGAGGTGGCGTGGCGGGCGCTCTTGCGCGCCTTCACGGTGCCGGCCATCTGGATGGCGCCGCCGAACAGCAAGAGCTTCTCGGTCAGCGTGGTCTTGCCGGCGTCGGGGTGGGAGATGATGGCGAAGGTGCGGCGGCGCTGTACGTCGCGCAGCAGGTCGGGCGGGAAGGCGGTCATGGTGGTCCGGTACGGGGTTCCCGCCTGGGCGGGAATGACAAATGGAAGATCGGCTCGCGATTATACCGGTTCAGACGATCGCCACCCGGTCGCGGCCGGTTCGTTTGGCCTTGTACAGGGCGGCGTCGACCCGTTTGAACAGGCTGTCGTAATCGTCGCCCTCCTGATACAGGGACGCGCCGATGCTGATGGTCAGGTGGCCGGCCTTGCTGAAACTCTGCTCGGAAACGGCCTTGCGTATCTTTTCGCAGACGGTTTCCAGATTGGCGCCATTGCTGGCGAAGGTGATCAGGCAGAACTCCTCGCCGCCGATACGGTAGAAAGTGTCCGCTTCGCGCCGGGTCGATTCGATCAGGTGGGCCAGTTCCTGCAGCACCGTATCGCCGACGGCGTGGCCGTGCTGGTCATTGATTTCCTTGAAATGGTCGATGTCCAACATGACCAGGCTGAGGCCTCGGTGATAGCGGGGCTCCTGGCGCAGTTCCAGGTTCAACAGTTCGTCGAACTTGCGTCGATTGTAGACGCCGGTGAGCTGGTCGGTTTCGGCCAGGGTTTCCAGGCGCTGTTCGATGCTCTTGCGGTGGGCAATTTCGGCCTGCAGCCGGTCGTTCTTCTGGCCCAGCTTGATGGCCATTTCCTCGATCAGGAAACGGCTATGCTGCATCTTCGCCTCGGAGTCTTCCTTGCGACGCAACAGCAGGGCGGCGATGAATACCAGCACCAGGATCAGGCCGGTGGCCAGCAGTCGGATGCGGAATTCGTGGGTGCCGGGGCAGAACAGCAGGTCGAAATAGGACTTGCTGGAGCCGATGGCAAATTTTTCGACCGTCGCATCGATCAGCCAGAACAATACCGCGCCGGCGATGCCGAGCAAGGCTTCTCCGTAGGAGGAGAATCTGGATAGTGTTTTCATGGCCGGCCCCGGTCACAGCTCATGCAGTTCAGGCCCGTGCCGGCTCGAAGATCGCATCCAGGTTGAGGCTGTCGCAATAGTCGAGAAAATCGCCGCGCAGGGTCGGGATGTGGGTCTCGGCCGGGATACCCACGGTCATGTTCACCGAGAACATCGGGGTGCCGGTGTGGGGCGCGGGGTAGGTGTCGGTGGACAGTTCCTCGATGTTGATGCTGCGCTGGGCGAAGAAATTGGCCAGGTTGTGCACGATACCCGGATGGTCCATGGCCACCACGTTGATGCTGTACGGCACCAGCGGGGTCTTGCGTTCCAGTTCCTTGGTGCGCTTCTGGACGATGGCGAGGCCGAGTTCGGTGCCCACGGTGGTGAGCCGGTCCTCCAGCCGGGTCAGGGCATCCCAGCGTCCCGACACCAGCATGATGATGGCAAACTGGCCGCCCAGCAGCGACATGCGCGATTCCTCGATATTGCAGCCGGCCTCGACGATGCGGCTGGTGAAGCGCTGAACGAGGCCGACCTGATCCTCGCCGGTGGCGGTGATGACCAGATAGTCGCGCGGGTTGGTGGCAGTGCTCATGGGGATTCCGATGGTGTGATCCTGATCTGATTTTAACCGCTCAGGCATAAAAAAACGCGGCCGGCATGCGCGGGCCGCGTCCATGGCGACATCGGGTCAGTCGCGCTTGCCGAACAGTTCCACCAGAAAATCGCCCAGCTGCTTCCAGGAATCCTTGTCCGCTTCGGCGTTGTAGGCCAGGGGCAGGTTGAATTTTTTGGCCATCTCGTCGGCAGTCGGGTTGGTGAAACTGTGCTTGGTGCCCGGGTAACTGACCACGCGGAAATCGGCGCCGGCGTCGGTCATCTCCTTGTCGAAGCGGTCGACCAGGGTCTTGGGCGCCATCGGGTCGTCGGCACCGGTGAAGACGACGATCCTGGCCTTCACCTTGCCTTTTTCGGCCGGGGCGTCGGTCGCCAGGCTGCCGTGGAAGCTGGCCACGCCCTTGAGGTCGACACCCTGGCGGGCCATGTTCAGCACCACGCCGCCGCCAAAACAGTAGCCGATGGCGGCAAGCTGGCCGGGTGCGACGGTCTTCTGCCTGTTGAGCGCCTTCATGGCCGCTTCGAAGCGGGCCTTGGCCAGCGGCATGTTCTTGCTGACCTCGGCGGCGAACTTGCCGGCCTCGTCGGGATGGTCGGCGGTCTTGCCGTTGCCGTACATGTCCACTGCCAGGGCCGTGTAGCCCATGCCGGCAAGCATCATGGCGCGCTTGCGGGCATAGTCGTTGTAGCCCCACCATTCATGCACCACCAGGACGCCGGGCCGCTTGCCCTTGATGTCCCTGTCATAGGCCAGGTAACCCTTCATGGTGACGCCGTCGACCTGGTAGCTGATCTCCTGGCCGACCACCTTGGCCTGGACGGCGGAGACACCCAGGAGCAGGGTGGCGAGAAAGAGCAGGACATTGCGCATATTGAGTCTCCGTTATGTTTTCTGACCGGCCATCAGCCGTTGATTTCACTGCCGTCAAAATAATACCAGCGTCCGCCCTGTTGAATGAATCGACTCAGTTCATGCTGGCGGTAGGCGCGTCCGGCGATCTTGTAACGGGCGACGAATTCCACCGTGGCATGGCTGGCATCCTGGATTTCATGGTGGATCACCTTCAGGCCCAACCACTTCGGTGCAATTTCCCCGGCCAGGTCCAGAGCGGCGGGCCGGGTGTCCGGGTGCCAGGTGGCGAGCAGGTAGGCCTCGTCGGCCAGGGTGAAGGCGGTGTAGCGCGAACGCATCAGGCTTTCGGCGTCGGGGGCGGGTGCGCCGGCCAGATAGCGGCCGCAGCAGTTGGCCAGGGCGGCGGCGCGGCCACAGGGGCAGGGTGGTTTCATGTGGCGCTCGGACATAGGCTGTTCAAAGGGCAATCGGTGCAGCGGGGCCGGGGTCGGCAGTGTTCCTTGCCCAGGCGCACGATGAGGGCATGGTATTCGTTGTAGAGCCGGGTATCGCACGGGACATGGCGCTCGAACAGGCGCTGGATGGCGCCGTAGCCTTCATCACCGCACAACAGTCCGAGCCGGCCGAAGGCGCGCCGGGTATAGGCATCGACCACGAAGCTGGCCAGGCCGAGGGCGTAGAGCAGGATGGAATCGGCGGTCTCCTCGCCGATGCCGTGCACGGCCAGCAGGTCGCGGCGCAACTCCGCCGATGTCCCCTGGCCGGCCAGCGCCTCCGGTGCCGACTCGACGCCGCGTTCGGCCAGGAAGCGGCACAACGCCTTGAGCCGTTTGGCCTTGACGTTGAAATAGCCGGCAGGTCGGATCAGTTCGGCCAGGTCAGCGTCGGCCATGGCCAGAATCGTGCGACAGTCCAGGGCATCGGCCCGCTTCAAGTTGGCGATGGCCTTCTCGACGTTGCCCCAGGCCGTGTTCTGGGTCAGCACCGCGCCGACCATCACCTCGAACGGCGTCTCGCCCGGCCACCAGTGCTGGGGGCCATGGCGGGCGAGGAGCAGATCGTAGGGGAGCAACCAGCGGTTGGTGCGCTTCATGGCGGTCGAGTATCCCCGGCGATTTTTCGCATGGCAAGTCGTCCACGGCTTTCCGCCGCCGCCATAGTCGGTTAACTTAGCCGGCGTGAAAGCGCTGCTGCTCGACTTCCTGCTATCGATCCGCGACAGTGTTCGCGACCTCCTGCCCATCGTGGCGGTAGTGGCGTTCTTTCAACTGCTGGTGCTGCAGCAGCCCTTGCCCAACCTGGACCGGATACTCTATGGCACGGTCATGGTGGTACTGGGCCTGACCCTGTTCATCCGGGGCCTGGAGATGGGCCTGTTTCCCATCGGCGAAGCCATGGCCCACGGCTTCGCCCGCAAGGGCAGCGTCTCCTGGCTGCTGGTGTTCGCCTTTGCCCTGGGTTTTTCCACCACCGTGGCGGAGCCGGCCTTGATCGCCATCGCCGGCGAGGCGGCCAAGGTGGCGGCGGAGGGCGGGGTGATCGTCAACAGCGAGGCCTCCCGGACCGCCTATGCCCAGGGCCTGCGGATCACCGTGGCCCTGTCGGTGGGCGCGGCCATCGTGCTGGGTGTGCTGCGCATCATCAAGGGCTGGCCGGTGCAGTGGTTCATGATCGCGGGCTACCTCGGCGTGGTGGTCATGACCGCTTTCGCACCGGCCGAGATCATCGGCATCGCCTACGATTCCGGCGGGGTGACCACCTCGACGGTGACGGTGCCGCTGGTGACCGCTCTGGGCATCGGCCTGGCCTCGTCGATCAAGGGCCGCAACCCGATGATCGACGGCTTCGGCCTGATCGCCTTCGCCTCGCTGACGCCGATGATCTTCGTCATGGCCTACGGGATGATCGCCTGATGGACTTCCTGATCGGACTGTTCCACGCCACCCTCGCCACCATGATGGATGTCCTGCCGATCACGGCCATCCTGTTCGGTTTCCAGGTCTTCGTATTGCATCGGCAGATCGCCAACCTGCCCCGGATTCTGCTGGGCTTCGCCTTCGTGCTGGTCGGCCTGGCGCTGTTCCTGGACGGGCTGGAGTCGGCGCTGTTCCCGCTCGGACGCCTGATGGCCGAGCAGTTGACCCAGCCGGCCTTCATCGGCCAGGCACAGGGCTGGTGGCATTACGGCTGGGTTTATGTCTTCGCCGCCAGCATCGGCTTTGCCACCACCATCGCCGAGCCGGCCCTGATCGCGGTGGCGATGAAGGCCAACCAGGTGTCCGGCGGCACCATCGGCGTCCTGGGCCTGCGCATCGCCGTCGCCGTCGGCGTCGCCTTCGGTATCGCACTGGGTTCCTTCCGCATCGTCACCGGCACGCCATTGCCCTGGTACATCATCACCGGTTATGTCCTGGTGGTGATCCAGACGGTCTTTGCGCCGCGCTCCATCATCGCCCTGGCCTATGATTCCGGCGGGGTGACCACGTCCACCGTCACGGTGCCCCTGGTCGCCGCGCTCGGTCTCGGCCTGGCCAGTACCATACCGGGGCGCAGCCCGGTGCTGGACGGTTTCGGCCTGATCGCCTTCGCCAGTCTGTTCCCGATGATGACGGTGATGGGTTATGCCCAGCTCAGCGAATGGCGGGCACGCCGGCAGCGGGCCAAGGTTACGGATTCGGAAAAGGAGGGTTAGCCATGCATTTCAAACTGATCATCGCCCTGGTCGAGGACAGCAAGACCGAGAAGGTGTTGCAGGCTGCGCGCGAGGCAGGGGCGACCGGCGCCACCGTGCTCAACCAGGCGCGCGGCGAGGGCCTGAAGCCGGCCAAGACCTTTTTCGGCCTCACCCTGGAGGCGCAGCGCGACGTGGTCCTGCTCCTGGTCGAGGAGCACATGTGCCGGCGCATCCTGGAAGATATCGCCGAGGTGGGCGGCTTCGACGAGTCGCCTGGCAGCGGGATCGCCTTTCAGATCGATGTCGAGGATGCCGTCGGTGTGCGGCATCAGATCAGCCAATTGGCGGAAGCCGTGGAGGAACGGATATGAGCGAGGAACGCAAGGTCGTCCGGGTCAGGGACGTGATGAAGACGCAACTGGACATGGTCGATGGCCTGACCACCGTGGCCAATGCACTGCGCATGATGCAGCACGTGGAAACCAAGTGCCTGATCGTCAACAAGCGCCACGACGATGACGAATACGGGGTGGTGCTGATCTCCGATATCGCCCGCCAGGTGCTGGCCAAGGGCCGCTCGCCGGAACGGGTGAACGTATACGAGATCATGTCCAAGCCGGTCATCTCGGTGGACCCGGCCATGGACATCCGCTATTGCGCCCGCCTGTTCGACAAGTTTGGCCTTTCGCGGGTGCCGGTGATCGACAACGGCCAGATTGTCGGTATCGTCAGCTACACCGACATGGTGCTCAAGGGGCTGTGCCAGGGTATCTGCTGAGTTTTCCCGCGTTCGGCTGCCTATAAACAAGTTAGCGCATGGCGAAGGGGTGGACATGAAACTGACCGTACTGGGCGCCGCCCGCGAAGTGACCGGTTCCTGCTACCTGGTGGAGTCGGAGGGGGTCCGTTTCCTGGTCGATTGCGGCATGTTCCAGGGTGGCCGCGAGGCGGAGCCGAAGAACCGGCGCTTCCCCGGCTTCGATCCCGAAGGCATCGATTTCGTCCTCGTCAGCCATGCCCACATCGACCATTCCGGCCTGCTGCCGCGCTTGATCAACCTGGGTTTTCGCGGCCCGGTCCATTGCACCGACGCCACCGCCGACCTGCTCGGCGTGCTGCTGCCGGATGCCGCCCACATCGCCGAAAAAGAAGCCGAGTGGCGCAACTACGACAAGCGCAAGAAGCGCGGCGCCCTGAAGGGCGAGACGGCGCCGCTGTATACGGTCGAGCAGGCCAGGAGCAGCCTGAAAAAACTCATGCGGCACGAATACGACCAGGCCTTCGCGCCGCACCCCGGGGTCCGGGTCCGTTTCCGGGACGCCGGCCACATCCTCGGTTCCAGCATCGTCGAAGTCTGGCTAAGCGCGCGCGGCAAGGAGACCAAGCTGGTCTTCTCGGGCGACCTGGGCATGCCCGACCGGCCGTTGATGAACGACCCGACAGTCATTGCCGAGGCCGATTACCTGCTGGTCGAGTCGACCTACGGCGACCGCCTGCACAAGACCATGCCGGAGACCGTCGAGGAACTGGTGTTCGCGGTCAACGACACCATCCAGCGCAAGAAGGGCAACGTGGTCATCCCGTCCTTCGCGGTCGGACGCACCCAGGAGATCATCTACCTGCTGCTGGACCTGATCCGGCAGGGGCGCATTTCCGGTTCGCTGGCCATCTTCGTCGATTCGCCGATGGCCACGGCCGCGACCGAGGTCACCCTGCGCCACAGCGACCTGCTCGACGAGGAGTCGCGCAAGTTGCTGGAGTGGGGCCGGCGCAATGGCCATGACCTGCCCTATATCCAGTTTACCGGCAGTCCGGAGGAGTCCATGGCGATCAACAACATCCGCCAGGGCGCCATCATCATCTCCGCCTCCGGCATGTGCGATGCCGGCCGGATCAAGCACCATCTGAAGAACAACCTGCCGCGCAAGGAATGCACCGTGATCATCGCCGGCTTCCAGGCTCAGGGCACCCTGGGCCGCCGGCTGGTCGACCATGCGCCCTACGTGCGCATCTTCGGCGAGCCGATCCCGGTACGGGCGAGCGTCTACACCCTGGGCGGCCTGTCCGCCCATGCCGACCGCGACGCCCTGCTGAACTGGCTGGCCCGCTTCAAGCGGGCGCCGAAGCAGACCTTCGTGGTCCATGGCGAGGCGGACACTGCGGCCGGCTTCGCCGCCACGATCCGGGAACGCTACGGCTGGAAAGTGGAAACGCCGGAGAACGGCGCCAGCTACACGCTCGACTAGGAGGCCCCTTAATGGGGCAGGTCGAACACGAAATAGCCGCCCAGGGCCTGGCGCATCTCGGCCAGGGTCAGGTGACGCGGGATGCCGACCCCGGCGGCGCCCTGGTCATGCTGGCAGGTGAGGCTGCGGACATCGGGCTGGGCGTCCGAGTGCAGCCTGAATTCGGTGATGAAATACATCTGGCTCGGCCCGCCGTCATCGCCCCCGAACGACGGTCCGGGCATGACCGGCATGCCCGAAAAGGCCTCCACCCGGCGCTGGCTGCGGGTGATCCGGAACGACGCCGGCGGCACGGTCTGCGCGGCTGCGGCGACCGTGCCCAGTTCGAGGATGCAATAGGGGTCGTATTCCTGCACGCCGTTGCGGGCGACCGGATGGCCGTATTGCAGGCGCACCGTCGCTTCGCCGGGCGGAATGACCAGTGCCCGCTCGAGGCCGACCGTCAGGCCGGCCGGATAGGCATAATAGGGCGAGTTGGGATCCCGTCCGGGCTGGTCGGCACAGGCGCCGAGCAAGGCCGGCAGGACGATGCCGGCAAGGAGGCTGCGATAGCTGGCCATGATGGCTTCCCCTGATATGATCGCCGTTATGACCGCGCAAGCGGGCGACAGGTTTCCGACACTATAGCGAATGGACAAACTGCGTATCGACAAGTGGCTCTGGGCCGCACGATTTTTCAAGACCCGCAGCCTGGCCTGCCAGGCGGTCGACGGTGGCCGGGTGAAGCTGAACGGCGACCGGGCCAAGCCGAGCAAGGAGGTCAGGGCGGGCGACAGGATTCTGCTCCATATCGGCGAATTCGAGTGGGACGTGACGGTGCGTGTGGTGTCCGACCGGCGCGGTCCGGCCGAGGTGGCCCGGACCCTGTACGAGGAGGACGAATCCAGCCGGCAGCGGCGCGAGGAACGGGCCGTCGAGCGCCGCCTGTGTCACAATCCTGCCGCTGAACTCAAGGGCCGGCCGACGAAACGGGATCGCCGGCTGATCCACCGATTCACCAGCGAATAAGCGTATCAAGCAAGAAGGAACCATGCCCGAATTCGACCTCATCGTGATCGGCGGCGGCGTCAGCGGCATTACCGCCGCCGCCTACGCCCGGCGCGCCGGGCGCAACGTCGTCCTGCTGGAAGCGGGCGATCGACTGGGCGGCTGCTGCCATACCTGGCATCCGGTCGCCGACTTCTGGCTGGAACTGGGCGCCCACACCGCCTACAACTCCTACGGCGCCCTGCTGGCGCTGAACCCGGACCCGGCCTACGGCAACCTGATCCCGCGCGCCAAGGTGGGCTACCACTTCCTCAAGGACGGCAAGCCGCAATCGCCGTTCGCCCGGGTCGGCTTTTTGGAGGCGGCGCTCGCGCTGCCGCTCGGCCTCGGCAAGGGCAAGGCCGGCCTCGACGTCGAAACGTATTTCAGCCGCCTGCTCGGGCGCGGCAACTGGCATCGGCTGTTGGCCCCGGCCTTCGCCGCGGTGCTGTCGCAGGCGGCCGGGCCGTATCCCGCCGAATGGCTGTTCAAGCGCAAGGAGCGGGTCAAGGCCGCGCCGCGCAAGTTCACCCATGCCGGCGGCCTGCAGGGTTGGCTGGCCGAACTGGCGACAGGCGTGGAGGTGCGCCTGGGCGAGCCGGTGCAATCGCTGTCGTTTGCCGAAGACGGCGTTCGCCTGCAACTGGCCGACGGCGAACTGAGCGCGCGCGAGGTGGTGATCGCCGCGCCGCTTGATGTGGCGTCCGGCCTGCTGGAAGGTGTCGTGCCGGAACTGGCCGCCAGCCTGCGCGCCACGCCCATGGCCGAGATCGAGACCCATGCCGTGGTGGTGCCGGCCGGCAAGGTCAGGCTGCCGCCGGTGGCCGGACTGATCGGCGCCGACGACGCCTATTTTTCCGCGGTCAGCCGCGACTACCTGCCCAATCCCGAATGGCGCGGCTTTGCCTTCCACTTCAAGCCGGGCCTGCTGGATGGCGACGCCCGGCGGCGCAAGATGGCGGCGGTGCTCGGCTGCGCGCCGGCCGACTTTGCCTACGAAACGGAAAAGAGCAACCGCCTGCCGGCCCTGACCCCGGCCTCGGTCGCGCTGGCGCAGGAACTGCGCGCGGCGCTGGCCGACACCCCGGTCCGGCTGGTCGGCAATTATCTCAACGGATTGTCGCTGGGCGATGCCGCCCTGTATGCGGCACAAGGAGGATGACATGAAATCGGTCCTGGTTCCCTTGGCCCATGGTTTTGAAGACCTGGAGGCCATCACCATCGTTGACCTGCTGCGCCGGGCCGGCATCGAGGTCGTCACCGCCGGCCTGCAGACCGGCCTGGTCAAGGGCTCGCGCGGCAACCGGGTGCAGCCGGATGCCACGCTCGACGAGGTGATCGGCCGCGACTTCGACATGATCGCCCTGCCGGGCGGCATGCCCGGCGCGGAAAACCTGACCAACGATCCCCGCATCCAGGCCCTCCTGAAACGGCTGTCCGAGGCCGGTAAATACACCGCGGCCATCTGTGCCGCGCCGATCGCCCTGGCCCAGGCCGGCCTGCTCGACGGCAAGCGCGCCACCAGCTACCCCGGCTTCGTCGACCGGCTGCCCATCCCGGGTGTCCGTTACCTGTCCGACCCGGTGGTCGTCGACGGCAAGGTGGTAACCTCGCGCGGTCCGGGTACGGCGATGGATTTCGCTCTGGCCCTGATCGAATTGCTGCTCGACAAGGCAACGCGCGACAAGGTGGAAGCGGGCCTGGTCAGGGGCTGATCGAACCGCCGCCGGCAATGCGGCGGCAGACGCTGCGGGTGGGGGCAATCGCCTGACCACCCGTAGCGTCCATTCCCGCAGCTGTCAGTTCGCCTACACGGCAGCGCCAAAATTGTGCCTTTCTCGCCCATGGCTGGTGCGGCGCGGCCGGCATTGCCGGCGCGAAGGCTCGATAGTTCATGAAAATCAATTGGTTAAGGAATGCTGTGCTTTCTGGCACGATCTCTGCTTATAGTTATTTGAATCGAATGCGTTAGGTAACCGTACTCATTCGGCACCAAGGAAGGTGCAATAGGACAACGGCGTCCTGTCCGGCGAGAGCTGGGCAGGACGCTTTTTTTTGTCTCTTGAATGGATCGGACGATGGCCAGGCGGCCAGGCCATCGGATCGGCTCATCGAACTCGTTACCTGATGCACCTTGTGATTTTTTTAACTCAAGAAGGAAACATCATGACTCCCGAGCAAATCGCCCTCATCCAGTCCTCCTGGACCAAGGTTGTCCCCATCAAGGACACCGCCGCCGAATTGTTCTACGGCAAGCTGTTCGAGCTGGATCCCGCTGTGAAGCCCATGTTCAGGGGCGACATGAAGGAACAGGGGCGCAAGTTGATGGCGTCCCTCAATGTGGTGGTGAACAGCATCGCCAACCTGGGCGATCTGGTGCCCAACATCCAGGAAATGGGTCGCCGCCATGTCGCCTATGGAGTCGAGGCCAGGCACTACGACACCGTGGGTGCCGCCATCCTGTGGACCCTGGAACAGGGCCTGGGCGAGGATTTCACCCCCGCCACCAAGGAGGCCTGGACCATCGCCTACACCACCCTGGCCAACGTGATGAAGGAAGCCGCCTACGAGACCGCCTGACCACATGAGCCTGCCCCCGGTCCGGGGCAGGCGGGGTCGTCGGGGATCAATTGTGCTGGGGCTTGCTGCAGTAGCGGCGGCCCGTCGGCTTAGCCTTGGACGGTGAGGCCGCATTGGCGGCCGCGGTTGACTGGATGCGCTCGATTGCGGCGGGCAGCGGTTTGAATCGCCCCGGGTTCTGTGGAGGCTGTTTGGTTTAAGTCATGCCACCGTGGTGGCTTCCTCGGTGTATTGCCGATAGTAGTTTGCCTCAGCTTCAGCTGGTGGGATACGTCAACATGACCAGCCTTTAGGGTTGCTGGCAGGGCATCTGAGAGGGTATTCACCTTCAAAGGCAAGCCCATCAAGCAGGCCAACACGAAGGCGTGGTATGCAGCATTGGAGCAGGCGGGTATCAAGGATTTTCGCTGGCACGATCTGCGCCATACCTGGGCGACGTGGCATCGGCAAGCGGGAACTCCCACGCACGAGCTGCAACGCCTGGGGGGCTGGAGAACCGCCTCAATGGTCGAGCGATACGCGCATCATTCGCCCGATCAGTTGGCGGCAGCGCCGGCCCGTCTCAATGCGGTAATTGGTGGTTACGATTTGGCTACGGTAGGCCAGAAATGAAAAACGGCTTGTATCGCTACAAGCCGCTTCGGATCTGGCTCACCAAGAGGGGC
>Ga0265297_10006509_pt1 | contig 16900 bp, 30 predicted proteins | sample Munlanlwell13791_FD_192502 | JGI IMG/M metagenome (GOLD analysis project Ga0265297, IMG submission 192502) | Leachate microbial communities from a municipal landfill in Southern Ontario, Canada - Leachate well 137-91 | ecosystem: Engineered > Solid waste > Landfill > Unclassified | place...
TGACATACTCCAGACGGACCGGCGAATGCGTAACCAGACACGAACCCGCCAGTCACAGTTGACGATGAGTTGTTGTCTCCAATATCGATCGTCGTCGAACCATATCCGCGCATCTTCAAATCCACATACGCCTTGTTTGCAACATCGGTCGCCGCAGAGGGCGCTGGAGCCGTTGGAGAGACAGCGAAGGACGCGGAACTGGCGAATGTCGCCATCCCCGTGATGGTCGTAGATGCGAGCGTTGAGTTCCCTGTCACCACAACGGACGACGCGAATGTGTGCCCACCCGTCCAACTGTACGAATCGGCCTCATCAACCTCGTCTGATGAAATTGCAATGGCTCCTGCGGAGTTATAGACGTGGGTCTTCGTCCCAGAGGCAGCGATTGACCCGAGCGAATACCCCGACCCATTCCCGATGAGCAGCTGACCCGCAGAAGGCACTGAAGTCGTCGCCGTGCCACCGTTCGCAACCGGGACCGGCGAATCGACGGAAACGATTGACCCATAGGCATGGATTGTGGAAGAAACGTTCCCTAGTTCCGTATTCAAGTTTTCCAGCGACGTATTCACGTTCGTCCTGAACGTCCCAATGGTGTCGGAAAGCGCGGTTGTCGCAATGGTCGCCCCGTATCTCGGTGCGCCAATCAGCCCGGAGAACCACCCCGAGACAACAACGACCCCAGTAATGAGAGTTGTGAGTAAGTGCATTAGCTTTTAGATATGTTCGCCCATACAATATCTCCCAATTCCGCAAACGTGACATCTTTCAATTGCGTTCCGTCCGGGAAAATAACCGACTCGAACGTGTAATCCTCCAGGTCACTTATCAACGGCTCCTTCCCATGGCGCAAGAATCTCGTGAACGGGGTCACGCTTTTCGATTGAGAGTCAGAGAACGACGTGCTGTTCTTTGATACCCCCGTGAATGTGGTCATCGTGCGTGAACGCCACCCATTGTTATCTGGTCCCGTTCGTCCCTTTCCCTCCGGGAGTAGAAATCAAGCAATCCTTTCTCTAGATCGGCGACTCTTTTCTCATACAGAGCCACGCGATCTTTCTTATAACTCTGGCAGTACGGAATCGCCGCTTTGTAACAAAGAACAATATGGAACGGAGAAGCGAACCCGGGGACTTTCGTTCCAGTAGTCACCTCGCCCGAGGTGAAAATCGAAGCCGTCCGTTGGTAATAGACCCGGAGCCCGGACGTAAGAGTAGTTGTGGCGGCCGTGGGAGCTGGATAGAGCAGAAGCGATGAGCCCTTTTTGTCGTAGTAAACAGGCAATCCGTCCGTCTTACAGAACTCTTCCATCGCCTCCCCGATCTCGGACGTATCAATCGGTGACAGAAGATGCCATATTCCGTTCACGTCCTTGACCTCAACGCGCTCGATGAAAAGATGCGAACTGTCGAACGTGTAATCATTCTGTGCGGCAACGAGTGTGGCGACGCCTATCGGAAAATCAGAGTAGTTCGAGTCATCGAATTGCCACATCCCATCCATACCGAGTATCTTCCCAATGACCTCTTCGTAGGCGGCATTAAGCCGGCGCAAAAGCGTCGCGTCGGTAAGCGATGTCGAAGTCGCATCACACAACACCCTGGTCTCCAATACAATATCTGCAATCGTCATTTTGTGGGGTTAGTCCGAGGGACGGTTGCGACAACGCCCCCCAGACCAACCCCGCAAGGGGCTGGTCACAAGTTACAAGACGTTCACATCAAAGAGCACTGGCTTGGTGTTCGCCCACGCCTTCACCTTGTAGTCAACGCGAGAGACGATACCGACACCAGAGTAGTTATCGGGGTCCTTCTCATTGACCATGATCTGGCCGTAGGTGCTCTTGCAGATACCGAGGTGGAGAACCTTTTTCACTCCGGCAATGACGTGATGCGCGGTCAAAAGGTTCGATGAGTAGTGGGTCACGCCCATGTACGTCATTCCCTGTTGTCCGCCATTCTTCAACGCCACATCAGCCGTCGCAAATCCGTTCGCCATCATGTACGCCTCAAGCATCTCAAAGTCGGCCGGACGCCACACGATAAAGATGCCGTTTCGCTCTGCAAGTGACTGACCCGAGGCCGTGTTGATGACGCGCTTGATGGCTCGAATGATGTCATCAATGTTCGTCACTGAAACGGTGAACCCGGTCGAATCCGCAGACGAAGTTCCTGCGAGGTCGCCAGCGCCGAAATCAGTGAGCGAGCCGTAGGAACCAAGCACCGCCGACTCCAATTGCTCGTTGATCATTACGCCTTGGCGCTTAGCAATCTCCATCTGAACCGCGTATCCCGATTGTGCCAAATCAGCGCGGTCAATGAACTGCGCCATGATGTAGCTCGTGTCGATTGTCACGCTCTCATCGGTCTGCGTAATCGTGTTGAACGTGTACGCGGTTCCGCGAGAGTGCGAAGCAATCGTCGCGTCCGTGAGGTACGGATTGTGGAGAACCTTGCTGTCCGTGTAATCCACGCGACAGATTTCCTTCCACTTTACTGGTTCGTCAAGCGCCTCTTGGAGCGTGACTGCCCAGTCCTCCTTATAAACGATTGTGTTACTGACTCCCATAGTAGGACTAGTTTTTAACGGGTTTTCGAGGCCCGGTCGCAACTAGCCCTGACTACTTAGACAACGGGAGTGTCGGAAAACTTGCTTCCTTCGGTCGCCTGCTTTGTCCTCGCTTGGACGACCTTCCGGGCAAGTATTGGATCATCAGGAAGTCCACCCTTGGCGAGCCAGTAATCAACTTGGTCCCTCGATGACGTCGCTGATCGCTTCCCACCCCTTGGCGTTGCTTCCAATGTGACCCTCTGGTCTTTCCGCGCCTTCAGTTCCTCCTGAACGTACTTGAATCCAAGCACTTCCTCGAGGGACTTTCCCGTATTGCGCATCTCTTCGGCAATGAACTCGAAATCTTCCGACTCGACTCCGCTCGCCTTGAGAAACGCTTTTTCTCCGTAGCCAAAACCTTCTGGCTCGTTCTTTTTCGGTTCAGCCACTGGCTGTTCCGCTGGTTTCGGTGGGTTGGCCTTGAGTTTCTTCAGGGCCTTGTAGCTACGGCTCGCCATGCCGTGGAACTTCGCCGCCTCCGCCTTCCAGTCGGTCGTGTCCTCTTGTCCTTCTTCGGGCTCCCCAGGGAGCTCGGGAAGTTCTTCGAGAACGTCGTCCTTCAAAACTTCATTTTCTGGCATAAATGATAATGCGTTTAATTTAAGATGATTAAGAACTTGTTTGCTTTTTCGAGAAGCAGAACTCGTAATCGCCTTTTGGGGTAGCGTAACCCATTGCTTAGAGGGATTCCTCAACCACAAAGTCAACCATCTTGTCGCTCCCCGTCGTGGTCGTGGCCATGTAGATGTCCACGGTCCACACATCACCACCGGCGAGATTCGACGCCCCCGCGGCGGTAAGCAAAAGGGTCGAGGAACCAGTCGTCACGCCGATCTCAGACGTCGTAGCGGTTGCGAGGTTCCGAATGAGGAGCGTCTTCATCGTTCCGGCGGTCGGAAGGCAATCGGCTGCAAGCGTCGCGGCGGTTGGAAGCGTTGTGCTCGCATCCGTCGTCAGTGGCGTGATGTTGATGACGCCGTAACTACAGACCTGTGCCGCTGTAAGCGCAATATTCGATGTCGTGGCAGTGATAGTGAGAACCCCACCACCCCAGAGCACGCGATCGAACTGCGCATTCGCAGAAAACGTCGCCGCCCCTGATTGGGTAAGTGCGGCACTGTTCGTTACCGCACCCTCAAACGTCACGGTATCCTTAAAGACCTTCGGATTCAGTTCATCGGTAAACCTGCCCAGGTTGGCCGAATTTCCGATGTACAACAATCCAAGAACGACCACCGCAACGGCCAGAATCGCAATAACAATATTTTTTACCATTTGTTATCTTTGGTTATTTTTCGACCTTGAGTTGGTTTGCCGATAGTCAACAAAAAACGGGCCCGAAGTGGTCCGTAGAACCTTGTAATGCCCGTAGGCAGATATGTAGACACATTATACCACACTACAACCGCAAAAGCGATACCGAAGTCGTCGAACCGCCTTCCGTTATCCCGTACACTGGTCCGGTCCACAACGTGTCTCCAGCAAAGGTCTCGGAACTCGACGCGTCGAGCCAGAAGCCGGCGAACGCGGTCAGTTTGGTCGTAGTCGCGGAGATATACGCATCGGCGTTGCCGATATTCGAGATTCTCCATGCTTGCGCCCCACTCGGAATCGTAAACAGGAGTGATGCCGTGCTCGTCACCGACGAACTGGCATTGGCGATGAGCGTCGGGGTCAGGTCAATCGGTCCGCCGACCCTCGGCCCCGTTTGTGCGCCGAGATAGAACGCGAGCCCAATGAGCGCGACCGCGGCAATGATCAGATATTTCTTCATGGTGGTTATCTTGCTAAGTTCGTCCCTTTACTCTCGTTCTTTTCTGGCGTCCTATATTGTTCCAACACATTGAATCCGCTTTCGAGCAGGTCAATCCCTCTCCACAGCGCTCGAATGTCCCGTCCTAATTGCTCGTCAGAGTAGTCAATCCCACCAGCCGCAACGGGGACAAGCGCTACGTTGCGAAGTGGGTCAGCGTTCTTTCCCTTCTTTAACGTTCCGTTGGTATACAGAGCAACAAGGAGCACCTTCTTCACCGCCTCCATCATCTTCGGGCTATCAACGAAGTGCGTTACCTGCGTCTGTTCCTGCTCGTCCAAGATACTATCAATAAAATCTTTTTCGTATATCATTTTTTATGTTACTTGTGGCACGACCTTTTCAGAAAGCATTGTCAATGGATTCGTCACACTTGCCGGTGTCTGGTTTGTCGGTTTCGCTTTTATCGGCTGATAGAAATCAATTGGTGACAACCCGCTATACTCAAGAATCTCATTGAGGGTCTTCGCCATACGCGGGTCATCAAGGATCTGCGGAGTGGAGATTATCTGACGAAACACATTGACCAACTTATCAACCATCTGCGGAAGGTACTTCTGCTTGCCGACGATATTTATCATCACAGAGATGGGCGCGTCCTTGAATTCGTCTTTCATTATTTTCAGGAATCGGCGCTTGCCGCCCTTTGCAAAATTCATCCGTATCTTCTCCTTCAGGGTGAGCACCTCCTCCTCGGTGATGAGTTCGCCGCTCAAAATGCGTTCTTTTATCTCTTTATTCGCCTCATTCGTCACCACATTCTCGATGATTGCCTGCATCTCGTTCTGGTCAAGGTCGGCCAAGAACGTCTCACCCTCCGCGATCTTCTTTGCGAGGTGCGGGATTATCCATTTCCGATAAATGCGTACAAGCCCGGTAGCGATCTTTCCCTTACGATACTCGTGAGTCGAGTGAGATTCTGCGGTCACAAGTTCCTGAAGTTTAAACGGCGTCCCTGATGCGGGGCTCTCCCCGAGGATTGATTCGTTCGCCGCACCAATCATCTTTGCGGTATCTTCCCATTGAGCAATCGAACGCTCGAAAAGGGTAGCATTCATCGGGGTCGTGTTCAGTTGCGTCACGTCCTTTGAATCCGCGACGTAGAGAACGGTTCCATTCTCGACCCCAGCAATCTTGTTCCGCTTCGCAAACTGGTTGTCGGTGGTCTTAAATACCACCTTTGAAGCGACGCTCAACATCCCGCTCAAAAGCTGAACATCCGTGTTCGTCCACACCTGCGGGTCGAATAATTCCTCCACTCCCCCGCGCCCGAGAGCGCGTCCGAAGATCTTGTCCCGGAGAATCGCGTCGTACGGAGATGTCCGTTCACGTTTCCTGAAAAGCGTCAATCCCTTCTTATTGCCGTTCTCATCGGTGAGCAGTGAGACGATGTGCATCTGGTCCGAATACCCGTCGGTATCATCATCAAGGTACAGATTGGGAAGTGGTCCGTGAACCTCGTAAATTTCGATGTACCTTCCCGGCGTTCGCACCTCCATCCCATTCTTGTCCTTCTTTGTGCCGCGCTGATTCTTCGAGATCTCTATCAATCCATCTATGGTCACGTTCGCGCCGTTGCTCTCCTCGCCCCAACCCTTCATCTCCTTGAGTTGCGACGGCGTATACTGATGCTTCTCACACTTCACCCCGGAAAGAAAATCGGTCTGGTCGCAGAATGCGATACGCTGCAATGGAACGACCTCTGGTTTCACGTCACCCACGTTTTTGATGAACGCGCCACCGTACGCACAGTACGATTCCACTAGGTCATCAATGAACGTATCAATCTCGTTCTCGTTCGCCCACTTATCGTGATACTTGCGGAGCAAGAATGACTTGAAGTAGTTACGCGCGTTGTTGACATACAACTCAATATCTTTCACGTCGAACCCCTCCGCCCGATAGTGGAGGTTCATAATCGGTAGGACGATGTTCTTGAACGGACGGGAACCATCGTCAGCTCCCGTTGAGTACCGGGAATTCAGATAGAGGGTCGTCCGCCGGATATGCTCGTACATATTCCAGTCGTATCCCTCGATGACATTCACCGGCGTCGTTTGATACGCCGAGATCTCGTCCTGTATGTACTTGTAGATAGTATCCTGTTCGTTCATTTCAAGGACTGAAGAAGTCGCTTCTGCAAGAGTTCCCTTGAAAGTTTATTTATCAGCATCCGTTTCACCAAGCGCGGCCAGAGAAGAATCCCCGCCGATCTGTCCCCGTTCTTCACGTCAAGAAAACACTTTCCGCCGAGATTCAGCACCTCGTCATTCGTGAACGCATCAAGGCATTCCAGTATCGTCTCTCCTGAGTGGGAAACGCTCTTATCTCCCCACGAAAGGACAACTAAAAACCCCGCTGCTTCCGTCTTTTTTGTGGTTGTCTTTTTAGCCATAAAAGAAAACTCCCGATTGCGGGAGTCCGTAGAATCCGTGTAGCCCGTAGGCCCTCGACCTTGATATGGGGGTATTATACCATATCCAGTTCAAAAAAGATACAACTCGTCACGGGAAATCGCTTTATAGGCATCCGCGTAAGACATCATATTCCCATAGGTAGCCCCCGAGAGTTCGGTAGCGAGCCGAGAGAGCCACCCAGCCAACTTGTTCCTGTCTTTCAGTATCTTCCTCCCCTCCCGGTACTGGATCTGGTACGCTGGTATCTCCTGCGAGAGCCGGAATGGAATATCAGCAATGTACCTTCTCCACCACAGGTCGGGACTTTCGCCCTGTTGCCTGCAATGAACCTCCTCGTGGGCAATGAGCGGATAATCCAAGTGAACTCCATCTGGGTTGTAAATGATGGGCCCATAGCAGAAAATCGTCCCTGGGGGCGGACTCAACTTCTTGTGTATCATCTTGAAGTTGGGCGGGTATTGTTTCAAAACAGCCATCATATTGCGGGATTTATCACCTTTTTGGGCGGCATCGGACCGTACCACTCGTCCTCTGGGTCGGCATTCATCATCTTCTTCTCGGAGAGTGCGGCGTAGCGAACCATATCGGCACAGTGCGAAGACCAGTCGTGTATCGGCTCGCCCCACGTCAATAATTGCTCATTCCACTTCCGGCGGTAATTTCTTAGGGCAGAGAGCGCCTGGTCGCAATTGTGTTCGTGGACGCGGAGCCGCGGGAACATCAGGCGAACGTGCTGAATCCCGTCTTCGACACCGATCATCGGAACCTGCGAGAACTTTATTCCAAGCGCCTCCGACGTCTGTTTCAAGGTGAGTCCGGTGCTCAATTCCCTCTTGTTCACGTCGAACGGCGCAAAATGCTGGCCGTACCGGTAGTTCTTCTCGCGCGTGAGGAGCGTCAGGTACGCGGAGTAATGCGAGATACCGAAATTGTGGTTCTCGTAGTAATCAATCATCCGCACCTCGTTGCTCGTGCGCTGAAAGAACCCTATCGCCATTGCGTCATCGTCATCGATCCCGAAATCCCACACGGTCTGCACCAAGAGCTCCGGGTCGAACGCGATGACCCCGATACGTCCCTCACGCTTCGCTTGCTCAAGTTCCAGGGTGTAGATGCCCCCAGAGATCTGCGGCTCGTCCCAGCTCCCATCACGCCACGCCTCTCGCAAGCCATCGGGCAACCCATCGAGGAATGCGCGGTACGTCGGGTCCACTGAAAGGAACTTGTTGTCTTCGAGCCGCGAGGGAATGAAGATGCGGGTCAATCCGGTGCGCGGGTCTTTTGTGATAACAGGTTCTCTCGGGGTTCCGTGGATTCCGAACCTTCTTTTTATCCAGTAGAACCCAACATCGGAGGGGTTGAACGTCGAGAACACTTGTGGTTTCAATCCGGGAACCGTCGAACGGCACGACGAGATAAGCTTCAGGTAATTCTCTTCGGTCGGGATAAGATTCAACTCCTCGACGAGCATTTTTTGGTACTCGTGCCCAACGTACTTGGTGTACGCATTCGCGTCGCGCAGGTGGCCAGTGCGGATAATTGCTCCCGAGGGAAATATGAACTCCGGCGGGTTCCCTGCCTTCTTCGCGCCGAAATCCGAGTACACTTGGTCAGCCCTGTCTATCCAGTCCCGCATATCATCGGCGTTCCGACGGATAACGAGGGCACGCAACGCTGGATTTCCGATGTCATAGAGCAACCACAAAATCCCCGCGAAGGTCTTTCCTCCTCCACGAGCGCCGCCGAACCCTATCTCGAAGTCAGTTCGTATCAGCGCCTGCTCCTGTTTGGGGCTGGGGCGTATCACGGTTCGGGAGTTCATACAATTTGATTGGTTTTCCGCCGGAGGTCAGGTCCGTTTCCGTCCGATCCTTGTAAATATCGTGAAACGCGTTCTTGAGGTAGAAAATAGGACCTGTCGCCCCCGGATTTGGAAGTCGCTCGACCCACGCGCGTTCAATTGTATGCTCCGCGACTCTTATGGCGTCAGGATACCGTTTCTTGTAGTCAGAATATACCTGTCGGTCTATGTCAAGTTTCAGAAGCAATCCCGCCTTACTCGGTATCTTTTTCGACTCCTCGCACTCCTTGAAGTACGCGACAATAATGTCGAGCATTGACTGTTCAGTCGGGAACTTGCGCGGCTTTCCGCCCTTATTCTTCTTTTTCTTATTCATAAAATTTCGACGCTAGGAATAGAAATACGGCAATCGGAGCAAGCACATATGTCACCACCGTCGCTATCAGACCGAGGGACACCACGAGGATTCCACCGAGCTCATCCTTCATAGGTTCAACGCCACAAACTCATTCTCCTTGTCAATTCGCTCCTTCTCTACGAGTCGTTCCCCGAGCGACATCCCCCTGAAGTCGTAACTTTCCCTCTTGAGGCAAAAATACCAGTCGTCGGCATCTATCCTCACCTCATCGCGGTCTAGTTCCTGAAGGGACCTTTTGGCGAATCTCTTTACCGAGGGGAACCAGAGAACAATCGAAGCGAGGCGATACATAAAATCCCACTTCTTCTGCATCCGGTTGTTGTCATGTTCCCTTTTCCGCCCGAGTTTCAATAATCTGAGAACCTCACGGCGCGGATTATCCCACAGCGCATCTTCGCAGAGAACCCCCAAGACATCCTGTACTCTCAACCGATACGCCACATCCATAAGGCACATCGCGGCGCACTTCACCACGCAGAGCGCATCGTCCCGGTTCTTTAGCCCTGAAACAAGCAGAGAACCAACGCGGATGAGCTCTCTGAATGGGCGGCTGAACTCCTTTGGCTCCTTCGTGGCGAGGTCGGCTCGGTACACCTCGGCGATCCAATGGGTCAATCTCTTTGGAAAGAGCATGAGAAACGGAAAAAAATGAAGAAAAGAGAGAATCGCACGCTTCGTCAGTGCTACCGAATCAATCACCCGCGGCTCGGTCGTTCCCCTTAGAATCTTCGAGCATCCGTAGAATCTCATTCCCCAATCCCCTTCATCCTCGACGTATCCTCCGCACGCAGGCATATCACCGAACGCGCCCTCGACGAATTTGACAGAACCTCCCGCCCGCAAGCGTTCACGAATATTCTTATCCACTTCGTCTTTGGTCATCCTTTTGCGCCGTCAGGGACCGCCGGCCGAACAACCGGCTCGTACTCGATCTGGGGCACGGTGATCTGCACCCCGGCATTCTCCAGCTCGGGAAACCGCACGGGAGCCGAAAAGAACGCATACAGAGCGAATACAATCGAGGCAATGACCACAAAGAAGAATATCCTCATACACAAAAACCCCGCTCGGGGGTTCGTGGACCTCTCGTGTGCCCGTAGGCAACTATGTACTGGGGATTATACCACCACCGACCCTAAAAATCAATACACTGGGTCTGCCTTCGCCGTCGCTCCAACGGTAATCCGAACATCCTTCCCACAGTGGGGACAACGGGTTCGGTAACTTAATACCAACCTATTTTCGACCTTTCCTTCAATGATCATATCACGAAAAATGACCTTCCCGCAGTTCGCGTAGGGACAGTGCGCTATCAGTTCGTCGTTCCGTCGCGGGTTAGTATGGTCATTCATTTCCGGTTCAATTTGCTTTCAATTCTCCGTTTTCTCTGGTAGGCAAGGCGTTCCTCTCGGTGCTTCAGGTATCTCCTCCGGGCACTTATCCTCTGGCGAACCTTCCGGTCAATCCCGTCCAACCGGGCGGCAAGGCGTGACGGGTACGGGACGTAGCCACAGTGGAAGCAGATGCCCTGAATCATCTCCTTTTCGGTCCGATCGGTGAAACATGCCGGGCAGTGGGTCATTTCTTATTCAGGGCAAGCCAGAGGTGAGCGACCGCTTCTTCAGGCATACTGCCTATGGTTTCAACTTGGCGCGTACTGTCCTCTATGTCATACATAAACGCAAGCCATTCGCCATTTACCATACGATGCAATCCATAGAACTTATCTCCGCACGCCTCAATCAGTTCGGAGAGGGTTGGATGCTTCACTCCACGCCCTTCCCTCTGTGGAAAACCAGCATCTTTCAATTCTTTAGCGAGTTCGTGGGTCATTTCTTTCTTGTTGGATTTGATATTGTAGGACGATAAACTATATCGCCCGTCGGCATCCTATCGATCTGAGATTGTAACTTCCTCCGTTCTTCCAGGGGAATGTTCGCCTTAGCCACCCAGAAACGAATCCTCACCCCCTCCTCGATTGCCGCGTCTTTGGTCAGAAACCCACGCCGAATCAAACTATCCCGCGCCTCGTCCTCCGTGGAAAAGTGGGCAAGCGGAACATAGCCCTTCGAGTAGAAGAACTCAACGTATTTCCTAAAGATAAACTCTGATTGGGTTCTCTTCATTTCTTCTTCCGCTCTGTGATGGTGACGGGGATGACCCTGGACCTTTCTATGGTCCTCCACTTTCTAAGCCATTGTTCCGCCGCACCCTGGGTCGGACACACAACGAAACAACGCTGGGGAGAAAACGGGCGTGGCGCGTGCTTTTCCAACTCGAACGCGTGTTCTTTCAGATAGTCGGATTGCATTTTTCCTCCCCAAGTCACCACCGCCCACCCATTCCACGTCCTCTTCTTTGGTTTGGTTGCGTTCTCTCTAGAACGAATAAGGGCTTTCGCTAAGCGGTCAAAGCCGTTCTTTTTGAGGAAACGCACGCTGTCCCGAAATTCTCTCTCGTCCCTTTTCTCTTCCCTACTCTTTGGTTTGGTCTTGGTCATAGTGATTGCTTCCTTCTGCGTTCCTTCCAGTTTTTTATCGACCTCCACTTACTTCTCCCCGGATGCGACTTCCTCCTTCCTTCGTTTTCTCGTGCGTGAAGAGGGCAATACCCGCAACTCACCTTCTTCCGTAGTTCCTTTATAGCGATTCCTACTTTGGTCATAGTGATTTGGTATCCTCGTTCGGGGAGAGGAGAGAGAGTGCGTTATCGGTGCAATCGTTCCACGCATCCCACCAATCTTCACTCACAAGGGTCTTCTGTCGTTCATCTAACCTGTCTTTCTCAATCCTCTCCCTCACCTCCTTCTTGTATGCTTCGAGGAGAAGGGAGTGGCGGTGCAAAATGAAGGATTTTATCTCGACTCTTGTCAGTTCCCACGCCCTCTCTGTGGCGGGGTAAAATCGGGCAAAAGATTCCTCGTCAAACTCTTGCTCCGTCATCTCATTGAATTGTTTAAGGAAGTCGTTGGTCATACTCTTTGATTGTTTCTTGGGGGTCATATAGATGCGTCGTTCCTTTTTCGTTCTGCGACGATTTTCCTCAATCTTGCTATTCTCTTCTTCTCGGCGCGCGCATAGCACCCGGGGTCGCGCAACTCATCGGCGAGCATACTCCAGTAAACACACGGCACGTTCCAGTCGTCCATGTGTTTGACCGCGCGGAATGCTCGGTACACTTCCTTGATTTGTTCCTTTGTTAGTTTCATTTTATTCTTGGGGGTCATGGGACTCGTTGAAGTAATCGAAACATCTTGCGGGGACAGCTTGATTGGACCTTTGGATGGAACGCATGATTTCGATGGCTACTTGCGGGACGATGGCGTTACCGAGCGATTTGAGACGTTGGACTCTGTGTTGGGGCTTGGAGAGTTTAAGTCCGTCCAATTCTGCGGGTAGCCCATCATCCACTCCACAAAGTTCGGTTGCAACTTCAAGCCAGTTTCCCTCCCAATCTGGTCGCGCATTTTCAGTTTCGGTGCTTTTGCGTTCCAATACTTGTCCGCCACCTTCATCCCGCCCTCTGCTTCGCTCGCTGACGGTGTTTTGAGCATCTTCGGTATCAACCTCGCTATTCCCATCGAGGCGCTTCTTCCTCCCTTGAGTCGCCTTCGCAATTTCCCCGTCTTGTCCACATACTCTCCCTCCGCGCCATCCAGGTTCTCCTGAATGTGGTCGCTTGCGGTTGCTGTTGGTAGCAACAATCCAGACCCTATCCCTTCGGTGCGGCGCGTTGACGGCGACAGCTGGAATAATGAACGGCTGGACTGTATAGCCTTCTCCTTCCAGATCAAGGCACACTTGTTCGAGTACCATTCCCGACTGCATAGTAACGAAGCCACGCACGTTCTCAGCGATGACCCATTGGGGTTTCGTAAGTCGAATAACTCTAAACATCTCCGGCCAGAGCCAGCGGTCATCTGCCGTTCCTTTTCTTCGTCCGGCCTGGGAGAAGGGCTGGCAGGGAAAGCCGCCGGTGAGAATAAGGGGTGCTGGAATACCTGCGATAGATTCACCGAGTGCTTGCTCGTCGGACTTTGCTGGCTCGATCGGAGATTCCCCGTGAACGTGTCCGATACCGATGGCGTCGGCAGTAATGGTTCGGATGTCACCGAAGATTTTTGCTTCGGGCCAGTGCTTCTTGAGGACTTTTTGGCAGAAATTGTCATTGTCACAGAATATATGCTCGACGTTCTCTCTCCCCCAGACGGTATCGGCGGCGAGAGCGAACCCACCGATACCCGAGAACAGGTCTATGTGTATGAGTTTTTCCATTGTTTTTCCCCGCACTTCACTCTCTGTACGGAGGGGGTCATAGGGATTGCGGGGCTAGCGATACTTCTCGCTTAGTGCCCTTTTTAACTTCGTCCTTGATTTCATCTCTGCGAGTGTTTTTGCGCGTTCCCGTTCGTACTCGTCCTTCGTTATTTCTTCAAAGCCATGGAACGGGTTTTTCCCCCACCATTCTTTGTTCAGATACGGAAGCTGGTCGTCGATAATGAACACAATCTTCCCGTCTCGATCGATGTAGAACTCCTCGCAGATGAAATGAAATCCCCGCTCCTTGGTGTCCACCCATTCGAGTACCTTCCTGAACACGTCCCAATAATCGCTCTCATTTTTCGGACACGAGTAACAATTTCTTCGGTAGGCGAAGCACTTCCCGACGCACTCTTTCAAGCGGGGCTTCTGTATCTTCTCAATCTCCTCTTCCTCGATTTCGTTTATCCTTGCGCGGATTTCTGCGGCTTCTTTCTGAAGTTTTTTTATTGTTTGTTTTTTGTTCATAGTTCTCGTGGGGGTTCTTTCTCTTGATTCTCTAGGGAGGAAAACTCATCTTTCCATTCGTTTGTCGGGGCATCTATAGAGAGGTAATCCTCAGCGATTCTCAGGTATTTTCTGTTACTCCCAACGTCATTCTGTGCTATGTATCCCTTTGCAAATGGAAGGATTAATCCGATTATCCTCTCTGCCTCCTTCCTCTCCTGCGCTCGGGCTTCGGTGATGAGGGAACGGATTTCTTTCTCGCAGGCAAGCAACGCCTCCTCTTCCGTCGGTTGATACTCTCCCTCATCGACAAACCACGCGTTGAGATGGTACGCACACTTTCCGACGACCTCTTTTATTCGTTCCTCCTGTTCGTTTGTGTGGGGCATATTAGGAAAAAGTATCGAATACTTGGAACATTCCGACCGACACTAGGATAAAGTAACTGAACGCCAGAAAACCCTGCAGTATGTTCTCTACTAAGCAAACCGCGCTAGCAAGAAAAATCATAAAGAACGCTCCGGCGACAACATTCAGTACCTTCCGCGCTTTTGTGTGGGGCATGGTTAGAGTTCCTTGAAGAAAGATTCGGGCGATCCACCTTCGGCGAGATGGTCGATGAATTGGTGCCAATAGTGTTGCCACGCTGGAATGGGAACGAAAACTTCCCCTCCGATGCAAGTTCTCTCTTTCCATTTCCATCGCCTTCCCCAAGCACCGCCAGAAGGAGGGGTCGAGAAACATCCGCTCCTCGTTGAACCCAATCTTCCCAACAACCCAACACTCCTCACTATTCCACCCTCCCTCAATCGCCTTTTTGATTGTCTGTTCTATTGTCATAGTTAGAGTTCCTTCATCGCTAAATCAATCGCACCGCGCACCGTTTTTCTCCACTGCCTCTTCTCGATGAAATGGGTCGTGTTTATGTCGCATGGGGCTTTCCCGCGAGGAAGGTTCTGCGCTCCGTCGGCGACAACGACCCAGTGCCCGTTATCATCGTTGATGAGCGCGATGCCGGAGCGACTGTGCTTGTGGAGCCAGTCCATCCGCTCCTTATCCGTTCTTTTCTTCATAGTTCCTCTTTAAGACCCTTCACCGCTCGACGGGCGGTGTTCCAAGTACGTCCTTGATGACCTTGAGAATGTCCTGCTTTTCTACTGTAAGTTTGTACATAGTTTTGTTTATTTTTGACCTTTGCGTACACGGCATCACGTCTAGCCGTCAGTGTTCGGATTGCGACAGGGAACTACTAGAGGCCTTCTCGTCCCCGCATTTCCGCTAGCGGAACGGACGTACCGAACTCTGGCGTGATTCACTGGTACGAGGGTAGAACGACCGAATAGCGCCTCCGCCCCTGTTTTGCCGTTCTAGCATCCGTGGATTGGTTACCACTGGGGACGGTTGACCCTCGAATCAATGAACCACGCTTGCATACTGGGCTAGGAAGGCGGGGCGAGAGTTCTTCTTCGGTGTCGCTCCTTTGGGGTTTCACCATCGGGACACCAACCGTGTCACTCGCCAGTACGTTTACATACATTTGCGGTGGAGGTGCCCTTTCGTCCTAGGATGAGGCACTTGGCGTATTGCGCCGTCCTTTTCTTCCACCCGTGGCTTCTGCGCCACGCCACCCGCCATCGTAACCCAGTATGCTGCATACCTGATTCAGGGCTAGGGCGGTTACGGGGGCGGATCTTTCCACCAGTTTCCTGATGAATATTTCCCCACAACCGCTTAGTCCGCTGGAACTATTTGTATCTTAATCCCAGCCCAGAATCAGGTATGCGTATGTGAAGTTACTTTGAAACGTTTATGAACGGCGTTGCTCCTCCGGTAACCTGCGGTAGAACCCCATTCCATTTCTCAATCGCTCGCAATTCCAGTACGTTACTATTCTGCAAGAGTGCCTGTGCCTCGATAGAGATTGCCCGTGCCTTCCCTTCTGCCTCGGCAATCCTCTGTTGTGCCTCGAACTTCACTTGCTCAAGCTTATTTTTCGCCGCAAGCGCATTCTGTTCTGCTGTTACCTTCGCCTCAATCGCTGAGTTAAATGAATCTGAGAAATCGAAGTTCACGATGTTCATGTCCTCGACACTCATCCCGCGTTGGCTTATCTTCTCTGCGAGGAGGTTCTTAATGTCCTCTCGAACGCTCTCGCGCTTCGTAATCAACTCCTCCGCAGTGAATTGTGCGGTCACTGCCTTCACCGACTCCTGAATCGCTGGGTCTATAATTTTCACCTTGAACTCCAGCCCCACCGTCTTGTATATCTCGCCGACCGACTCCGGCTTGATGCTGAAGTTAAGCGCGATGGTCGTATGTACCGTCTGGAGGTCTTTCGACGCACTCGCGGCATCAACTTGTTCCTTCTGCGTCTGCACATTCATCTTCACGACCCCCTGAATGAACGGGAGCTTCACGAACAATCCTTCGTTCTTCACTCCGGCAACCGCGCCGAACTGCGTCAGCACGCCACGATACCCAGCCCGAACCGTCCCGAATGAACTCCAGAGGACAACGAGCACAAGAACCCCGATGAGCGAATGCAACGCAATCTTCCCACCAAGAAACTCACCCATTTCATTTGTATATTTCATGTTGTTTTTACTTCTTCTCCTTCGCACTCTTCGACTCGACCTTTCGATTAGAATATGTATCCATATCCATGTCTAATTGCCCTCAACTTGTCATTGTGTTCTTTTATCCTCTCCTGCAGAACGGTTGACGACGATTCTCCAAAATCATCCACTAGAAATTCGTTCGCAGGAAAATAAACCATGTCACCAAGAAGCGGAGAAATATAATGAATCCTATCGAGAATCTCTCCAGAAATTACTCTCTGGTAATGGACATACAGAAAATGACGAACTGTACTGACGCCCATCCACACGGCGTACCCAACGATCGCAAGACACACGAGCAACCCACCAACGTGACTGACATGAACCCAGAATGACGTTTCGTTTTTCATAGATTTATTCCTGCATCCCCGGCGCTTTCGGGACCTTTTTGAACATCGAGAGAAAACTGAACACGGCGATGAGCAATACGGCGAGCAAAATGACGCACCCCATAATC
>Ga0265297_10006510_pt1 | contig 16897 bp, 17 predicted proteins | sample Munlanlwell13791_FD_192502 | JGI IMG/M metagenome (GOLD analysis project Ga0265297, IMG submission 192502) | Leachate microbial communities from a municipal landfill in Southern Ontario, Canada - Leachate well 137-91 | ecosystem: Engineered > Solid waste > Landfill > Unclassified | place...
CTGCCGACACATTTTCTTTGTAATCGTAATACAAAACACACAGCCACCGCAGACGCTTTTTTGCGTCCTGCGACAGATGGTAATTCTTCGGATTTAATCTTACTCCCGCTAATGATTGCATGGTGTTAATTGAGTTACTTTTAATTAACCCTAGCCAATCATTAATCGATTCATTTTGCAACATATATTTTAAGTCCTATACTGTAAAGTGTACCATAGGAGAGTGCATATTATTGACAAACTATTTTACCAGTGTAAAATAGAATCAAATATAATTAATTATAATAGTTTTAATAAATATGGTAAAAAAAGCAGTGAAGCCGGTTAAGGAAGTGGAGGAGAAAAAAGAAATTAGAATTGCTATTTCTGGATTAGGCAATTGTGCTAGTGCCTTGATTCAAGGAATATATTTTTACAAAGATGTTAAGAATGATGATGAAATAGTTCCTGGTTTAATGCACAATGTTTTAGGGGGATACAAAGTATCAGATATTAAACTAGTAGCTGTTTTTGATATTGATAAAAGAAAGGTTGGCAAGGATGTTAATCAGGCGATGTTTGAAAAACCTAACTGTACTAAGATTTTCTGTCACGATATTCCTAAAACAGGAGTCATCGTTAAAATGGGACCAATTTTAGATGGAGTTGCAAACCATATGAAGGATTATCCAGAAGAACAGACATTCTTACCTTCTGATAAGAAAGCTGTTGATGTAGTAGCTGAATTAAAGAAAGCGAAGGTAGATGTTTTAGTTAATTACATGCCAGTAGGTTCTCAAAAAGCTACTGAGTTCTACGCTCAAGCAGCCTTAGACGCTGGAGTAGCTTTTGTTAATTCAATGCCAGTCTTTATTTGTTCTGATGAGAAATGGGAAAAGAAATTTAGAGACAGAGGAATTCCTTGTATTGGAGATGATATTAAATCACAAATTGGTGCAACGATTACTCACCGTGTTTTATCTCACTTATTCGCTGAGAGAGGTGTTACTATCGACCGATCATATCAATTGAACGTTGGAGGAAACACAGATTTCTTAAATATGTATGGTGAAAGAGCTAGATTGAAAACAAAGAAAATTTCTAAGACTGAAGCTGTTGAATCTCAATTAGCTAAGAGATTGAGTTATGATAATCTACACGTTGGTCCATCAGACTGGGTTCCTTTCTTAAAAGATAACAAAGTTTGTTTTATTCGTATGGAAGGAAGAAAGTTTGGTAATGTTCCAGTAGAATTAGAATTAAGATTATCAGTAGAAGATTCTCCAAACTCAGCTGGTTGTGTTATTGATGCAATTAGATTATTAAAGATTGGTTTAGATAGAGGAATTGGTGGCACGCTATTATCTTCTTCAGCTTACTTTATGAAACATCCTATGACTCAGTTTACTGACGAAAAAGCTAGGGAAATGATTGAAGAATTTATTGCCAATAAAAGAGAAAGGTAATATAATAAAATAAAAAATTATGGAACCAAATAAAAGATTTATCAATTCAGTTACCGAAGGAAATTTATGGACATTTATTCTTTCTTTAGGGAAAGAAACAGAAATTCAGGAAAGCGAAGTTTCAAGATTGATTTTTGAAAAGTTCGGTTTTCTTCCTAATGAATTAATGGTTAAGAGTGTCTTATTCAGATTGAAGAATGACGGATACGTTAGTCGTGAAAGACTTGCCTCAAAGAAGGCCTACAAGATTACTGAAAAAGGCTCAAAAGAATTAGAAGCTATGAAGAATTACTCTTCTAATCTAATCCAGAAACTATAATAATTACCTAGATTAAAACAGCTCTTTGCTGTTTTAATTTTATTAAAAAACAAAATACATGAAAAAAGCAATTGGTATTTATAGAGAGTATAATCCTTTAGGTAAAAATGAATTAGACAGAAAGATAATAGATTTAACAGCCGAAGATCTTAGGAAGAAAGGTTTTGAAGTTGAGACAATGGCTCCAGAAGATTTCGATAAAGATGTTGCTGTTGATTTAATATTTACAGCTGCCAGAAAAGACATTAATAAGGTTTTAATAGAAAAGGAAAAAGAAGGAGTATTAATCATAAACTCACCCGAATCAATTATTTTTTCTTTCAATCGTAAAGAAGTTTATAAGAAATTAATGGAATCAGGAGCAAATATTCCTGAAACAAGTTTTGTTTTAGTTGACGACTTGTCTTTCTCAGAGATAGAAGGTAAGAAAGTTGTTTTAAAGCCAGCCAATAGACATGAATTATGGTTTGTTGTTGAGAAGGAAGAAGAATTTAATAAAGCAATCGAAGAGTATAAAAAAGCAGGAGTTGCAGAGATTGTTGTCCAATTATTTGTTGAGGGTAAGACTGCTAAATATTATGTGCCTGGAGGGGAAGAAGTTCTTTTATTGCAAGAAATAGTAGATTCTTTTCCTAGTGAATTAATTGACCAAATTAAGAATCAGGTAAGATTGTGTGGAAAAGCAATTGGATTAAAAGTCTACGGTGGAGATTTTATTATCTCTGAGGATAAGGCATATTGTGTTGACACTAACGATTGGCCTAGCTTTAGCGTTAATCAAGATTTAACTCAAGAAGCAGCTGCTGCTAAAATAGGAAATTTTATAGAAAAAGAATATAATAATTTTCTAAATAAATAATATGTTAACGGAAGAATTAAGAGGCTTATTCTCAAACCTAACCACCAGCGTCGGGAAGACTCTTGGAAAGATGGGGGTCAGTGCTAATTTTGTAACATTTCTTGTTTTAGTTTTTGGTTTTATTGCCGCCTATTTTATATATATAGATTCTCTTACTTTAGCAATTTTGTTTATTATTCTTTCGGGAGTAATGGATGGATTTGATGGGGCAGTGGCAAAAGCGAACAATAAGGAAACTAAATTTGGAGCTTTGTTTGATTCTGTAACTGATAAGACTACCGAGATTTCTTGGTATATTGCTCTAGGATTATTAAGGCCAGAATTTTGGGCTCCTGCTTCATTAGCAATAGCCTTCTTTATGCTTTCAAGTTATATTTCTAAGCATGCTAAATCTGTTGGAGGAAAGAGTGGGGGAGGAATATTGGAAAGAAAAGAAAGATTAATTCTAATTATTTTAGGATTAGCGTATGTAAACTATATGATATATGCTCTTTATGTAATAGCATTCTTCTCGCTGGTAACTTGTCTTCAACGATTTTATAAAAACTACAAGATATTAATTAAGATTAAAAAAGAGAGTTAGACTCTCTTTTTATTTAGGCTTTCCAAGAAGATGAAGTATTTTAGCAATTGGAGAAGATATTTGCATTAAAAATGGAGTTTGCTTTCTGAATATTTTAATTCTTTTTCCTAAAATTTCTTTTTTAAAATCATTTATTGTTTCTGCTTCAGTTTCAATATAAGATGAACCGATTTCGGCAATAGTATGACTATCGCTTCCAGCAGTCATGATTAAGTTGTTTTTTTCTGCAAAAAGTAAAGAGTCAGTATTTCCTTTTTTAGATTGGCTGCGGGAATTGAAAACTTCTATTCCATCAACAATATTTTTATATTCTTCTAGTTTTTTAAAAGGCTTTTTCCAGTGGTATGGATGGGCAATAATAGCAATTCCATTCTGGTCTTTTATTTCTTTTATTATATCTTCAATTGATTTTCCTTGGGGGTTTATTTCTTTGTTTATAAAGTAAGCTAGAATTTCTCCGATAGTTTCATTATTTTCCTTGATTTTTATTTCTTCTCCTGGTATTAAAATCAATCCGATTTTATCAGCGGTTTCTTGAGCCTCTCTCCATCCTTTAACTGTATTATGATCGGTTAAGGCTATTCCATTTAATCCTTTCTTTTTAGCTGCAATCAAAAGAGCCTTTGGCGAACTAATTCCGTCATTAGAATAATAGCTATGACAATGCATATCGATTTTCATATAAATATATCTTAAACAATTAATTTCTTTTATTCAAGCTTTACAAAAAAAATGAACAACAAATGTTGTTCTTACTCAAAAATAGAGATATTATCGAGGTCAACAATTGTTGGCCCACAATATATTTCGGTATATGCCGAGGTTGTTGTGCCGTTTAGCAGGTTTAGTGCTAGTTCAGCGGCTTTGGCCCCTTGTTCTTTGGGGTGCTGAATCAGAGTGCAGATCACTTTTCTTGATCGAATTGCTTCTGCGGTCTTCTGATCCAAATCCATGGTAACAATAGCACAGATTTCAGGATACGTTTTTTGTTTTTCAAGTGCAAAATCAGTTCCTATTGGACCAAGGGTGACAATAGCAGAAGAGTCCATTAATTGGCAGATAATATTAGCTTCTTTTGGGTTGTTAATATTTATCTGACAAACCGGAATATTATGCATCTCAGCAACCTCTTTTATTCCCTGAATTCTCAAGGAATATCCATAATGGTCAGGCTTGTCGACTGGTACATAGATGCAATCGAATTTTTTGCCTGAAAGGAAAAGGCATTGAGCTGCTTTTATCCCAGCGGCTTTTTCATGCATACCTACGTATCCTCGAAGTTTGCCTTCAAGTTCGCAGAGTGCATTTTCGTCGGGAGGAACATTAACTGCAATGATTAATCCTTTATGCTTCTTGAGTAGACTCAAGAATTTTTTCCCATGCCTTCCTTCTTTTGGAGTCATGGGAATAATCAACGCATCGTACTTTCCTTTAGTCGCTTCTTCTACCTTTATGAGGTATTCTTCAGTATTATTGTAGTTCTCGACAATGGAGAAGATGCAATAGGTTACGGAAGGGAAGAGTTTTAGGAATTCTGAGAATCCCTGAACAATAGCTCTCCAAACTGAAGAGCCTTTCAGGTTTTCAATGATTCGGCTTTGTGCCACAAAGGCCATTTTTTTCAAGAGCTCACCTCAGCAGACTTTTAATAAAAGCTGCTGGGTTAAATGTGTTATAAAATGGGGATAGTGTCAATATTGACAAATGGTGTAAATATTATATAATCATAGTAACGATGTTGAAAACGGGGTTTTTGGCATCGCTGTAGACTTGAAAACATAGGAGTAATAGCTATGAAGGCAAACCGCAAAAAGATTCGGATTGCTATCGCTGGCTATGGAAACTGTGCAATTGCACTCGCTCAAGTAATCTATTATTTAATCGCAACAGGAAAGATTCTTGAAGGGGTTATGCACAGAGTCCTAGGCGGCTACAGCATGCATGATGTTGAGATTGCTTGCATCTTTGATGTAGACAAGAACAAAGTTGATAAGGATGGTTCCGAGTCGGCTTATGCAGGGTCAAACTGTACAGAAAAGATTTGCGACATTCCTTATTTAGGAGTGAAAGTAAGTCTGGGGCCAATTCTTGACGGAGTTTCTCCAAGAATGGAGAAATACTTTTCGCCCTGCGAAACAGGGAGGAAAGAAGAGAAGACAATCGAGCAGTGGAAAAAAGAGGTTGTCGGAATCCTCGTTAAATCAAGAGCGCAAATTTTGCTGAACTATATGCCAGTCGGGAGCGATCTCGCTACGGCATTTTATGCAGAATGTGCGCTTGAGGCTGGGTGCGCATTCATTAATTGCATGCCATCTTTTATTTGTTCAGTGCCAGCTTGGGCCGAAAGGTTTACTAAAGCCGGTCTTCCAATTATCGGTGATGACATTAAGTCTCAAGTAGGAGCAAGTATTCTGAACCGGTATATTGCCAGACTTTTCGATGTGCGTGGTAGTAAGATTGATTTAATCTATCAGCACAACCGAGGAAACAATACAGACTTCTTTAACATGCAAGATACAGAAAGATTGAAGACTAAGTATGTTTCCAAGAGGCACACGGTAACCTCGAATATCGATCAGGATCCAGAGTTTGATCTTGAAGTTAATGGTATTGATGAGACTCTCATCGGAGATCACAAGGTTTGTGACCTCAAATTCCGCAGCATTATTTGTGGGACACGTCTTACTTTTGATGCCAGGCTTGAAGTTGTTGATTCTTATAACTCGGCTGGTTGCGTTATCGACGCAATCCGTATTGCCAGAATTGCTTTAGATCGCGGCATTGCTGGTCCGATTATTCCAGCTTGTGCTTTCTTGATGAAGTCTCCACCTGTTCAGATGGATGACCTCAAGGCAGCTGAGCTGGTTGAAGATTTCGTGAATAACAACTCTCGGACAATTATCGTTCCGCACAGCCGGATTAGGGATTTCTGCCAGTCTGGTCAGAAATTCTCTGAGTTCTGGACGAATGTAATGAAGATTGTTTGTGAGAATGCTCATGCTCATGGAATCAGAGGAGTCAAGATTATGGCACCCAAAAAGTTCTATCACGATCAAAAAGAGTTCGTGGAATTAATTGAGGCAGCCATAAAAGAGCTCGTGTCTTATCCTAGCGGATATGATAAGAACCTTATTATTCCATTTAGCATTACCAATCTTGGATTAAAAAAGAGGTTAATTGAGGCGCTCAAGCAGTGTCCAGAAATCAATGTCTATGGGATCAATGTCCCACCAGACTATGAGTACCTCTCTCAATTATCCAATATTTGTGGATATGCTGGACTGGAAGAATACGATGTTGGTAAAAATCTTTATCACATCCTAATGGAAAAGAATAATATCTCGAAGATTCTTGTTCTCCGACACCAAAGCAATGCGGGATTGGAGATGAGGATTGGAGGAATTATGGAAGAGGCAGCAAAAGATGGAAAAGAGGTCATTATTGCTGGCGCTCATCAGCACCGACGTATCAGAAGCATTCTTTCAACTAAAGATGTTGGAGTGATTACTCTTGGATGCCGAGGTACTGAAGCACTTCTGAGTATAAAATCAGAAGAGAAGGTGCCGTTCGTTTGCATGGATCGAAACGAGCGCATCGAAGAAGCGGTAAAGGATAATAATGCCATCTGCGTATCATCCTTCGTCCACGAGAATATTTACGGTGGGGTAGTATTTTCTGGAATCATTGAAATTATTGGTTCCCCACAAATAGCAGTCTAGCAAAATGTTAGAAAGCTGGCGGAGTTTGAAAACAAACCCGCTTTTTTTATTGTCTTAAAAGCAAAATATCTAAGTTGAAAAATAAATAAGGTAATGTTATTATTTGTTTAATGAAATTATACAAAAATATTCCATATTTATTACAAGGATTGTGGTCAACTGGTTTTAATATTGTGTCGAAGGTTTTTCCTTCGTTTTTTGCTAGCGTTGCGAGCGCATCTCAGATAAGCATCATATATTCTCTTTATGCTTCAGCAAAATTCTTAGCCGTCCCATGCGGCTGGATTTCTGATAATTTGGGAAAAGGAAAAACATTATTTTTTGTTTTTTTTACTTTGCCGATAATAGCATTAATGTTTACCATATCTGATTCGTTCGTGTTCTTTGCTGTAATGTATTTCATTATTGGTTTACTTGGTAATTTTTACTATTCTTCTATTAATAGTATTGTAACTATTTTAAATAAAGAAAAAACAAAGGCTTTATTTAAATTAGAAAGTTTTTATCAGATAGGTGCTTTTATTGGTCCAATAGTTGGAGGAGCATTAGCTTTGAAGAGTGGAGGAATGAAAATGGCTTTTTATGTTTGGGTTGTGCTTGGAATTATTGGATTCTTCTTATCATATTTTTTAAAAAATGAAACTTCAATTCAGAAGAAAAATGAAAAACAACCTGACTTTAAAATTCTTTTAAAGGAATTAGGGTCTGATAAATGGAATTTTTTACTATATTTAATTGTTGGAGGTTTTTTAACTGGATTTTTTGAATCGGTTATTGCCTTAGCTGCTCCATTATATTTAACATCGATTAATTTCGATATTGCAAAGGTGGGAATTATTATTGGTTTTGGTTGCTTATTTAGCGTATTTGGATTATTAGTATTAGGAAGATTTATGGATAGAATGGGACATAAAAAAGCACTAATAATAACATGTTTTTTAGTTACTATATCTTCAATAGTGTTTATTATTAGTAATAATGTAATATTACTAATAATAATGTTTGGGTTGTTTACAGTTGGAAGAGCAGGTGGATTAAACGTTACTAGATCTTATATTTCTTCGAATGTAGCGGAGGAATTAAGGGCAACTGGAATGTCTATAAATGATATCTTTTGTTATTTAGCGAGAATAATTGGGCCAATAATTGCAGGATTGTTAATTGATTTTAGAGGAGCTGCTTCTCCTTTTATTATATGTTTTATAGTAGGTCTCCTTGCAACACTATTAATGATATTCAAGGATAATATTTTTCATCTCTTAAATTTAACTAAGGAGTAGTTATTTGAGTAGGCCGATTTTAGCTAAAAAAGGTGTAATAATGTAAATTAATGGAGCTTTCTTTCCATTAGTTCTTGTTTGTTTGTTTAAAATAGCTTGTTTTAATTCTTCAACGGTTGTTCCATCGAATTCGGTGTAGGTATAGCCAATTCCTTTGTAATGATGCGAGTCTCCGCCAGCAGTCATGCCCAAATTATGTTTTTTAGCAAATTCCATGGCTTTTTTATCAGGATTTGTTCCAGGTTTTCTACCATTAAAGACTTCAATGCCATCAACTAGGTCAAGATATTTAGCAATATCATCTCTAAATCCTTCACTTCCATGGAAGGGATGAGGGATTATCACTAATCCTCCTTGCTTTCGTATCTCTTCCATAACCCAGCGAGGGTCTTTTTTGTATCCGTTAATTTGTTCTTTTAAGAATAGCCCTAAAACATCTCCTTTGTTGGTTTTTATTTCTTCACCAAGAACGATAAGGAAATTATGTTTCTTTCCTAGTTCAATTGCTTCAATCCAGCCTTTAGTATTTTCATGGTCAGTAATGGCGATTCCATCGAGACCAGTTTTTTTAGCTTGGATGATTATTTTTTCAATACTTGAAGCAGCATCATAGGAATATTTAGTATGGCAATGTAAATCTATTTTCATATTATCATTATACACAATATGTATTTTTTGACAAAGCAATTTTATTAGTTTAATATATTCGTATATAAATTTCTAAATTTGTTCATTCAAAAAAGTATGGGATTGTGATCAGATGAAAATGCTGGAAAATGTTAATCAAGTATTAAGGGAAACTGACGGTGGTAATTTAACTATCGCAACGGACCTTACTCAATTAAATAAACTTCGCAGACAAAAATTCGAAATCTTTTCAGGGGTACAAAAAACAAACTCCTTAAAAGGCAAGAGGGGCGTTCCAATAGTTTTTATTACAGCCAAAGACGTTAAAAGCTATATGAGCTTAATCATGGCTGTAGAAAACTACAAGGTACTCAATTCTGACGGACAGCTTCTTTCGCCAATGTCGACAGCAGCATAAGGGACTATTCCCGGAGGCACTCAAAACAACGAGTGTCTCTTTCTATATATTGCTCACTGTTACATAAAGTGGTATTCTTTAAATATGCAAAAAAGAATATTTATCAGTATTAATTTGCCAGAAAACATTAAGAACAAGCTTGTAGCCTATCAAGAAGAAATGGCACGTTCTTTTATTAACTCTAATGATTTTTGTCCTATTAAATGGACTAAAAAATATAATTTGCATATTACCTTACTTTTTATTGGTTATGTGGAATTAGAAGAATTAGTCCCGCTTATTGAGAGAATCGAAAAAGTAGCCACTAATCATGGTTCTTTTGCGGTCGATTTAAAAAGTATCTCTTATGGCCCCAAAGAAAATATTCCGAAAATGATCTGGGTTACAGGAAATAATTCGCAACAATTAGGAAGTTTACAAACTGATCTAGAAGAAGAAATGCTAAGTATTAAGAAGCTGGAAACTAGTTTTATCCCGCATATTACGCTAGGCAAAATAAATCAATGGCAATTTAATCGAATTAATATCGAAGAAAGATTAGATGTTTTTAAAGATATTTCTTTGTCTTTTGCGGTTAACTCAATTGATATTATGGAAACTAATTTAGGAAAAGGAGGGGGACAATATGCAGTTTTAAAATCAATTCTATTAAAGTAATATGGAGAATAAAAATTTAAAATTATTAGATTGTAAAGAGATTTGGACACCTTTTTGTTTTCTTGACGAATCCGGGACATTAGATATCAATAGTCAACCTTATTTTACTGTTGGAATGATAAAATGTTCTCAGCCATATTATTTACAGCAAAGAATAAGATATATTCGAGAAAAAATAGATTTTGGTGGGAAATTAAATTTAATGATATTAATAAGTCAAAAATAAAAACAATTTTAGAGATTTTAGAGGCATTATTTAAAACCAGAAATATATATTTTTCATCCTATAGTATTAATAAAAGAAGTGATTATTTTAAAAAAGAATTTAATAGTGATCCATTTTTTGCTTATGAACAGATTACTCAGCATCTTTTAAAAGGTAACTTAAAGAAAAATGAAGTTCTTATCGTTTTAGCTGATAATATGGTGACTCCTAAAAGAAATAAATTCGAAGTTAATGTTAAAAATAAAATTAATGCAGAATTCGATAGATTGGCAATAGCTGGTGTTTGTAGATTAGATTCCAAAACAAATGATTTGCTGCAATTAACAGATATTTTGATTGGATCTATAAATTACGAATTACTAATAAAGGCTGGAGTAATTCCAGGCTCCTCTATTGCTAAAAGGCAATTTATTAATAAATTTAAAGAATATTTAGGAGTAAAAAGTTTAACAGAAAATTTTAGAAATTACAATTTTAATATTCATCATCACTTTAAGGATGGAGATGAAATGAAAAAGGCCATCGGCCAATAGAGCCGACGCCTTTTCCTAATACCTTAGATATATTATACATTTAAGAAAATATTTGTCAATCCATACTTTGAATTACGAAACTCTTTTTGAGTAGAAAATTAATTCAACACAAAAATCTCTCGACTTTGTTGAGATTTTTCAAAAATTAAGTTTTTTCTTTTAAACAATTATTTTGGCTCAAGCACTAGGGCCAAAATAGAATAGATATAGTTCGAGAGGTAACCGTCAATGGAACGAGGAAGCGAAGTGATTAAACCATGGAACATCTTCAAATTTCTAAAGTTCAATTCAATTAACATTCTGGTGTCATACAGTTTCGACTGCATTTCGGTCATGATTTTTTTCATGTTCTTTCTCGGTTTGATAAAAACAATTCTTTTGTTTTCGATATGGAAATCTTCTTCTAATTCTTTTGAAATATATCCCGCATCAGCGATAAAGATTCCAGTTAGATTTTTGTTAATCTTTTTGAATTGAATTCGATCATCCATAGTTGATGGAGTGATAGAGAAAGAAAGGATTTGTCTTTTTAAGTCAGATGTTAAATGCAATTTAAGCCCGTAGAATAGGCCCTTTCCTGAATTTTTCCAATCGGCCAATCCGTGCATGGTTTTGTGATGAGAAGCATTTTTGTTTAGACAAACTGGAATGTCTGTTGCATCAGTATGTTTGATTAAATGGGAATTGTCACAATTCCATTTGAGGATTGACTGGAGAATGATAACAGCGTAGATGATCATGCGATTCATGTTGACGACGAAAGTTTTGTAGGAGCATTTTAGATCGAAGATTTCCCAAACAGCTTTCTTGGTTGGAATACCGTTTAATTGTTTGAAGATCGAAAGAGCGATGACTTCTTCATTTTTAATAGCTAGTGGTCGACCAGTGCTTTTGGTTATTTTTAATTTTAATTGTTTGCAGAGTGACTTAACTTTTGCTATAATTTTATCAAATGGTTTAATATTTGTTTTCATAGCAATGGGCTTTGAGAATTACCATTTTTTCTCATAGCCTAATTCTATGATAGCACATAATTAAGAGTTTCGTAATTCAAAGAATCCATATGAAAATACATTTTATTGGCATCGGAGGAATAGGAGTTTCAGCACTAGCTAAATACTACCTAGAAAAAGGAAATGAAGTTTCCGGTTCAGATTTAGTTTCTTCTTCTTTAACCGATGATCTTATTAAAAAAGGAGCTAGAGTTTTTATCGGTCCTAATGTCGCGGAAAATATTAAGGATTATAATTTAGTAATTCATAGTCCAGCAGTCAAAGAGAATAATTATGAAATGAGAGAGGCGGAATTAAAAGAAATTAAAATCCAAAGTTATCCGCAAGCTTTAGGAGAATTAACTAAAGAATATTTTACGATTGCCGTTTCAGGAACACACGGTAAAAGCACAACCACAGCTATGATTGCTTTGATTCTAATTGAAGCCGGATTAGATCCAACCGTAGTGGTGGGAACCAAACTAAAAGAATTTGGCAATTCTAATTTTAGGATGGGTAAATCAAATTATTTAGTAATTGAAGCTTGTGAACACGAAGAATCATTCCTTAATTACTGGCCAAAGATTGCCGTTATTACAAATATTGAAGAAGATCATCTTGATTACTATGAAAATATTGAAAACATTAAAAAAGCTTTCAATGAATTTGTTTCTCGTTTAAGTAGTGACGGAATCTTGGTAAAATTAAAAGAAGCCGAGGTAGAGACTAATAAAAAAACAATTGAGTTTTCTTTAAGTGAAGAAAAGTGTGTGAATAAGTTACGGGAGATAATTAAGATACCTGGAGATCATAATATATTAGATGCTTTAGCGGCTTTAAAAGTGGCTAGGACACTAGATATTCCTGATGAGGTATCTTTTAGTGCATTATCGAAATATATGGGTTCCTGGAGGAGATTTGAGGAAACACAGTTTCCTAACTTTATTTTAATTGATGATTATGGACATCATCCAACGGAAGTTTTAACAACCTTAAAAGGAGCTCGACAAAAATATCCGGATAAAATCATATATTGTGTTTTTCAGCCACATCAATATCAAAGAACATTTTTACTGTTTGATGATTTTGTTAAAGCTTTCAAAGAAGTGTTGGAGACAAAATTAATTGATAAATTGTTCTTAATTGATATTTATGACGTAGCAGGAAGAGAAGGAGGAGAACTAAAAGAAAAGGTTAGTTCCGAAAAATTAGCTTTAGTTATTCCTAAGGCAATTTATGTTTCTAATGAAGATTTATTCTCTAATCTTTCTGGTGGGGAAGTTATTATCTTTATGGGAGCAGGTAATATTTACAATTTAAGTCAGGATTTTAAAAATAGAAATAAAATTTGCTCATGAATGTATGGAAATAAACAGACAAAAGATTATTGAGGTTGTGTTAGAGGCTGGAGAAATACTGAAAAAGTATTTCTATAGTGATTCTTTGGTTGTTTATCAAAAAGAAGGAGTTGATTATACTACCGAAGCTGATAGAGAGGTGGATGCTTTTTTAATTGAAAAATTAAAAGCACTATATCCTGAAACAGAATTTTTGACTGAAGAAACTTCTTCTGGCGATTATTCTTTTTTTTTAGATAAAGACAATCTATGGGTAATTGATCCGCTTGATGGAACAGTTAATTTTTCTCGCAAGAATCCTCACTTTTCTATTTCTGTAGCCCTAGTGAACAAAGGACAGCCAGTTTTGGGAATTGTTTATCTTCCGATGTTAAATGATTTATATTTTGCTGATGAGATAGGCGCTTTCTTAAATCAAAAGTTGATTCATGTTTCTTCGGTTAATAATTTAAGAGAATTGGTTTTGGCTTGTGATTGGTCTTGGGACTTAGAAAAAAGAAAAGAAGTTGTTAAATGGTTAAGTAATATTAATTCAAATATTAGACAAATTAAATCAATGGGTAGCGCAGTAGCTGATTTGGCCAGTTTAGCGGAAGGAAAAATAGATGTATATATTCATTCTGGAACAAAACCTTGGGATGTGGCCGCTTCATCTTTGATTATTAGAAGAGCGGGTGGGGAAATTACTGATACGGAAGGAGGGGAGTGGAATATTTTCAATCCAGGAATAGTAGCCAGTAATAAGATTATACATAAAGAGATTATTAAAATAATTAATAAGGGAACGGATTAAAGCATGTAAGAATTGTTTTAAATAATCCAAATTTTAAGTTTAATAGGGCAAAATAAGTAATCTTATATAATCTTATATAGTTAGAATATAAGGTAAAAAAACATAATACAATAGTTTTCCTTGAAAATATTAACATAACAAAGTATACTACAATCATATGGAAATAATTTGGACAATATTAATAGTTTTGTTTGTCACTAATCTTGTCTTGTGGTGTATTTTAGGTGAAAATTATGAAAAAAAATAGCAAAAAAAATATCATTAATAACGGTTTCACTGAATTTTTGCTTTATACCACTCCAAGCGGACAAGTGAAAGTAGAGATATTTTTGCGCGATGAAAATATTTGGCTCACGCAAGATAAGATAGCTCTTTTGTTTGGAGTGCAAAGACCAGCTATTACTAAGCATCTCAAAAATATCTTTGAAAGCGGAGAATTAGATGAAAAGGTGGTTAGTTCCATTTTGGAACATACCACTATTCATGGAGCTATAGCAAAAAAAACACAAAATCAGTCCGTAAAATGTTATAATCTCGATGCCATTCTTTCTGTTGGTTATCGGGTCAATAGTTCGCAAGCCACACAATTTCGCATTTGGGCAACAGAACGTTTAAAAGAATATATTATTAAGGGATTTACTATGGATGATGAGCGATTGAAAAATCCAAACACTATTTTTGGTAAAGATTATTTCGAGGAACAACTGGCAAGAATTAGGGATATTCGGTCGAGTGAAAGGCGGATGTATCAGAAAATCACCGATATTTACGCGGAGTGTAGCGCTGATTATTCACCAGATGAGGAAATTACTAAGCAATTTTTTGCCACAGTGCAAAATAAACTTCACTTTGCGATTACTGGGAAAACTGCGGCAGAAATAGTTCACGAAAGAGTTGACAGTGCAAAGCCAAACATGGGACTTACTGTTTGGAAAAATTCTCCTAATGGTAACGTCAGAGAACCAGATGTTGTTGTTGCAAAAAATTATTTGAACGAAGAAGAACTCGATAATCTTAATAGGATAGTAACGATGTATCTTGATTTTGCAGAAATGCAGGCGAAACGTGGAATTTTGATGAGGATGAAGGATTGGGTTGTGAAACTTAATGCTTTTCTAAAATTTAACGAACGGGATATTTTGGGTGACTCTGGCAAAATTAGTCACGAAGTCGCTAAAGCCTTGGCTATTAAAGAATACGAAAAATTCAAAATAAAGCAGAATAAAAATTATGTTTCTGACTTTGATCGAAAAGTCAAAAAACTCATAGAAGCCAAGAAAAAGAAAAAATAATATACTAAAGGAGATTGTTAAAAATGGAAAATCTGCACCAAGGCTAATCTCGAAATTTGAAAAGATTAATATATAAAGTATAATATAAATATATGGAAATAATTTGGACAATATTAATAGTCTTATTCGTTATTACGCTGGTTTTGTGGTGTATTTTTGACGGAGAGAAAAAAGAATAAATATGAATAACGATAATTACGAAAAACAATCTATTGATGAATTTGTTAAAAAGTTTAATTTCGATGCATGTGTTTCAGATGTTTTGAAATCAATTGAAAGCGATAATGAGAGAATTAAGGATCTTGTTATTAGTAAATATTTAAAATTATCTCTTTCTGGAAAGCAAGAAGAAGATATTCTTGATTATTTTATAAATAATAGCGTTTTTAGTGCGGCTACACTTGCTAATCCTTCAACATCAGTTGTGACCGAATTTCTATATGACCCCAAAGCTTCATCTCCCATTGATAAGTATTTTTTTGCTTCAAAAGGCGGAGCAGCTATTCTTTCAAGACTTATTCGTACCGAAGAAAATCTTCACTTATTAATTGATGAACATCTTAAAGATGGTAAAGTTTTAATAGGTAATTTAGGGGGAGGACTAGGTAGAGATGTGGTAAACGTTTTTTCAAGATATTATCGCGAGAATAATAATGTTATGGCGATTAATGTAGATAAAGATAAGAATGCGATCAAGAGAGGAAAGAGAATGGCAGAGGCAGGAGGAGTTATTGATAAGATAGAGTTTCCAGAATCTAATTTTATGAGATACAAAGCAAAAGAAAAGTTTAACATTATTATTATGGTTGGGGTTCTTTGTGCCTTACCATTCGATACTTGTGTTGCAATTTTAAAACATATAAAACCTTTATTGGCGAAAGGTGGTTCGATAATGGTAAGTAATGTGGCTCCTAAAATGCTAGAAGATGATCCTTTCACTTATTTCATCATGAGTAATATAATGGGTTGGAACTTAATTTTTAAAGAAGAAGAAGTCCTTAAGAGTATTTTTGAGAAAGCTGGTTTTATTTGGGAAAAAAGCTTTACTGATGATTTTGGTTTTCACAATATGGGTATTGGTAAAGTAAAAAAGACATTTTTAAAATATTTTTAATTCGTATGGATTTTTATATTATATTTAGTTTTATTAATGGTATCGTAGCACTACTTTTTGGAGGATATATTTTTTTGAAAAAATGGAACAATACAACGAATATAACTTTTTTATTAATGAGTATAAGTGTTGCTTTTTGGAGCCTTTCTTATTGTGAATGGCTTTCTATGGATACTGCTCCAGAAGCTCTTTTTTGGTCACGAATGCTTAACTTGGGAGCTACCTTTATTCCTATTTTTTATCTTCACTGGGTATTAAGTATTTTGAATATAACAAAAGAAAAGAAGAGAGTATTAATATTCGGTTATATTCTTACTTTCTTCTTTTTTCTTTTTAGTTTTTCGCCACTTTATATTAAATCTGTAACATTAGTATCAACCTTTCCCTTTTGGCCACAAGCTGGATCTCTGTATGTAGCTTTTTTAATTTTTGGATATATAGGGTTAACTTTGTATGGATTATATGAACTTATCAAAGCCAAGAAGTTTGCTGACGGAGAAAAAAAGCATCAAATTAATTACGTTATCCTTGGATCACTTTTTGGATTTGGTGGTGGTGCTACAAATTTTCCATTGATGTTCGGAATAGGACTTTTTCCACCAATTGGGCAACCATTGGTTATTTTTTATATTATTATTTTTGGTTTAGCTACACTCAGATATCATTTATTTGAATTGAAATA
>Ga0265297_10006512_pt1 | contig 16895 bp, 18 predicted proteins | sample Munlanlwell13791_FD_192502 | JGI IMG/M metagenome (GOLD analysis project Ga0265297, IMG submission 192502) | Leachate microbial communities from a municipal landfill in Southern Ontario, Canada - Leachate well 137-91 | ecosystem: Engineered > Solid waste > Landfill > Unclassified | place...
GGAGATCCTCTTCTGGTTAATTATGAAACTCACAAAATTGTTACAGAAATATTGAAAGATAAAGAAGTTAAATGTAAAATCATTATAAATCCAAAGAGTATTGTAAATTCAAAATCTTATACAAATTTAATTATTGATAATATTTTAGAGCTATATGATTGGATTGGATTGTCTGTTAACACAGAAAAAGAATTAAAATTATTAATAACTTCTTTTAATAAAGATTTATTAAAAAAGTCAACAATTATTAGTAATTTTAATTTGCAAAATATTTTTATGTATGACGAAATAGAAGGTTTTGTTAAAGAAAATAATTTAACTTGGCAAATTCAATATACAATGTATAAAGAAGAAGATAATGTATCGGCTATTTATAACAATTCAAAAGCTTTAAATTTCTTTTCTGAAAAAATTTCAAATTCTATTAGTAACGGAATTAAAATAGTAATAGCAGATAACGCTAATTGTGGAAAATGTAGTGCTGGAATGTGTTCAATTGGAATACTTCATAATGGATATGTAGTTCCTTGTTTAAGCATGAGGTCTTGGGTAAATATTAATGATGTTGTCGTTGGTAATATTTTAGATGAAACAGATTGTGATTACGGATCTGATAAGGGATATAAAGATTATAAAGAAAATCCATTAAAATATATATGGCAAAATAGATTAAATAAATACAGATTTGAATCTTTTAAATGTTGTAAAGACCATTGTAAAAATAAATATGTTGAAATTAATGAAAATAAATCCACTAAAAAACAATTTAAAACGAAAGAAATGGTTGGCCAAAGAATTCTATATGGAGTTTTTAATGAAGTTATGGTATATGGAGTTGTTTATCCTGAATATGAATATCCTAAAAAAAATAAAGACGGTGTTTTTATGTATGCAGTTCCTGGTGGTTGGGGAACAACAACTTCAATATATTCAGTTAAAATACCACCATCTTCTTGTGAAAACAATACTGGTATTGATAATATTGACAAATAAAACGGTGTTAAACAATGAGTGAAATTTGGATAACAGGAGACCCTCATTTTGGTCATGATAAGAACAAGAAAGGATTGGGCGGAATAATACATCACGCTAAAAGAACTAATCCTATAACATTCAAAGAATTTGAAAATATTGAAGCTCATGATAGCTTTATTTTGGATCAGTTTAATAAAACTTGTTCTCCCAAAGATACTCTAATTATTGCTGGCGACTTTGCATGGAAAAATCACAACCATTATATAGGTGGAATAAGATGCAAAAAGATATTAATTAGAGGCAGTCACGATAAAATGAATCAAGATTGCTTGAAAAATTTTACTGCCGTTCATGAAGGGATGTGGATAACTACTATACACAATGTTCAGTTCGTTATAACTCATTGTGCGATGTTGGTTTGGGAAGCTTCTCATTATGGAAGTATAAATTGTTATGCTCATTCACACCAAAGATTAGAAGAAAGAGATGATGTTAAAAGAATGGATGTTGGAGTTGATGGTTCTCCAAATTATGCTCCATGGAACATAGATTTTATTATATACAAAATGTCTTTGAAGTTAAAACCTAAATATAATAAAACAGAAGAAGAATTAAATGCTATAATTAATAAAAATAAGGAAAACAATGCTTATTTATTAAGGCAATGGAGCCAATTAAAAACATTAAAAAATTAATTTATTCTTTCTTTTTTGGTGGCATTGATTTTTTAAGTTCTTCTATTATTTTATTTTTTTTGTTTTTAAGAACTTCTATTTCACTACTGTGTTTTTGTTGAATGATTTGACATTTCTCTAATGTAGTTAATAAAACTTCTTCTATTCTTGGTTTAATTTTGCCCATTAATATATAATCTATATATTCTTTTCTTTTGAATAAAAGTTCTGGATCATCCCAATCAGGATACAAGTTTGATCCGCTCTCTAAACTGGCTGCTAGAACCTGACTTCTTTCGTGAACAAAGTATCTCAGTTCTGTTGCATTTTTGTTCAGAAAAGTGTTTAATAGAATAACATTTTTCATAAAATCATATATTTCTCTTTCTTTGATTAACCAAATATAATTTAATATCTGGTTGTTTTTCATGAAAATTTTAGTCATTTCAGATTCATTAAGATTTTTTCTTAATTTTATTTTTTCATTAACAACACTAGAATGTAAATTGTTTATCCAACTATATTCAATAACAAATTGGCTATCTAGTTCTCTAATTTGTTCATTAGAATTTGTTTGTTCAGCTTTGTTTATGGCATAAAAAGTTTCCATAAAATCTGTTATAAAAAACATAACATTAATTTTACATAATTCGCACATATCTACAGCATTGTTGCTTTTTCTAAGTGAAGGAATTTTTATTTTCCCAAAAATAGTTTCTATATTAACAGCAGCTCCGTTTTTTATAATCAAAATAAAAACAAGAACAGCTATAAGAGCAATAAGAACATAGCCCAAACCTGGAAAATGAATAAGATTATGTAGAAGGCTATCTGCTTGGCCGCAAACTTGACAAGCTTTTACCAAATTGTTTGTTATTAAATTTGTAACCATATATTATCCTTTTATATTGATTTTTAATATAATTATTAATTCCCATACATTTTTGCCTAATCCTACAAAAAATAAAATTGTTTGTTTAAAATTGTGTTTATAGGTTTTTTATTTAAAAAATAAGAATAAATATTAATATGAATAAGTTCACATTAATTAAGAAAGGACTAGATATAACTATATCTTTTGGTTGTAGGTATACAGGGGAAAAGATATGTGGATATAAAAATGGATGTGAAATAAATGTTTTTTTGGGGAATATTAAACAGGATGGGAAAATAATAATACCCATAACAGTTTTTAATAATTTTGATGGCCTGAAACTAGGTGACGAGAAAATAGAATTAATAGGGAGTTAAAAAAGTGTTCGTTAAATACATAAGACGCGAAAATAAAATTATAATAAATGTTGGTAGAGAACATGTTGGCAAAGTTATCAGCACCTGTAGAAATTGCATCCCTATAACAACTATTAATAAAAGTGGTTGTGCTGAAATATTAGAACATATTTTTAGAAAATTCAAAAAAGAACTATATATAGGTGAAGAAAAATTGATTTTTGAAAAGGACAATCATGAACTGGTATAAAACGTCTCAAGAATTTCCAGAAGCAGAAAAAGTAAAATTGCCCAAGGGGTGGAAGGTAACTGTAAAAAAACATTATAAGGAAGGTGTCAAAAAAAATGACCCACTTAAAGATTTTTATGTTTATTATGTTCCTCATTTTTGGTTTGAAGGTCAATATAGAGGTCATATGCCAACAACTTTTGATTATGCCTCAAAAGCAAAAGAAATTGGGGCAAAATACCTTTTGGGAACTTTATCGGGGGAATTATGAACTGGTATAAAATTGCACAAGAAGTAAAGGAACACGATTTAGATTGCCCTGAATGCGGCTCAAAACTTAAACTTCATAAATGGAATGACAGATTTTACTATCGTTGTCAAAATTATCCAGATTGTAAAGTTACTCATGGAGCATTCAAAGATGGTAAGCCACAAGGAGTTCCTGGAGATTTAGAAACAATAGCATTGAGGAAAGCAGCTCATAATAAAATAAAAGAAATGATAGAAAACGAATCCAATCCTAAAGAAGCTCAACAAAAATATTATAATTGGTTGGCCAGAAAACTTAATGTTCCAAGAAATTTATGTCATATGGCTTTGTTTGATAAAGAAACATTAAGAAGAGTTATTGGAATGTGTAATTATTTAATTGAACAAAAAAAGAAAAGAAAAGAAGAAATTAAATATCAACCAGAATTAAACTTAAGCCATAGTTGCAATTGGCACAAAATATCCCAACAAGAAAAACTAATGATATTGGTGAGATGCCCTCCTGGCGGCGGAAAAAGTACATTAGCCAAACAATTAGCTGGAAATACAGGTATTGTTTTAGAATCAGATGAATTTTTTATGCAACAAGATAAATATGTTTTTGATAAAGAAAAACAAATAGAAGCCCATAATTGGAATCAAGAAAGATGTCTTGAAGCAATGGAAAATGGTATAACTCCCATAATTATAGCCAATACTAATACACAAGCTATAGAAGCAGAACCTTACGTTAGAATGGCTATCGGTCACGGTTATAAAATAAGAATAGAAGAACCTCATTGGCATAAAGATTTAAAAGATTCTACCGGAAAATGGAATTTCGATTTTCTAAAAGGCAGAAATGTTCATGGAGTTCCAGAAGATGTTCTTAAAACAATGATAGACAGATATGAAAATAAAGAAGATTTTGTTAGAAATTTAAAACAAAAAATTATTGGTAAATAAATATGTTTAAAACCAACTGGTATAAAAAAGCAGAATTAAAAGACAAACTATATATTCATTATCCAGACGGAGTTCATACCTGGGGAATTTGTTTTGAAAGTGAAGACCAAAATGAGTTGCAAAAATTTGTTTATTTTTGCAATGTGTATTTGAATGAAAAATTAAAAGCTTTTTGGCAAAGCGGTTCTAAACAAGAAAAACATCAACTTCCTAATTTCCAATTTTTTGAATTTTTAGGAAGCAGTGACGAAGATTTAATATTAAAAGAATGTGAAAGAACTGCTTACTATATGGGACTTGTATTGCAATGAACTGGTATAAAATATCACAAAAAAATTATCCAAAATCTCTAACAGGCGATGAAATGGTTGATTTTATTTTAAATAATTCATTAAAAGATTGGTCAGGAGAAATAAATCTTAATAGTGCCAAAGAAATAGCTTATGCGTCTAAACAATGGGAACTAACAGAATTATCATTAGATCTTTTTGACTGGGTAGCAGATCCTAAATTTAAAAACAAACAAACAAATATTCCACCGATTGTTTTAAAAATAGATAATAATTCCTATGATGTTTTAGACGGAAAACATAGAATAGGCATGGCAAAAGCAAAAGGTAATAAGTCTATTCAGGTATATTTAGGGATAAGCGACAAATTAGTAGAAACAGATTGGATTGATAAACTAGACAATATTCAAAAAATAAAAAATAACGGTAGAGGAGTTTCTTGTGTTAAAACATTTATTGATTATTTGCGAATGGATATGATAAAAGAAGCATTGGCCGTTTATAATAATGAATCAGATAAGATAAGAAGCTATCCAGATATCAATAAAATGATTAAAGAAAAATTCGGAATTAAAGATGTATTTGATACTATTTTTAAGGATAAATATGAATGAACTGGTATAAGACATCACAATCAAAAATAACATCAGAAATGGTTCAAGATCCTAACTGTCCTCCTGAAATTTTAGCAGAAGTTCTGAGAAGGGGAAAAGAAGATGTCATTTCTATGTATGCAGCCGGCAATATTAACTGCCCCCCTGAAATACTGGCTGAAGTTTTAAGAAAAGGGGAAAGCAACCAAATCTCTTGGAAAGCTGTTGATAACTGGAATTGTCCAAAAGAAATAAAATGGTTATGGGAACACAATTTATTTAATCCAAAAGAACTTTCAGAACCATCATTAGTAGCATTGTCTTATTTAGAAGCTCCTCCAGAAATAAAACAAAACCAAGAAGTCATAAATGTTGTGAAAAAATCTATTATTAACTTTTTAGGGAAACGTTTTGTAGAATTTAAAAATGAGTTTACAAATTCCGCCAATAAAGTATTAGTAGAAAGAATAAAAAGATTACTAAAAATATTATCAAAAGATGATTTTATTATTTCTTTATTTTATAAAAAAATGGATGATTTAAAGCACAAAGATGTAAAATTATCTCACCACCTATTATCTAAAAATAATAAGGGGAACAAAATATCAAAAAAAATAGCAGAAAAAAAAGTAGAAACGCCCTATCCCTATAAAATAGTTGTTATTAAATATGGTATAGAACAAACTCCTCAACAATTAGAAAATGTTATAAAAGATGCTTATTCTCCCAATCAAGCTAGACTCAAATTTTTAAAAAGTTATCCCCTTTTAAAAGATTATTATCAATTGGGATATGAAATAGAAGCTAGATTTGATAGAGAAGAATTTAAAAAAAGACAAGAACAAGATAAGATTAATAAAGAGGTTCAAGAACGCCAAAAAGAACAAAAAGAAGAAGCCATACAAAATTCTTGGTGGAATCAATAATTAATTTACCAAATGTACCTTACCTTTAAGCTGTCATATCTTTCATCTCTCTTCTGACCATAAAATTCATCTGTTTGTTCAATATGGGTAACAGTTATTTCTATAAAATTTATTCCAAAGCATATACCCATTATTCCATCACAAACAATTGGTCTATGTTCTACAGTCACAACATCTTCATCTTCCCTAAATGTATTCCCATCTAAAAGTAAATTCCTAGCAATTGCAGCCCCAGCTACTCCTAAAAATCCATAACAATAATATTTCTTTGATAATCCTTTAATAGAAATTCTAGGACTAAAATCTTTAGGAATATTATAACCAAATCTTACAGTTTGAATAAGTTCAAAATCATCTAAAACATTACCAGCATTTAATCTCATTTCTGGACGTAATTCAACATAATCATTTAAAAAAACAGAGTATATTTTACCATAATTTATTTGAATAGTAGGTTCATTTAATAGTTGATATTGCCATCCTTGAGGTTGTTTGTTGCCTAACCATTTATGAACTGTTTTTTGAGCTAATTCTCCACCTGAATATGGTCCAACTACTCCCAGACTTAATTCATAATGATCTATCCAATGATTATCATAATATCTTTCCAAATAAACATCCCCATGTAACCATCCTGCATAAGGTCTGTCACCATATTCAGGAAGGGGATTATTTTTGTCAGATGGAGTAAATATTTCTTGTGATCCCTTAATTCCTAAAACATTGGTTGAATCTATATTATGAGTATATTCTAATTGTGTTCCATGAGTATAGAAACCATCACTATTTTCATATACATCATTTTCAATATAAGCAGAAAATGAATCTGCAAATAATATTGATGAAATTAATAAAAATATAAGTGTTAATATTTTTGTAATGTTGTTCATGAAATATGTTTCTTGGATTAAAGGGGAGAATCCTATTGGATAAAAAATATGGTAAAATAAATTGTATATTTTTGTAGGATGTTGTATAATAATTCTGGTAATATATAATAAGATATACAATTAAGGAGAATAAATAATGTTAAAAACAAGCAATATTTATAAAGTGAGCAACGAAATGGCAAGAAAAGAATTGGTGGAATGTATTGATAAATGCCACATTCAACAGGAAGAACATGGATTAAAAATACCATCTCATAGAAAAAAAGAATTTATATCTTTTGAAGAATATAAAGAAAAAATATTAAATGGAGGATTTTCAAAAGAAATAAAAAAAGGTACATCTAAACACTTAATTAGTTTTTATAATTACTTTTTAAAAAATCAATCAACAATTATTAATAAGGAAATTTTTGAATTAGAATATAACCAAACCATAAATAGTTTAGATGATATATCAAAAAAATATAATATACCAAGAGAACACATTACATATTTAAGAGACTTCTATGGCATTAAGAGAAAAGGAGCTACTTTTATAAGAAGACTTGCTAATGAAAAACCATTGTCTCAAGAAGCCAAGGATGTTATTATTGGATCACTTCTGGGGGATGGTTGTATAGATAAATGGGGAAATTTTAGAGAAAAACATTCTGAAAAACAAGTTGAGTATTTAGAGTGGAAAGCTAGTTTTTTAAAGGAAATTTGGAATAATAACCCTTTTACTTATTACGTAGGAGATGATAAGAGATCTGGAACTAGGGTTTATACTTTTCAACTTGTTTGTAAAGTTCATAGTTTAAATTTAGAATTAAAAGAATCTTTTTATAAAAACGGAAAAAAGGTAGTTCCAGAAAATATGGAAGATTATATAAATGAGTTTGTTTTAGCAATTTGGTTTATGGATGATGGGATAACTGATTGGGGATATAGAAACGGAATAAAATTAAACAATGCTCTTCCAAGATGTCAATTGTGTTCTGAATCTTTTACCGAAGAAGAAAATAAAAAATTAAAGACAATATTATATGAAAAATTTGGATTAACAGCAGAAGTAAGATTTAGATGTCCTGCGTTAAAACTAAAACCTAGGATAATATTTGATTTTAAATCTTCATCAGAATTATTAAAAATAACTAAAAAATTTGCGATAAAAGAACTTTTATACAAGTTTGATGAACAAGAGTATTTAAAACACAAAAATGCAATATTAAATTTAAACAAAGAATTAATATTAAAAAGATATAAAGAGAAACATCAACTATCTTAACCAGATCCATTTTTGTAAAGATAACGAAACCAACGACTTCTGCCACCTGGTAACGTATATTCAGGAACAGAAATTTGTCCGATACTAGGCAACTTCAAGGTCTTAACTTCTTTTTTAACTTCAATCCACAAAGTATTATAATCTGCATAAAGTGCCTTAAAGTTATTAATGGCAGCTTGTACATTTTCTGGTTTTTCTGCAAATATTAAAGCTCTTTCTTGGAAATTTAATCCGAACACCAATCTTTGAATAGCTTTAATAGCAGCATATAAAATAATCCCAAATCTCCAAGCAAAAGGAGAACTATTAATACTATTATAAGTTAGGCTAGCTGGAGGTGTAGCATTCATGGCATATAAACCCATATTAAGAAAATCCATTATTTCTTCTTTACTAAAATATTTAAAATTATATTGAGCATAGACCATATCTTCCGGATCTAAACTTTGGTTAAAATAAATATTGCCATTATAATTGGGTTGCCAACCGTCTGGACGAATTTTTTGATTTACTCTAATTATAGGTCTGGGATCGTGATTCCAATTACCAAAGGCAAAGTTAATTGTTTTTTTATCATTAGATTTATAACCTTGTTCCCAATATATAGGTATATGCATGGCTTCATAGATGAAATTATTTGATAGATCGTTCATCATACCGTAAACATTATCCCCAACATTGAAAGTTTCTGCAGGGCTAACAGAATTAACAAGTTGATCCATTTTATTTACTACTAATTCAAATATTTCTGTTTTATTAATACTTGTATCTATTGACCATTTAAATTTCCATACATCAAAATATTTACCAATAGGCAAACTATCAGGAACTAACCAATCTATATACCAAAGTCCTGTATGTTCTTTTTGTGCAGTAAATGGTCCATAATAAATTCCAGATTCAGATGAACTTTCTGATGAAACTGATAGTGAGTAGCTATAGGAAGAAGATTCAGATGAAGAAACAGAATCCGGATAATAGCCGTTATCTGTTATATAAACTTCTGGTGCAGCAAAAGGATCTGTTAAAATGCCATCCTGAATAAATCTACAATAAAGCCTAACATATTCTCCTTGTAATGCTGTTGCTCTAGTTTGAAGTGACATAATTTATTATTTCCTAATTGTATTTAGTTTTTCAATAAAAAATGCTAAAACCCTTTTATTTTAAAAAATGTTCAAGGTAGGGATAATTGAATAAAATGCAGAAATACATTATATATTTGTGATTAATTTTTTAATGTAAAATTATTAAAATAAACAAATCATTGTATAATTATAAAAACAAACAGGAGAAAATATGTATAAAAAGATAAATAAAATTTTAACCATTGGGTTTATAGGATTATTATCTATTATCTTTTATTATAACGCCTATGCTGGCACAATAGTAGAAAAGGATAAGATAATTGTTTCCAATGATTTTGTCGTAGTAAGTAATACTCTTCTAAATAATGTAGAAGCTGACGGAACATTTAAAAAAATACTAAAAATTGGTAATACAACCACAATTCCTGAAAAGTTATATCAGTGGGTAACTAATGCTTGGGTTGTTACTATTGATACTAATGGAAATTGCACTAAGATGTTGGGGATAGCTATAGGAACAAATAGCTCAATTAATGGAATGTTAGTAAATGGAGATTTAACTGTTACAAACACAAATTTATCTCCTGGCAGTCCTATTTATGTTTCATCTACATCTGGAGAGTGGGGACAAACAATTCCAACAAATTCAGGAGAAATTATAAGAATAATAGGATATGCTATAGAAACAAACAAGATACATTTTAGTCCTGATGGAATTTGGGGAGCAATTCAATAATGAGAAGGTTAGCTATTATAGTTTTAACTATTTTTATTCTTTTAACAGGGCAGGGCTTTTCAGGAGTTAACACCAATATTCCATTCACTGACAATTTTGAATCATATACCAACGGAACTCCCTTGGATACGGGTACTAATGGATGGTATGCTTCTTCTAGTAATGTTATTGTTACATCAAATTCTGCTATTGCCCCAATTGGTAGTATAAAGATGGCAATGATTCCAGTTGATAGTACATTATCTAATAGATTTGAAGGTGTTACTAACAATTTTGTGGGTGTTCAGATGGATCTTAGAATGGTTTTTTATGATGGAACTAATAACCCTGTTGTTGATACTAATGTTGTCGCAATGTTTTATGTAAATTCTAATGGTTATTTCACAGTACATAATGGTCCTGCAACTAATCCTTCTCCAACAAATTCTTTGAATTGGATAACGATAACAAATATCGGGATGGGAACTAATAACAATAGTTGGATAACAATTAGTATTCATGAAAACTTTATTACTAAAAAATGGAGTTTGTTTATGAATGATACATTGGTTACTAATAATCTTGGATTTATTAATCCTAATTTAACTAATTTTATGGGATTTAATGTTTACAATGGGGCTACAACAACTTATTTAGATAATGTTTATATAGTAGATTTAACAATTGTTGATGTTAAACTTGCTGGGTCTCCTGTAAAAAATCTTTATGGTGCTCCTGAATCATTGATAATTAAATTACTAAACAAATAATTATATTTTTTTGACAATAATATTTAATATCCATTCTGAAGGAACTATTTGTCCTGAATTTTCTATTGCATATTTACGATGTTTAACTGTAGTAGGAAGTTCTTTTAAGGGTTCATAAATTTTTCTTCTTTCTTCAAATTTAATTATTTCCCATTTTTCTTTATCAAAAATGTTTTTAATTTCATCCATATTTCCAACAATAAATATTTTTGCTCCGTGAGAATGAATAGGAACATCAATAAAGAGTAGACCAGAAGGTTTTAATACTCTATATATTTCTTTTAGACCAGAATCTATAGTATCTCCAAATTCATGCCAATGTTCTATACTCTGACTACAAACAACACAATCAAAAAAAATATTGTCAAAAGGCATTTTAGAAACAGTGCCATAAAACATTTTGTTTTGTGGTTCGCCTCCAGCCCATCTTGGCTCCAGTCCATACCAAAAAGATTTTTTTCTATTAACTCTTTTTCTAAGAAAAAAGACTTTGCCATGTCCAACTTCTAAAACTTTGCCGTTAATTAAGTCTAAGTTTTCTGTTATAGCACCAAATATACATCTCCGCATTAAAGTTACCCTACGCAATTCAGAATCATATCCTGGAGCGTGACAATCTGATGCATCTTTATTAAACCATTGACATTTTATACAAATAGGCATAATGTATTGCGTTAAAAATTATAACAATGCTTTAAAAAACTTCTTCATAAGATATTTTATAATCTACTGTGGTAGCAACTGTTCCAATTGTTAAATTTAAAGCTCCGTCCACATCAAAAATTGGAGAAAGAGAATCTACATTAACAATTGTATTTATATCTGTACTAGTTGCTTCTGCATCTATTGGGATTAAATCTCCTAACCCCAAAACAGCAGTGTCACTAGTAATTGAAGTAGCAAAAGAACTATCAGCTGCAAATCCAACAACAGCTCCAGCAGTGCTATTTCTATTAACTCCTACAGCTATATTAGTATTAATAAATTGAATATTTCCAGCAGTAGTTACAATAGTAAATTTACCTGTTGTAGCACTATAGGATACTGTGAATGGAGCAACACCTGCAGCAATAAAATTGGCATCGGCATCTAATTTTGTTTTAATTTGAGTAGCCAATGTTGTTCCAGTATAAAAGCCCTGATCCAAATAAATACTTTGTGCAGTATATCCATCGCATCTTATCCATAAAAGGTCATTTAAATTAGTAATAATGCCTCTACCGATTACTTTGTTAACTGAGTAAGACCTAGCTGTTGCAGCTCCAAAATGCATTAGAACTTCATGTACTACCCAGTTTTCAGAAGGATGCCATAATGTATAGTTTAGCCCGGAAGTTGTTAAATCAGCCCCATTGCTTGCAGAAAGAATTACTTTTCTTTTCTGTATCTTTTCAAAGTTTGGATAAGGTTTTTTAAATTTGGAATCATAATAGTATGTAATTGGCATATTTTTCTCCTCAATTTACTTTATTGTTCCTTATTTTAATCAATAAACCCTTTATCATTAATTTAATTATTTTCACAATATTTTTGAATATAGAGGAAAATAAACAAAAATTTAAGAACTAATTAGAATAAGTAGAATAGTCAAAATATGGGGAGAGTTAATTATGAAACTTAAATATAACATCATAATATTATTGTTTTTTATTGTTTTGTTGTTTGGTAATTTATCTTTTGGAACTGTTATTCATGACGGTTCCTCAGATGGTAATGTTGCCACTACTAATTATGTAATTGAACAAGTTGAAGCTGAATCAATTCGCGCTGTTGCCGCTGAAACTAATTTAGGTGCTAAGATTGATAACGAAATTGTTAGATCCACTTCTGCTGATACTAACTTACAAAACAATATTAATACATACAGTAATATAATAGCTTCTAAAACTTTAGGCAGTGAAGGATTTAGACAAATAGGTGCATTAGGTGGTTATTATTTAGATAAATTCATAGAAGACACCAGTTCAAGAGGAGCAGCAAGAGATATCCCTGTTTTTACATATAATATTTCTCCAATTGCTGATTTAAATGTTTCTTGGAATGAAGGAGACGTATATGATCCCACAAACGGTTATTATCATCTGGCTGCTGGTTCTAACACACTGGTGGATAATGCTATAAATTATGCATATTGGCGTTTATCAAATCCAAATGTGGTTTCATGGACTACTGGTACGAGACCTGATACGGGCAACAATATGGCTATTTGTAGATTTATTACGGGATTTGGTAGAATTATGCATGTATCACCTATTATACCAGCCGGAGATCTTCCATTAAAAACTGATGCTGGACATGCAGCCGTAATGCCTTCTTTGGTTGTTGATGGCTTATATTATGCAGCTATTGGAACAAATTTAAATCAAATTATAGAAGTTGGTGGTATAGAATATCAAAATATGTCTCAAAGAAATGTTCATTTGTCTAAAAATTTAACAAATTATGGTTTTGTTTCCCCTGCAACTGTTTTAGTTACATATTATCATACAAATACAGCAACATGGGTCTATTCAGTTACTAATCAACTCCCCATTGATAAATGGGATAATGGCACAAATATAGTTAATTGCACAGTTAGTAATTGGTATAGAGGAGTATTTTTATCTCAAGAAGGTAATCCTGCAATGGAATGGGTTTATCCTCAAATAGAATATACTAATTATGCATCTGCTTTAGCTGGTGATGATCCAGTTTTGCCTCCTGGTTTTGAACCTTATGTTCCAAAGTGTACTGCCTATATTTTCCAAGGGGGAGATATTAGTTTAAGAGAAGAGTCAGACTATTGGTTAGATCGTAGATTTATGATAAGAAGAGGAACCATATCTACAGGTGGGGGAAGTAGTGGCAGTTCTGTTCCAAGTTTATATCAAGTTCTTTTAAAAAGTCCTGTTACAGGAGGAATATTGCCATCTGGTATGGGTAATCCTGCCACAGACGATCAGGCAGCTAATAAAGGATATGTTGATTCAACAATTAATAAGATTAACGCAAACAGGGCTTATGTTGATTCAGATAGTGGAAATGATTCAACAGCTTTACTTGAGAGTTCAATTTTACCGTATAAAACCATACAAGCTGCAATTGATGATGCTGCTATTGTGGCATCAGACTCTAATCGTTTTATAGTAACAGTAAGTCCAGGAATTTATCCAGAAAACATTACGATGAAGAATTATATAGGAATTAATGCAAACTCAATTGAGGCAACTGTAATTAAAGGAACAGTAAATTGGACAACAAATTATACAGATAGTAATGGAACTGAACTGACTTTTATAACTGTATTTCAAACAAATGCTCCTGCAATTATAGCAGATGCTGGTGCTGATAATGCTTATATGGCTGTTAATTCTTGTTATTTGCGTTCTGATTATGACAATGATATTACAAATAAAAGCGTGATTATATTAAAACGTGGTGATGTTGAAATTTATTCAACCACTTATAATGAACTTAATATTATTCCAACTAATGGTTCTGAATCTGTTTGCAATGCTCAAATATTTGAAAGTACAGATGGAGAATCAATTGGCGGATTAATTAAATTTTCATCATTTAATAGTTCTAGTATTATTAACTCTAAAGATGAAAATGACAACATTAGTATAACATATAATCATGATAGTTCATATCGTGGAATAAATACAGTGCAAGGTGGTATTTCTAGAATTCAGCTTAATACAGCAGGTCTTTCATATTCGAATAATATTATAATTGCATATAATAATAGAGCTACAGGAAGAATTGGATATGAAGGGGTTTTTAATATTTTATCATTGTTAACAACAAATAATTGCAATTTGTTTTTAGGCTATTCAGCTAATGGAAAGTCTGGAGAAAGTGGCATATCTTTTAAAGACAATAGGGTATCTATATCTGATGGTAATCCTTCAAATGTGTATTGGGGTGCAGCAACACATGATAAAGATTCTGTTTTTATTATAAACACAATTTTATCAAGCAGTTTAACAAATTATCCCCGTAGATATACTAATAGTGGCTATGCTGGCAATTTTATATATATTACACCACATTCTGACGGAACATTGCTATTGGGTGGGGCTCTTGATATGTCAGCTGAAAATACTGGTGAACAAGTTAATCCTGCTTCTGGTCACCTTAGAATTTTTATTGATGCTGTAAGCGGATTTGAAAGACCATATTTTACAGATTCAAAAGGAAATCAAACTAGAATAGGCAGAGATTCTGTTTTAACAGTATATAACTCTGAAACAAATACTTTACAACGAGGCGAATTAATTTATATAACTTCTGGAATAAGTGACACATCACATTATGTTAAAAGAGCAAAAGCAGATTCTTTAAGTACAATGCCATGCTTTGGTATAGTTACAAGTATTGGCGGAATTTCTGCTGGTAATAGAGGTATGATCCTTAGATTGGGAAGAGCTGAATATATAATGGATACCACATCTTGGACTGCTGGCGATAAACTTTATGTAAGTCCTCTTATTGCAGGGGGCATTACTAATGTTGAACCGACGGGAACTAATATTTCTCAATTTATTGGATGGTGTAATGTAAGTGCAACAAATGGTTCTATAAACATACAGATAACAAAACCAGATATTCTTGGAAGTCAATTACCTTCATATTATGCATCGGAATCTAATTTGAACATTGAAATAAATAGGGCAGGTACTGCTGAAACAAATTTACAGGAAAATGTTAATATTGCTAGTAATGCTTTACATGCAGTAGACACAAATCTACAGAATAATATTAATGTTGCTAGTAACGCTTTACATGCAGCAGACACAAATTTGCAGGGCAATATTAATGTTACTAGTAACGCTTTGCATATGGCTGATACTAATCTACAGAATAATATTAATACTGTTAGCAATATGGCAATGAATGCTTTAGCAGCTTTTGATGCTTATATTACCAATGGATGGACAATTCCAAACAATAAAATAACAACAATCCCTTTTATTGAAAACGGATCTGTTTCAGGGTGTTATGATAATGTCAAAAATGCTTTTATTCCTCCTATAGCTGGTTGGTATGAAGTTAATGCTGAAATTACAATTGCAGGCAATCACGCTTTAACTATTTATTTAAGTAGATGTAATTCATCTTCAACCAATAATATACAGTCAGGTGGAATTGGAGCATTAGCTAACGCACACGATGCTAGAATTAATGCTGTTCTTTATGACGATGGACAAACAAACTGGTATATTATTAGAGTTCTTGAGAATGCTGCTGACACAATATCTGGTGGGGGAACCAATGGATCTTCAAGATTTAAAGGACATTTTATTGGAAGATAAAGCATGAACGAACAAGAACTTGAACAATATTGGAATAACAAGCATCCCAAAACACCAATAATTTATGGTGGTAGGCAAATACCTAATTTTGCTGGCAAGATACCAATTGATGTTAGAAAAATGTTTTGGACAAACGATTATGTTCTTATTGATTTAATAAAAAAAGAAAACTTATATGTTCCAAAAAATGATGATTTTGCTTTAGTTTGTCAACAGTATATTGTCAAAAATTGCAAATACGAGTATGATCAAGATTCTTGGGGATATAATGAATTTTGGCAATTTCCTAATGAAACACTATATTTAAAAAGAGGTGATTGCGAAGACGGTTCTTTACTTATGGCAAGTTTATTGTGTTCCAACGGAGTTCCCTGGTGGAGAGTAAGAGTTAATGCAGGATTAGTACAAGACAACAATGGTCAACAAGAAGGTCACTGTTATGTAACTTATTGCAGAGAGACGGATAATAATTGGATAATATTAGATTGGTGCTATAAACAAGATTCTGATGTTCCAGTTAAAGATAAAATTCTTGCAAAAAATAATTTAAATTATCAGGAAATATGGTTTAGTTTCACATCTTTATTTTCTTGGAGTTACAAACAATATGATGTGTTTGAAAACATAAATGAAGAACCTAAAACATTGTTTAATGATGTATAGATTGGCATTTAAAGTAGTCTGAAACGCCCTTAAAACAGTTCTTAACATAATCCCTTCTGGCTTTCATTAAATT
>Ga0265297_10006513_pt1 | contig 16894 bp, 16 predicted proteins | sample Munlanlwell13791_FD_192502 | JGI IMG/M metagenome (GOLD analysis project Ga0265297, IMG submission 192502) | Leachate microbial communities from a municipal landfill in Southern Ontario, Canada - Leachate well 137-91 | ecosystem: Engineered > Solid waste > Landfill > Unclassified | place...
ATGCCTTGTTTTTTCTTGGGATGCTTAATTTTGAGAAAGGCGCTTCTAACGAGGCAATAGATATTTTTAGGTCCGTCATCGATAAAGGTTATGAAAAATGGGCTGGGCCCTCTAATTACTATTTGGGCCTGGCCTATAGGTCAAAAGGGGATAAAAAGGCTTCCCTTGCCGCGTTTGCCAATACCAGCATATATAAACTATCAGCAGATATCTTGAAAGAACTAAACCAAAGGAAAGGAGCAGGGTTAAAATGAGGATTTTAGTAACCGGTGGAGCAGGTATGGTGGGCTCTCACAGCGCGGAATTTTTCGCCAAAGAGAACCCCAAAAATAAAGTGATTGTTTTAGATAATCTGATGCGCTCTAAGATTTTCGGGTATGACAAGGGTTCCGTGGAATTCAATTGGAATTATTTGAAAAAATTCAAGAATATAGAGCGGATAAAAGGGGATGTCCGTAATGATAAAGACGTAGCAAAGGCCATAGGCAAGGGAGTGGATGTTGTGATCCATACCGCCGGACAGCCGGGTGTGCCCTCAAGTGTACGTATGCCCAAAGAGGATTTTAGCATCAATGCCTTCGGGACATTAAATGTTTTAGAGGCAGCGCGCAAAAAATCCAAAGATACTGTCGTTGTTTATTGCTCTACTAATAAGGTTTATGGAGAAAATGTAGATAAGCTGGCGCTTATTGAGAAAGAGAAGAGATACACCTTTAAAGACACTAGCGGCGTGGATGAGAGCATGTGTACTGACCTTACCGGGCACACCCCTTACGGAGTCTCTAAGCTCGTCGGTGATTTGTATATACAGGAATATAGCCATATCTACAAAATGAAGACAGCGGTATTCCGTATGTCCTGCACATATGGAACGCGGCAATTCGGGTTTGAGGACCAGGGGTGGGTAGCCTGGTTTATTATTGCCACGCTTTTCAATAAGCCGGTAACAATTTACGGAAACGGTAAACAGGTGCGCGATATGCTTTACGCGGATGATTTGGTGGATGCCTTTAACCGCTTTATCAAAAGTGACCTTAAAAGCGGGTTATTTAACGTAGGAGGCGGCCCGGAGAACACCATTTCGCTTCTGGAATTCTTGGAGGAGTTGGAGACATTAACCGGCAGAAGGCCTAAGGTGAGTTTCGCCGACTGGCGGCCATCAGACCAAAAGGTATACATTACGGATACCACAAAATTGGAGAAGGCTTTGAATTGGTCGATTAAAACAAATGTTAAAGTCGGTATCAGGGAATTGACCGAATGGGTGAAGGCTAACGAGAAGTTCTTTAAATAACTAAGATATGAGAGCAATATTTTTAGATCGTGACGGGGTCATCAATAAATACCCCGGAGACAGGGATTATGTGAAATCTTGGGGCGAGTTTGAATTTTTGCCCGGGGTTAAGTCAGCGCTAAAAAAGCTGTGCGAAAAAGGTTTTGCCGTCTATGTTATTTCTAACCAGGCCGGAGTGTCCAAAGGTATTTATTCGCAAGGTACCCTGGACCTGATCACCGTTAATATGCTTGAAGAATTGGATAAAGAGGGCATTGAGATTTCCGGCGTGTATTATTGCACGCATCGTTCGCAAGATAATTGTTCGTGCCGTAAGCCCAAGACAGGCATGATCGAACAAGCGGTTAAAGACGCGCTTAAAAAAGGCCTGAATATAGAGATCTCAAAGAGTTTTTTTGTAGGAGATACTATCCGTGATATCCAGGCAGGAAAAACCGCCGGGTTAAAAACCATACTTGTATTCTCCGGCAAAGAGCAGCCGCAGAATAAAGCCTCTTGGGAGGCCTTGCCGGATTTTACCGCCTCTGATTTAACGGAGGCAGCGCAAACAATAATTAAATAAATGAAAATCATCGTCACTTACGCTTCGGCCGGCGCAGGCCACCTTAAGGCAGCGGAAGCAGTATACAATTACATAAAACTGCAAGATAAAGATGTCCGCGTTGAGCTGGTAGATGTTTTGTCCAAAGCCAATTATTTATTCCGCAATACCTATACTAAGGGTTACAGTTTTGTCATTACCCACCTGCCGTGGATATGGGCATTCTTATTTTGGATAACCCATTTTAAGCCTTTTAGGTCGATCATTAAATACCCCACTCTTATCGCGGATTATATAAACGTAAAGCCGTTTGCCGACTTTTTAATCCGGGAAGATCCGGATATTATTGTTTCCGCTCACTTTCTGTCGTCGGAGATCGCCGCTTTTCTAAAAAGGTCAAAAAAGATCAATTCCAAGATAATCACTATAGTGACTGATTTTATGGTACATCCTTTTTGGCTGTCCGAAGGCACGGATATGTATATCGCGGCTTCGGAATTCACTAAGAATGAATTGATACGGGAAGGCATAAGCGAAGATAAGATTAATGTGCTTGGGATACCCATACATACTAAATTCTTAGTGCGCTACCCCAGGAATATTTTGTGTAAGAAATTCGGCATAGTTGACGGCAAGTTCACCGTTCTGATCATCACCGGTTCCTTCGGCATAGGCCCTATTGAAGATATCGTGGCGGAATTATACCAGGAAGTGCAGATTTTGGTCGTCTGCGCCAATAATCAAAAGCTATACGACAGGCTTAAAAGCAAAAATTATCCTAATGTCAAAATCTTTGGGTTCGTGGATAATATTAATGAGCTAATGGGTGTTGCGGACGTAATCATCACCAAGCCCGGAGGGATGAGTATATCCGAGGCCTTGAGCATGGATTTGATACCGATATTCATTTCCGCTATACCGGGCCAGGAAAAGGGCAACATTACCGCGTTAAGGCATTATGGCATTGCTATTGAAGCCAGGCATATTGAGAAAATAAAATATATAGTCCTGGATTTCAAAAACCACCCCGAAAGGTTAAAGCAAATCAAAGAAAATATCTCGCTTGTTAAAAGGCCTTACGCAGTCCAGGAGTTATATGATGTTATACGCAAAAGTGGTTTTGGGGCTGGCAGTTGAGGGCCCTTTTGATTATATTGTCCCTGTAAGCCTTGCGAAAGATATAAAAGCCGGTTCCAGGGTATGGGTTGACCTGCGCGGAAGGAGAGAAGTAGGATACGTCGTCGGGCTTACCCACCACAGTAACATTAAGAAGCTTAAATCCATATCCAGCCTAATAGACAATAGGCCCCTCCTAGATAAAAATACCCTTCAGCTTACAAAAGAATTAGCCGATTTCTACTGTTGTTTTTGGGGGGAGGCGATTGAAACCGCAATTCCTGACGCCCTTCGCAAAGGCAAAATCATATCATGATCAGCTTAATCCAGGACTTAGACGGCAAAAAGAAATGGCAGATATATGTTGAGGAAATCAAGAAAACATTAGAAACCGGCAAATCCGCAATATTCCTTCTGCCGGATATAAACTTGTGTTTGCGCGCGCAAGAAATAATCGCCTCAAAAGTAGATTGCCGATCGGTCATATTATACCGGAATAAGCCTCAGGAATTGGCAGATTGGTTAAGCATCAGAGAGCGGAAAGTAAATGTCGTTTTTGGCACGCGTTCCAGCATTTTCGCACCCTTAAGCGACCTTGGCATGATTATTCTCGACGATGAAGAGGATAGCGTATACAAACAGGATCAGGTGCCGCATTACCATGCCAGGGAGATCGCGCTTATGCGCGCAAGGCAGGAAGGCTTGAAGGTTATCTTGGGCGCAAGGTCGCCGTCTCTTGAAAGCGTCTTATTAGCTAAAAAAAAGCAAATTGACTATACCTTTATCCCCAGGGACAGGGAGTTTCCTCAGATAAAGACCGTTGACCTTACGCCAGAGACTCGTTTTAGTAAGAAAAAAAACATTATTTTTTCTAGATTTCTTCATGATGCCATTACCTCAAGCTTAAGCGCGCGAGAAAAGATACTCTTATTCTCTAACCGCAAAGGTTTTGCGACCTTCGCCTCTTGCCAGAGTTGTAGAACGTCTTTAAAATGCCCAAGGTGCAATATTAATTTAGTTTACCATTTTTCAAGGGATCTATTAAGCTGCCATTACTGTAATTTCAAGATGCCGTTACCCAAGATATGCCCTGAATGTAATAAGGGCTATATTAAGTTTTCCGGAGTAGGTACCGAAAGAATAGAGAGCGAGCTTGCCAGGTTGTTTCCGCAAGCAAGGATCAAGCAGATAGATAATGAGAGAGGCTGGGATACTTCTGACGCGGATATATTTGTTTCCACTAGCTCCGTAATCAGGCATAGCGGTATTAACTTTGACCTTGCCGCCGTGCTGGGGATAGATAATTCTTTAAACAGGGTGGATTTCCGTGCTAGCGAGAAAACCTTTGCTTTGCTCGTCGGGATCCTGGGGATAACAAATAAAACGCTTATTATCCAAACAGCCCTGGCAGATCAGCCTGTTTTTCAGGCATTGCTTAAAAAAGATGTTCAGTTGTTTTATAATGAAGAGTTAAAACAGAGGAGCCAGCTCAAACTTCCCCCTTACAGGCATTTGGCGCAAGTCAGATTACGCGCAAAGAAGGAAAACAGGGTTGAGGAAGCAGCAGTGGCGTTGTTTAAGAAGCTTAGTGAATGTGGCTCTAAAGATATCGAGATAATTTCAGTTAATCCGGGTACTCCCCCAAAATTACGAGGCAATTTTTATTGGCAGGTTTTAGTTAAGGGGAATGCCCCTAAAAAAATGACAGCTCTATTAAAAAAACACTTAAAAGATTTTTCGCATTCAGGTATAATAGTGACCGTGGATATGGATCCCATTTAGCTCATAGTTCATAGTTCTTAGCTCATAGGAAAATCTTTTGCTATGAGCTATCAGCTATGAGCTATTATTAGTTAAATTAGATTATGAATATCGTATTCTTAGGAAGTTCGGAGTTCGCTGTTCCTTCGCTTAAGGCGTTGTCAGCCGCAAAGCATAATATCTCCTGTGTTATAACTCAGCCGGATAGATTAAGCGGCAGGGGCCTGCACTCCACTAGCACGCCGGTAAAGATACTAGCTAAAAAAATAGGGCTAAAAATATACCAGCCGGAGAATATTAACGCTTCCGCAAGCATAAACTTCCTTAAGAACCTTAGGCCTGACCTTTTTATCGTCATCGCCTATGGCCAGATATTATCCGCTGGTGTGTTGGATATCCCCAAGCTCTTTACCATAAATATACATGCCTCGCTTCTGCCGAAATACCGGGGAGCTGCCCCCATAAATTGGGCGATAATTAACGGAGACAGGCTTACAGGCATCACTGCCATACAGGTTAATGAAAAGATGGATGCCGGCCCTATAATTCTGCAGAAGGAACTACCGATCAAAGACAGCGATAACTCCATCACATTAGAGGAAAAGCTTTCTCATCTAGGGGCGAGTTTGCTTATGGACGTGGTTGATTCTATAAAATCTAAGAAATATAAACTGACGCCTCAGGAGGAAGAAAAGAAGAGCCTGGCTAAGAAACTGCAGAAGAAAGACGGGTTGATTAACTGGCAGGATAGCGCGCATGATATTTATAACCTTATCCGCGGATGCGTGAACTGGCCGGGGGCATTTACTTATTATCGCGGGAAACTATTAAAAGTTTATAGGGCGGAAATTAGCCCGTCAGATAACCGCTCTCAGGTTCAGGCGGGCCAGATACTAAATGTCTCTAAAGACGGGCTATCTGTTAAGGCGGGCTCAGGCAGCCTGACCATTAAGGAATTACAAATAGAAGGCAAGAGACGCCTGATCGCGCAAGATTTTATTGCAGGGCATAAAATCAGCGTCGGAGAATCGTTTGATAAAAAATAGTTGCCAAGAAAATTTCCCATGTTATAATTATATACTATGCCAGAATTAAGAAAAGATCCGGTTTTAGGTAGATGGGTAATTATCGCGACTGAGCGCGCGAAAAGGCCCGATCAATTCTCCAGCCAGCCTCAAGAAGGGCCCACAGAGAAAGAGTGCCCATTTTGTGAAGGCAGGGAGCAGGAGACTCCGCCCGAGATATACGCCATGCGCCCGAAATTTACCGCGCCCAATACCCCGGGATGGGATTTGCGTGTGGTGCCTAGTATCGCGCCTTTCTTAAGGATAGAAGGGGATCTGGAGCGCAGGGGTAAAGGCCTCTATGATATTATGAACGGGATCGGCGCGCATGAGATAGTCCTTGAGACTAACCAGCATATCGCGAATATGGCTGACTTAAGCGAAGAGCAGATCACCAAAGTGCTCACTACTTATGTAGACAGGATCAACGACCTGGAAAAGGACGAACGCTTTAAATATGTTTTGGTATTTAAGAATTATGGATGGACAGCCGGCGCGGGCAGGATCAAGCATTGCCGTTCGCAGTTGATCGCTACACCCGTTAATCCCAAACGGGTTAAAGAAGAACTCGTCGGAGCAAAACAATATTACGATTACCATGAAAGATGTATATTTTGCGATCTTATCAAACAGGAATTACAATCGCAGGAGAGGGTTGTATTAGATATAGACGGTTTTATCGCGATTTGCCCTTTTGCCGCGAGGTTCCCTTTTGAGGTTTGGATCTTGCCTAAAAAACATTCCCCTGATTTTACGAGCCTTGAGCCCGGTATGCGTCCTGACCTGGCTAAGGTGATAAAAATGACACTTTCTAAATTAAAGAAAGGGCTGGGGGACCCTCCTTATAATTATGTATTGCACACCGCGCCCTTTAGGCGGGGGAAATTGGGGTATTGGAAGAGCATTGACCGAGATTATCATTGGCATATTGAGATTATACCGCGTTTAACTCGCGTAGCGGGCTTTGAATGGGGAACAGGTTTTTATATTTGCCCTTTGCCTCCGGAAGACGCGGCGAAATTCTTAAAAGGAGTAGAGGTTTAAGATGTCCGAGCTAAGAAGAGATCCGATTGTGGGTAGATGGGTTATCGTGGATACCGATCATCCAAACAATCCGGATGAATTTGAATATGAGCAATATGTCCCGCAAGGCGGGGTATGCCCTTTTTGCTACGGCAATGAATCTATGACTCCTCCGGAAATAGATTCTATACGCGACCCGGGTACTATCCCGAATTCCAGCGGCTGGCAGGTGCGCGTTGTGCCAAATAAGTTCCCTGCCCTGCAGATCGAAGGAGAGCTGGATAGGAGGGGTGTGGGTATTTATGATATGTCTAGTGGAGTAGGCGCTCACGAGGTATTGGTTGAAACCCCGTACCACCATAAGGACATCTCTGATTTATTGAGCGGTGAAGTAGAGAACATAATTACGATGTGCTGCCGTCGATCTCTGGATCTGATCAAGGATAAACGCTTTAAATATATTATGCTTTTCAGGAATTACGGCAAGGCTGCCGGTGCCTCCCTTGAGCACCCACACACGCAGATTATTGCCCTTCCCATGGTACCGAAGAACGCGTTAGAAGAAATAAAAGGCGCGCAAGACTATTATAATTACCGCGAGCGCTGTATATTTTGCGATATTATCCGTCAGGAGACTCAGGATAAAGAAAGGGTAGTTTTAGAGAATAAATATTTCCTTTCTTTTTGTCCTTTTGTCTCAAGGTTTCCTTTTGAAATATGGATCATTCCAAAGAGGCACCACGGATATTTCTGCCATATGCCTCAGGAAGAGATACCGGCATTGGCCTCAATATTAAAAGATACTATCGCCAAGATAAAAAAAGTATTCCCGAATTTATCATATAATTATATTATCCATTCTTCTCCGGTAAACGGTGAAGCGGAAGTAGAATATTACCATTGGCATATTGAATTTATGCCAAAACTTATGCGTGTAGCAGGTTTTGAATGGGGCACTGGTTTTTATCTTGACCCTACCTCGCCTGAATTAGCCGCGCAATATCTTAAAGCCGTAAAAGACTAACCAAAATAGAAAAAATAGTAACATTAAAAATTCCAATGTCCAATTTCCAATATCCAATGAAATCCCAATTCCCAATGTCTCAATTGGGCATTGAGTAATTGGACATTCATTGGGATTTGGTAATTGGAGAATTGGAAATTAAGTTGCTTTAAAACATATCATAAGAGGAGGAGAAAAAATGGCAGTAAAAGTTGGTATCAATGGTTTTGGAAGGATCGGAAGGCTGGTAGCAAGAGCGATTCTGGAGAAGAAGAATACTTCCCTGGAATTGGTGGCAGTGAATGATTTGACCGACGCTAAATCAAACGCTTTGCTCTTAAAATATGATTCTGTGCATGGCCGTTTTCCGGGGGAAGTCAAAGTTGCTGGTGATGACGCGATTTCCGTGAATGGCAAGACGATAAAGGTCCTTTCTAAGAGAGACCCTTCAGAGTTGCCGTGGAAGGATTTAGGCGTAGATATCGTAGTGGAATCCACAGGACTCTTTACTATTAAGAAAGACGGGGTGAACAAGAAAGGTAAAGAAGTAAAAGGTGCCGAGAACCATATTACTAAGGGTGGGGCAAAGAAAGTTATCATATCGGCTCCCGCTGAAGGAGAGGATATCACTATAGTGCTGGGAGTAAATGAAGATAAATATGACCCCAAGAACCATTGCGTGGTTTCTAATGCCTCATGTACAACTAACGGCCTTGCGCCGGTTGCCAAGGTGCTTAACGACAAGTGGGGCATAACAAAAGGCCTGATGACTACAATTCATGCCTATACTAATGACCAAAGAGTGCAGGATATGGTGCATTCGGATATGCGCAGAGCCCGTGCCGCGGCTATATCCATGATCCCTACTTCTACGGGAGCGGCAAAGGCGATATCCTTAGTAATCCCTGAATTAAAAGGAAAGCTCGACGGGTTCTCTATGCGCGTACCTGTGCCCAATGTTTCGGTAGTTGACTTGACCTGTGTTTTAGGCAGAAAAGTTACGGCTCAGGAAGTAAACGCGGCATTAAAAGAAGCCTCAGAAGGTCAGCTAAAAGGGATCTTAGGATACACGGAAGACCCTGTTGTCTCCGTTGATTTTAATCACATGACCCTAAGCTCAGTCGTGGATTCCCTAATGACAAAGGTTATCCAGGATGATTTTGTCAAGGTTTTGGCCTGGTATGACAATGAGTGGGGTTACTCAAACAGGGTAGTAGATTTAGCAGAATACATGGTCAAAAAAGGCCTATAAGATATAGCAGTACGGGTCCATAAAAGGAGGCAGTTATTTAACTGCCTCCTTTTTTTATAACTCATTGATTTAATTGATGATTGATTCCTGAGAAAAGCCCTAAATAAGGCTTGATTTTTCTAATAAATATGATAAATTATTAGCTCCACCCAAATTGTTCACAGGATGAACAAACCGACTTATGGAAAGAGAAAAAACCCTTCTAAATCCAGAAAATTCCCTTCAGGTAATCAAAGAAATCGAGCTTAATCCACAGATAACCCAAAGAGACCTTGCTAAAAGGCTCAATATCAGCTTGGGCAAGATCAATTTTCTCATCAATGCCCTGGTTGATAAAGGCATTATTGAGGCAAAAAACTTCAAGAATTCCAAGAATAAAATGGGTTACAGGTACATAATGACCGCAGAAGGCATAAAGGCAAAGGTCAGGCTGATCCAGGAGTTCTTTGCCTGGAAGCTCCAGGAATACGAGAAATTAAAAGAAGAGATCGAGTTTTACTCTGAAGAGGCAAAAAAGCTCCAGGCGTTTTGATGTTATGCCTGTATGCTTTGGGCCGCGGAATATATTCTAATTAAGGAGTGAATGATGATCACGATAGCTCAGGTGGGAGTAGGTATTTGGGGGCAGAACCATACCCGTGTCTTTTCAAACATCAACGGCTGCCATTTAAAGGTTTGCTGCGATAAGAAGAAAGAATCACTCGATAAAGCCAGCGCGATCTCTCATAAAAGCCTGCTCGTTACGGATAATTTTGACGATATTATTCAAGACAAGGCAATTGACGGCGTGGTTATAACTACGCCAGCGGCCACACATGCCGAGTTAGCGCTTAGGACACTAGAAAGCGGAAAGCATGTGTTTGTGGAAAAGCCCTTGGCCTTAAATCTTGGGGACGCAAAGAAGATGATCGAAAGTGCTCATAGAAATAAAAAGATCCTCATGGTGGGGCATCTCTTGCTATACCATCCTGCCGTAAAAATGTTGAAATCGTATATTAAAGACGGCTCACTTGGTGATATCTACTATATTTATTCTACCAGGGTGAATTTGGGGCAGGTGCGCCATGAAGAGAATGTGCTTTGGAGTTTAATTTCCCATGATATTTCAGTAGCGCTTCATCTCATCGAGAAAAAGCCGGTGAGCGTGCGCGCGATCGGCAGGTCATATATCCGTAAGAATATAGAAGACGTTGCTTTTGTCACCATTGACTTCGAGAATAATGTTGTTGTGCATATCCACGCCAGCTGGCTTGACCCGCATAAAATGAGGAAATTTACCATAGTTGGGTCAAAGAAAATGGCGGTGTTTGACGATATGGAAAGCAACGAGAAGATCCGTATCTACGATAAAGGCTTTGACTGGGAGAAGAAGGGAACGACTTACGATACCTTCTTGACTTTGCGTGAAGGGGATGTGCTTATACCGAGAATTGAAATGGCAGAGCCCTTAAAGGTAGAGTGCAGGCACTTCATCGATTGCATTAAGGATAATAAACAGCCAATTACAAACGGAGAGAATGGTTTAGAGGTTTTAACTATTCTGGATGCGGCACAAAAATCTTTGGAGAAAAATGGAGAAGCGGTCAAAGTCTAAGAAAAAGGAATATTTTGTACATGGGTCTAGCTATATTGACGATGGCGTCAAGATCGGAAAAGGGACCAGTATTTGGCATTTTTGCCACATATTAAAAGGATCTAATCTCGGGAAGAATTGCAAGATCGGCCAAAATGTCGTTATCGGCCCGAATGTCTCGATCGGCAATAACGTAAAGATCCAGAATAATGTTTCGGTTTATCCCGGTGTGACGTTAGAGGATGATGTTTTCTGCGGGCCTTCCATGGTTTTTACAAATATCTTTAATCCACGTAGTGCGGTTCCAAGGAATAGCGAAGAATTTTACAGGAAAACTTTTGTCAGAAAAGGTGCTACTATCGGGGCTAATGCCACTATAGTCTGCGGAAGTACGCTGGGCAGGCACTGTTTTGTCGGAGCAGGAAGCGTGGTTACGAAAGATGTCCCTGAATTCGCTCTTTGTTACGGTAATCCCGCTCGCCTTAGGGGATGGGTATGTGAGTGCGGAAGTAAACTTAAGTTTATCAATTCTTATGCTAGGTGCGCGGATTGCGGGAATAAATACAAAAAAGCAGGAAAAGTGGTTACGAAATTAGCGATTAGGAAAGCATGAGCTAAAACAATGAAGAGAAATTATACTTATGGCCTCCTGGCATTAATATTTGCTTTTGCTTCATTTTTTATTGCTGCATCAAGATTATCTTGTTTATTTTATATCCCTAGCATATTTCGGGTAATTTATATACCGGTTGTCTACTGGTTATTCTGTTTTGTTTATCTTTTATTCTTATACAAGTATCTTTTTACCAATGCCCCGCCTTTATCGGAGTACCTTAAAAAAACGGTAATCCCGCTTTTTCTTTTTAATTTATACATTTTATTGGGAATATTAATAATAAGTTTAACCAAAAATATAGGAGGCCTTTCCTCAATTTACTTCTTGTACATAAAAGCAGTTTTCTTTATTTGTTCTGTCTTTGCAGTATATTATTATTTACGGGTTAAAATGGATGTCAAAGAGGGGCCGCGAAAAGGGATCAATTTATTTGTTAGTTTGTCCTTTGTATTCTCATTGGCAATTTTTATTTTGTATCACTTTTTAGCGCATAACTGGTTATTCTCGATAATCCTGACTTTATCCTTTGTCTGCGCCATAGCCCTGGATAGGATAAAAGTTGACAAATTAGGAGGTAAGGCAAGGGCTTTTTTGGCCGATGATAGAAAAGTAATGATTACGCTATTTATCATTGCTTTTGCAATTAGGTTAGCATTCAGCTTCAGCATTGTTTATAAAACAACGCATGCAGGGCAGGGCATAGATGGTTTTCTATACGCCAGCGATGACGGCTTGACCTACGATGGCACTGCCAGAGAATTTATGGGTAATGGGTCAATATTCAAAAGCGGTAAAATCAACATTTGGTCACAGTTCGACTACTTTTACGCAATTATCTTGGCAGGCATTTATAAATTATTCGGTAGGAATTTCTATATCGTTACGGCCATACAATCTTTCTTTAACGCCTTTATTCCGGTTTTAATTTTTTTAACGGGCAAACGTATTTTCTCAAGGAATGTCGGTTTGTTAGCTGCCTCTATTTTAACAATAAAAGGGGGCCTTCTTTTGATTGCCGCTTATCTGGGGCATGAGGCAATGTGGCTGCCCATATTAGCAGTTTTGGTTTGGCTGTTTTCAATATATTACAGTTCTTTCCCCAAGCACCAATTTATGCTGAGCTTTGCTACCGGTATGGCCCTGGGGTTTCTATTGCTTTTTAGGGCTTTATATATCTATTTCTTGCCGTATCTGGCTGTGTGGGAGTTGTTATTCTTGCGCAAAAAGAAGTTTATCCATAAGATTATCAGGCTCTCTGTAATTATAGCCGTTGCTACCTGTTTAATACTCGCGGTATTTGCGTTATTGGGGAATAAAATTGTAATATTGGATAAACGTAAGGCAAATATGTTATGGTCCAGCTCTAATACCCCGAAGCCATTTGATAATATCGGTAATGAGAGGCTCGCTGATTTTGGCATTAAACCTTTTACTGACCCCAAGGGATCTTTAGGCGTTATAGCGAGTAAGCCTTTTGAATCTTTGTCTTTAGCAATAAAGATTTTCCCTTTAAGGATAGTTGGTTATTTACAGGCATGCCAATTTGGATTCTTTGATCCTGTGTATATGGTAAATCCCGGAAAGATTGCCAATATCTTTGCGTCTACTTTGGAGTTCTATTTCAGTTTATTTTTTATTGTTGGGTTAGCTATCTGCTTTATAAAAAGAAAAGCCCTTGCTTCGCCTGTCTTTATGATCATTACGTATCATGTGATATGCATGAGTATTATAATCTGTCAATTCGCGCATCGTTATAAAGAGGTTTCCAGCTCTTTCATTTACCTAATTGGAGCTTTTGGATTTATAGAAATATTAAGATACCTTAAAAAAGGAGAGGTTCCATAATGGTCTCTATTGTTATACCCTCGCATGATAACTTAGCGAGCGTAAAAGTTTTACTCGCTTCGATATATAAATATTTCCGCCTCGGTGCCGTAAATAGAGAAATAATATTGGTTGATGATGCTTCAAGATTGTGCGATATGAGGGAACTAAATAAGGAATATCCGGAAATTAAAGTATTAAGATTGGAATCTAACGCAGGGGCTGCAGGAGCCAGGAATGCCGGGGCTAATTTAGCAAGCCACGATATTATATTATTCCTGGATTCTGATATTGAACTATGTTGCGATGCTGTTGCCATGGTCGAGAAAATAATGCAGGATCAGGAAGTTGACGCCGTGGTAGGCACATTCAGCGAAATTTCATTAAGAAAAGGCTTATTTCCTGAATATTGGGCTATGCTTAAAGCGTATTTTCATTCATTGCCTGTTGGGAGTTCCAGTTCTTTTTACCCTGCAATAGGCGCTATCAGAAAAAGGGTTTTTTTAGATGTGGGTGGTTTTGACAGTAACATTAAAGGCGCCTCAGTAGAAGATTACGAGTTTTCCGGCAGGCTCTTTGAAAAAGGATATGAAGTGCGTTTTGACCCCGAAATAATCGTGAAAATGGAGTATAAGTTTTTCTTGAAAAGCTTAAGTCAAAGTATTGATAGGGCAAAGAAGTGGAGCATAATGTTTTTGGATAAGAAGAAATTTGATAACCACACGACTACACTTTGGCAGGGGGTGGCTAATGTGCTTGGTTTTTTAACTTGGGTTTTTCTGCTCCTTTCATTATTCAAGGTTTATTTTCTCTATATCGCTGCGGCCATTTTTCTCTCCTTTGTTTATTTAAGCAGAAAGTTCTTCTGGTATATATTGAAGCGAAGAGGCCCATTTTTTCTTTTAATTAGTATATATTTTTATTTGGTCTCTTCTTTTTTTATCACTTTTAGTTCATTAAAGGGCATGTCATATATTTTCCGAAGCCGCGAAAAAAGAAGGGAGGCGCTTTATGGATGAAAAAATCGGTTCTTTAAGTATAATTGTCCCTGTTTATAACGAAAATAAGAATATCACGGAGTTATATTCCCACTTACATGGAGTTTTAGAGGATATCGTTGGCAATCTTGAGATTATTTTTGTAAACGATGGCAGTACTGATGATTCCATGGAAATACTTTCCGGATTAGCCGCAGCAGATAAGAGCGTAAAGGTTATTGATTTTTCCCGGAATTTCGGGCACCAGGCTGCAATAAAGGCGGGTTTGTCTTTTTCCAAAACCGATGCGGTAATTATTATGGATGCTGACCTTCAGGACCCTCCTGAGGTGCTTGAACAACTAATTGATAAATGGCGTAAGGGCTTTGAAGTAGTGTATGCCATAAGAAGAAATAGGAAGGAAAGCCTATTTTTACGCCTTTTGTACTCTCTTTTTTACAGGCTGCTTAATAAATTATCTAATGTGCGCATGCCTCTCGATTCCGGAGATTTCTGCCTGCTTGATAAAAAAATAGTCTCTCATATTGTCGCAATGCCTGAAAGAAATATTTTCTTGCGCGGTTTGCGCAGCTGGGTAGGGTATCGCCAGGCAGGGGTCGAATATGACCGTAAGGAAAGATTCAGCGGTAGTTCCAAATACAGTTTTTTCAAATTGCTAAAGCTGGCTCTTGATGGGATATTTTCTTTTTCGGTAATACCGCTTAAATTGTCCGCTATTTTCGGGTTTGTCATTTCAATTTTTGCATTTTTGGATATAGTATATCTTTTTTTCATACGCATGCCCGTTAAAGGCACAACAGCAATTACAGTTCTTGTGCTTTTCTTGGGAGGCGTACAATTAATAACGATAGGGATTGTCGGAGAATATATCGGCAGAATATATGATGAAGTAAAATCTCGGCCGCTTTTTATTATAAAAGAGAAGATAAATTTATAGCTATAGTGGTTTAAATTAGAGCAATATGAAAATTCTGGCTGTAATAGATTCGTTTGGGGTAGGAGGGGCAGAACGTTTGTTGGTTTCAATGCTACCCGGATTTACATCGCACGGTATTAGCGTAGAAGCGGCAGTATTATGGCCACCCTACGATCTTGTTGATGAATTAGAGGGCCTTGGAGTTAAGGTCCACAGGTTAGATATTTCTCATCGTTGGGCTATTCCTGAGGCATTGGGAAAATTGAACCGTATGCTCAGGAAAGAGCAATATGATATTGCCTGGGGCTCACTTTATTTCGGTAATCTTTACTCGGCACTTGTTAGGCTATTTAATCCTAAGGTCAAAGTTGTTTTTAGTTTACATAGCCCGGGATATTTAAAATCGCCCCCGGTAAAGCCTTGGCTTTTTACCAGAATGAAGATTGAGCAGATTACAGGATCTTTCCTGGCAGACCGGATTGTGGCAGTTTCTCAGGCCGTGGCAGATGATTATAAACGTTCTTTGGGGTGGAAAAATATCCGCGTGGTGCACAATGGTGTTTTGGTTAAATCTTTTCCGGCGCCTATTGATCAACGCCTTAGGCAAGAAATTCGCCGTAAATTTGCAGTTTCTGATGATGAGTTCCTTATTGTTGTTCCTGCTAGATACGCCCCGGAAAAAGGGCATGAGGTTTTGCTTAGCGCGATGGCTTTGCTGAAAAAAGAAAAAGGCTGGGTTCCTAAATGCGTAGCAACCGGTCAAGGGCCATTAAGAGAAAAGATTAAAGATAAGGCTGGCAATTTGGGATTTAAAGATGAATTTGTTTTGACAGAGACTTTGGCCCAAGATGAGCTTTTTGCATTAATGCAGGCAGCAGAAGCCCTTGTTATGCCTTCCCTGAGAGAGCCTTTCGGATTAGTAGCTGTTGAGGCAATGGTCCTGGGTTTGCCTGCTATTTTGAGCAATGTCGATGGAATGAGGGAGTTATCCGGCGAAAGGCAATCAGCTCTAATGGTCGAGCCCGGGGATCCGCAAAGCCTAGCTGAAGCGATATGGAGGCTATACAAAGAAGAAGGGCTTAGGGATAAACTAAAAGAAACGGCAAGAATACATGCCTTGGAGAATTTTGATATTTCCCGGACAGTTTCCGAGTACAGAGAAATTTTTAATAATGTAGTCAAATAGAAATGAGCAAATGCCCTCTTTGCGGTGGATCAGGCAAGGAAAAGAGTTTTCCATACGCAACTAAATGGGATTCTAAAGATTTTGAGTATATAAGGTGCGGGGATTGTAAAACCGTATTTGTAAATCCTGTACCTGATGAACTAGAACTTGCGAAGATGTATAAAAAAGAAAACTACCATGATAAATATTACGGAAGTATTGATCTGAAGCAGGCTAGGCGGCCTCTTAGGCTGCTTAATAGATTTTGCGCGAATGTTGATAGCGTCCTTGATTTCGGCTGCGGCAACGGGTCATTTTTAAAGGCAGCAAGTTACTCTGGATTTTCTTGTGTCGGAGTAGAATACGATGAAGAGGTTAGAAAAATAGCTAATCAGAATTCAGGATCCCCCGTTTATTCTTTTCCGGAATTAAAAGCCAAGGACAAGAAATTCGGCATTATTCATCTCGGGGACGTCCTGGAGCATCTTCAGGATCCGCGGGCTGTTACAGGGGAATTATGCCGCATGCTTATGCCCGGTGGCTTTATTTTGGTAGAAAGCCCGCTTGAAAATAACCCTAGCCTGGTTTATTGGTGCGCAAAGTGTTTTAGGGCGCTTAAGATGAAGCTGAAGAAAGATACGCGATCTAGTGACGCGCCGTTACACCTTTTTCAGACTAACGCAAGGGCCCTGGAAAACTTTCTTATTAAGAACTTTAACATTCGCTGCCTTTATTCAAGAATTTATGA
>Ga0265297_10006514_pt1 | contig 16888 bp, 26 predicted proteins | sample Munlanlwell13791_FD_192502 | JGI IMG/M metagenome (GOLD analysis project Ga0265297, IMG submission 192502) | Leachate microbial communities from a municipal landfill in Southern Ontario, Canada - Leachate well 137-91 | ecosystem: Engineered > Solid waste > Landfill > Unclassified | place...
CTGGCTGATCCTCGGCAAATATATGGAGCGCAAAACCTATGACATCCCGCAGGAGATCAAGGCGCAATATGAAAAGATCACAAAATTCTGGAGAAGAAGCGTCCGCCGCGCCGCCTGACCGCCCCACGATGCGCCGGGGGAAGTGCCCCCGGTGGCCGGAGGATTGGATTTACAAGGACTACTGCGAGCGGTGTGACAGGAGGGAGTGCGGGGTGCAAGGTTGCTGGCGGTCATTGAGGGCGGTCGTCACTAAGGCGTAGTGTGGGGGTATCCGTAGGGATATGCAGACTGTAACAATGCGGGCTGGTCGAGAATGGAAGGGTGGCAACTCTTCAGCGGTGACATAGCATCGTGGCCCGCTACAAGTGCAACCATCATGCAACCGAGCGACCTGAGCCGCCAGCATCATAAAACGGGGTGGGCGCGAGAGCGTGAGCCATGAAGCCGGAAATAGTGGCCCGTCAAAATCGGAGAGGCAACCGGCCCCACCCCAACTAATCGGATCGGCGGCTTGTCAGCCCGGTCGTGGATGCTGAGTGGTGATGCGGCGGTAGGCGAAAGCGAAGTTGGATTTACGGGCGTCGCAAGTTTTAGGTGCCGGGTGGGGAATCCGGCCCGATCCGAGATAGGAGGCCACGATGGAAAACGGATGGACTAAGCGGATAGAGGAACTGACCAAATCCCGCGACTATTGGAAACGGGAATGGCGCTTGCTCAACGCCGGACTGAACATGGCGGAGGATAAGATCAAGGAGCTGGAGGCCGAGCGCGACGCAGATCGTCGGCGGGAATATGCGCAATCAATTGGATATGTGCGGGCTTGCTGTGGACGGATTCTGTTGAACCGGAGGGGAAAAACAAATGATCTGTATTCATCATAATGACTTAGATGGAAGGTGCGCGGCGGCAATCGTGGGGAAGGTGCGTCCGGATAGTATATTTATTGAGACCAATTATAATCGACCATTGCCGGATCTGCTTAGTCTTCAAAATCAGGACGTGATCATCGTCGATTTCTCATTCAAACCGGACGAGATGCAGAGGATTGTCGATCACTCCGCATCCGTTACATGGATCGATCATCACGCAACGGCCAAGGATTATCCATACCAGCATCTCTCGGGTCTTCGTGATTTCAGGGATAAGTCCAGGGCGGGCTGCGAATTAGCGTGGCTCTATATGTTTCCCAACCGTACTATGCCGTTGGCTGTTCAACTGATTGGAGATTATGACAAATGGGCGTTAAACATTCCTGATTCAAAGATTTTCTATGAAGGGATGAAACTCCTCAAGAATGGTCCAAAAGAATCGATATGGGAATCTCTTCTGTCTGATGAGGGATTTCAACCTTGCCAGACGATAATTCAGATGGGGAAAACAGCGATTCTCTATCGGGATAACTACTGCAATGGCCTATGCAATTCCTTCGGATACGAGACGGAGATTGATGGAAACAGGGCGTATGCCTGTAATCAATTTATGTTTGGTTCTGGAGGATTTGGGCATCGATTTCATCAGTATCCGCTTTGCATAGCGTATATTCACGACGGAAATCGATTTACCGTCTCGCTTTACTCGGAAACAGTTGATGTTGGAAAAATCGCAAAGGAGCATGGAGGTGGCGGACATAAAGGAGCGGCAGGGTTTGTCTGTGAAACACTCCCGATCCGACCGATGGCTCCTTTCGCTGCGGGAGGAAAGAATGCAGGCTAAAGGCGCGGATATTGACGGAGTTGATGGGGGAGTGCCCCAGGTGGCCGGAGGATTGGATTTACAAGGACTACTGTCAGAGATGCCCGGAAAGGAAGGGGTGCAAACATGGTGCAAAGATATAGACCAGACTCAGATGAACAGGAACGATCCTTTGAATGGTCTCGGTTAGCGGACAAGATGATCCCGGACGAGGGCGGGGATTATGTGGCCTACGAGGATTACGAGGAGCTGGAGGCCGAGAACAAGCGGCTGGGAGAGGCACTTTCTGAAATCGCAACAGGCAATAGAACGGCGCATGAGGCGATGTTGTGGGCAAGGCAAGCCCTCAGGGAGAGAAATGACCGACCTTGAGCGGATAGAGGCGAAATATGAAGCCGCGCCATGCGATGTCTGTGGGTATCCCGATCCACGGAAGCTGATCGCTAAGCTGGAGGCCGAGAACAAGAGGCTGAGGGAGGCACTTGATCTCGTCATAAGTTTCATCCCCGATGGATGGGGAATGCCTCTTGGATTTAATCAGGTAGCACAACAGGCACGAGAAGCCCTGAAGGAGACCAACCATAAATGAACAGGACCAGAAGTTGTTGACCGAAAAGCATGGAGACAGCAAAACGAGAAAGGGTTACTTGATGAGGAGGCGTGGTTTCCCCTATTTTTGTTTAATAACCTATGTGGTCTGGCTGGAGAATGGCTGGAGGCTAAAAATGGAACCTGACATCAACCGCAGACTGCACTTGGCGTTAGGCAAGTGCTGGCATGAGAATACAAGATACAGTATTTTCTCTGGATGCCGAATTTACAGTTACGGAAGTTGCCCGTGCGGAAAGTGGTACTGTGAAGCTAAAAACCCCGACTACTGCGCCGATCCACGGCTGGTCATTGAGGCGATGCGGGAGCATTGCTGTTTACTGGACTTTCTCATGTATGCTGGATTCTTCCCACAAGATGGGCATGCAGATGAATCGTGGTTAATAGAATATATTATGGACAAGACCGGCAAGCTGACAAAGCTGGCGACGGAGTGGTTGAAGGAGCAAGCCAATGAACGATGACGACAGAAAAGCCCTTACTCTGTATCTTGGCGAGTGCTGGCATGAACCAGACAGTGAATGTGCTCTCGGAAGGGAATATAACGGCGGGGGAATGATGAAACAGAAATGTCTGAAGTGCGGTTGTTTATTGTCTACAACATATCAGATTTACGAAGATAACCGCACCTTCGACACCCGCGCCGATATGATGGATCTTTATGAGGCAATTGTGAAGAGGGGGGAGTTTAGTTCTATTTTCAATTATCTGCATGGTAAATGTGATTGGAAGGAGCTTGATCCAATCAGAGATAACGTGTTTGAGTATCTATTCAAGTGGATAATTTGCCTCTCCGGCGAGAGCTACGAAGATCGATGCCAGATGGTGGTGGATTGGGTGAAGGAGGCAAGCCATGAGTCTTGAATGCGAGCACGGCCAGTTGGCGAGATCATGCAATATCTGTGAGTACGAGCGCGAGATAGCAGAACTCCGGGCGCGGGTGGCGGTGCTGGAGGCCGAGAGCGATGCTGCTGTAAAGTGGTTAGATGAATATAAATCAAAAACATACTGTGCCTATTGCGGAGCCATATTCAATATTTGGCCATTTGGGCACATTTGGGCACATTTAACGATCAATTAAAGGCACAGGCTATCCCGTCAACACCTGCACGTTCTTGATTAGGCCAATGACCACCTTCTTCAATGCGTCAATGTCGGTCGCCTTGTCCACGGCGGCATCCATTGTGGAGATCGCTGCTTTCGCCTCTTCCACGGCAAGCACTTTCGCCGCCTCCGCCTGCTTTGCCGTCATTTTTTCGGCATCGGCCACCCACTTCTCACCGTCCCACTTGCTCTCCTCATTCGGAGCCTCTTCCAACAGCGTCAGCTCCATGTCCGGCTGCGGGACTGCGTAAGAGCCGAGAACCGTGCCTGTTTCGTTTAGTTCGTAATATCTTTTCATAATGAATCCTCCCATCCTGCCGTGGATATGTGCATTGCTTGGTCTGCATCTAATCTATATCTGATTTGCGAAGATGTATTTGTGAATACTTGGACTTGATTGTTCGGGGATGCCGCCGCGCCGCCGATGTTACTAAGAGCAGTAGCCGCTGTCGGGTCAACATCTGTGTTCGATAGCCATGTTGCGATACCGAAAGTTGTGGTTCCCACCTGTGTTCTGATGATTGCCTGCACGATTATTCCGCCAGGGACAGATAACGCCGCCGTTACTGCATTGGTTCCGGGGTTTGCGGTGTTCACATCCAATATCGGCGTGTCATACATGAATGTCCTGACCAGTCCCGTCCCCCACTGGTCGCCGTTGAGGATGTTGTTTGAGGCATCCGTCCGCAGGGAGAAGATGCGCCGCTTGTAGGTGTAACCGGTCGGCAGGGTCGGGGTCAGGCCGCTTGTCGCGTGATCGTTGGCAAACACATCCACAACGCCCGTATCAGCTCTCTTAATGAGCCATACATGGATCGTGCCGGATGCGGGAAGGGATTCACCAGCCGCAAAGCCGCCATTTGTCGAGCCTACCGCAAACTCCGCGTCAAACCGCTTGGTAATCGCACTTGCAAGAACCATATCCGCCGCGTCCGTCGCGTCCCTCGCCTCCCCCACCGCAACGGTAATGTCATGCTCCGTGTCGGCTGCATGAGCAATGGTCAGGCCGGAAAGGTAGCCAAGAGGCAATGTCGTGATGCCAAGAGCTATAAGCGTAGCCATTGCGGTTGCGTTATGCGTCCCGTCCTCATTGTGTTCGATCATCGCGAGTCTATTCAGCGTGTCGGCCTTGGTGCCGTGGCCGTAGCCGACCATTTCTTCGGATGCGAGTATTCTCATATTAGCCATGATCCCCTCCTAATACGTTATGCTCAGGCGGCAGTTGCCCGCCTTGTGCGAGCCGTCGGCGTCAATGGAGCCGTCGGCAAGATGCTGCTGTGTCAAAAAGTACGGCGTTTCCAGTGCCCGGAAGGTCATGGTCCCGGCCCGGAAGTCCGGCGAAACCCCGGTCACTTTCCACATCCGGTTTGCCATTTGAAGCCCTTCCCTGTCGTATAAGTCCAGCGCCGAATAAACGACCCAATCCCCGATGTCCACCGCAAGCCGCTTCATGGTGATGTCTTTGAGTTCGATCTGGTAGAGCTGGGCCGCCAGCTTATCGATGATCAAATCAATAACCGTGTTGACCGGCGTTGTCTGCCGACACCAGTAAAACTTAAAGGTTTCATCCGGCTTGCGCAATCCATACATATTCCCGCTTGCCGTGTCATAGTTTGCGGAGCCGGATTCGCCGTTGAGAAATCTTCCTTGAACGTAGTCATAGGCATATTCAAAAGGAACGCAGTTGATCAGATTCGAGAGCTTCAGCTTTGCATCCGTTAAATACGCCTCATGCCGCTGGATGATCGCCGGGTCGGCCTGAACGGAGTTATCGTCAATGGACAGGACAATGTCCCCTTCCCCATTGATGTAGATCGATCCTAAAAACGACGACATGATTTCCGTCGCCTTATCCCAAGGCGTGCAATCTTCCAGAATCACCCCCGCGCACGTGTAAGCCTGAGTCAAGCCCTTGACATACGCCGTCTGCTTTGCGGTAGTATCGAAGATCCCCGAATCGACATCGCACCATGTATAAAGAAAATCCCAAACCACATCGACGGGATTTGTCAGAAGCGTTCCGGCGGTCGGATGGAGTGAACCCTGTCCCTGCGCCGTGATCTCACTGCCGACCGGACTCGGCCTTGCGCGGAATGTCCAGGAATTGCCGATGGTGTGGCCGTTCACCGCGCCGAATTTGACGGTCACGCCATCTTCAAGGGTGAGATCCGCAAGCGTGCATGGGACCGCCGTCCCCGCGTAAGACGTTCCGCCATCCCGGGACCAGTTAAAGGTATCCGTCGCGCCGTTCGTAAAAATGACAACCTTATAAGTTCGGTATTCGTCCCCCGTATAGGTTCCGCTTACGGTGATGTCATCCAGCCCGCCGCCGTCAAACGTTACCGCGCCAAGCCCAACAGTGAATGTCACCGTGGCGATGCTTCCGAGCCCTTCATAATCGTTGTCCTCGTCGAACGTGTAATCGGTGGAAGTAACCTCGATCCCATCCCGAAAGATTTTCACCGGATTCCCGGATACAACGGTCGGCACCTTATGGGCCGCGTAGCAATAGACATAGCTGGTCTGGTTAATGCAGGGGATCGGCCACAACCCAAAATCCATAGAACCGAATACATCGCCGTAAACGATGGGCAGGGCATCGTCGTCGTTCTCCGGGTCGGAGTAAATCTCGGATCGCTTTACATAAAAGGTATCGTCGAGGTTCATGCCTCTTCCGCCTCAATCGTCAGGGTTTCCATTACGGTTAACTCTTTGATGATCCCGTGGAACAGCGGGATATGGTCCGCCTGCGGCATGTCGGGGAAACCGACATAGATTTTCATCCACCGCCCAAGGAACGGCTCTTTGGGCAACAACTTGGAAAAGTGTTTGTCTGCATTGTCCAGCTCTACCGTCGCAGCCTGGATTTGCTTACTTGTGTAGGACGTCAGGATGTCCTCCCGCTCCGATTGCAAGTCCCGGTCAAACGAATCGAAGCTGACCACCCGTGCGCTCTTCTCCAGAACGCCGATCCCATCCGATCCGGCGACCTCCGAGCCGTCCGCCGTGACTGACCCATCCGCAATCAGGCCGCCATATTCAAAGATGCCCGGAAGCTCGCGCTCCGCATAGGCACGATAACCCATCGCCGTGCTGATCAGGACATAAGGCGTCGGAATTTCGCCTTGTGCGAGTCGCTTATGAAAGGCGATCGGCCGCCTATACACTCTTCACGACCTCCTGCATGTCGAGGCTGACGTCATAGTATCCGAGCGTATTATGCGAAATCGGCAGGGAGTCGATCTTAACAAGATGGCTGTCGTTCGGGGAGGCCGTATCCGGGCACCACCAGAAGGGCTTGTAGGTTCCGGCGGTTCTGTCCGTGATCGCGGTCACAAGGGCGCGGAGCTTGGTCAAGTCGGCGGATTCAAGGGCAACCCAATCGTAAGAGAAATTCCGCCGCGTGTTATAATACCGATCCCTTCTAACGCCGAAAGGTGTTTCGTTGATCTCCATTAATAAATCGGTATCATCTTCAAACCCCTCCCGATAATTCCTGGAGAGCTCTATGTAGGAGCCGAGATATATTTCCCCGATCTCAATGTATCCATCCGTGTTCGCCGCGTCGGTGATCTGCAACTGCCAATATCGCTTTGTCGTGGCCGCCGAAAGGAAATGAACGATGCGATCATCGGCCCATGTGACGGCATCGGTGAAAACGGTATCGTATAAGCCGACAAGGGAGATCGTCGCCGCGCTGGTCATGTTATGATCCGACAAAACAAGCGCCTTGACTTCCTGTGCCGATCCAAGATCGATGTTGATCGTAATCATTTCTCACCTACGAGAAGGCAACGGTCCCGATGTTTGTGATAACAAACCACCGCGCCGTGGATAAAGCCACGCAATGAATCGCCTCGCCGGGCGCGTCAAGTGTTGCGACATCGTTTGTTCCGTCCCATGTTATGCCCGCAGGAACCGTCACGGTATGCGCCGCCGTGCCTGCCGTGCTGGTATTGACGATGGTGATATATTGCCCGGCAACAGGAGCGGCAAGCGTCGCCTCGATGACTGCCGTGCTCCTCAGCCCGACAACGGAGCCAGTGATCGCGCCGGAGGCCGTCACCTCCTGCCAAATACCTGTCCGGGCAAGCAGACTGTCGGCGGATATTTTTCTTGTCGTGCCGGCTGTGGAATCCGCCGTGTCGGATATGTCCACCATAATTAAAAGATCGCCGCCCGCTATGGCGGTGACAGAGGATAAGGCCGTTATCTTTGTGTCTGCCATGATGCCTCCTAATGCTCAGCCAGGAGCTTCGATGCCCCGTTTTCTGATAGTAAATACAACCCGCCTTCCGTTTCGATGACATGGGAATCTAAATCGGCGGACCGAAAGGCGCTGTCCCGGTCATTGTCCAGCATCCGGGATGCGTTGAATAGATTGATCGCCTTAAAATACCATTTGTCGCCGGTAACGAGATCATCCCCTGATCCAACCGTAAAATACATGTAAACGCTGTTGTTCAATTCGGTTGCCGACGATGGGGTTGTCACCCCCGATGCGTTCCATGCCCCGCCGCCATCACTCCACTTCATTGTTGCCTGCCCGACATCGCTTCCCGCCGCCGTGCTGTCAATCTCAAGGGTGTATTCCAAATCCTCCGGGCCGGTGTAATCTCCATAGACTGTGAGCGTGGCCGAGCCGGAGCCGTTCTTGACGGCGGACGTCACGATCCCCTTTCTGAGGGAGGAAACGGAAACCATCGTTGATTCGGATATTAAATTGTCATACATGAATCGGTGCATCAGTAGCCCCTCATATTCTTTTCCATCCGCTATTCCCGTTTTTACTCGCGTAAATTCGGAACAGGTTTTGGCTGTAGGTTTTGCGTATGACAAGGAGTAGGGGTTCGATCCACCACGCCTTTTTCAGCGCGAATGATTTGCCGCTCTTTAAAGCAAAAAGGCGAAAACAATATCCAGGACAAACCCGGGCATTTAGACATATCGGTTATATTGACTGCATACTGCATCAATAGCCGTGCGCCTCCAGTTTTTTCAGCTTCGGGTAAATGGCCTTTGCAAATTCATTGACAGCCTGCCTGTCGATCACGGTTCCGTTAAGGTTAAAGACGAAATTCACTCCTTTGCGCCGTTTCTTATTCTCATCCGCCGTCAGAACCGCCTCGCCTTCGTGGAGCCGCGCATGGAAATTGTCATAGGGAACGTAATTCAACCCGGAGGCAAGGGACATTTCGACGCTGCTCGTGTTCGGCGCGATTTTGGACAAGGTTTCCGCAATGGAGGCCAGCATTCCGCCATCCTCTACCCCTGTCATGCTCACGTTGGGCGGACTAATCGAAAACGTATCGCTGAGAAGCGTTTTCAAAATGGACTTGGCCCCGAGCCGAATCACGCTCGAAATAATCTGCCCGCGAGACCAGTCGAAAATCCCGCTGCTTGCCCCGGCATATCCCGCCGCGCCGGAGATAAGGGCCGCGATCAATGCCGCCGTCACGCTGCCGTTTTCGCCGTAAGACATGAATCCGCCCATCGTCCCGGCGCCGATAGCCGCCCCGATGGATGCAGACATGCCGCCTGCGCCCGCTGCCATGCCCGAAGAAATTGCCGAGCCGCCCGTTACGCCCCCAACGCCGATGCTACCGCCCGCCGCGATATAGGCCCCGGCGACGTTACCCATCCATGCCGCCATGATTGCCGAAATTCTCTTAATGATAGAAGGCATATATCGTTTCGCCCAATTCGACTCGTTCGGATCGGTCCAGTAATTACTCCCGTCCCGAAGAAACCAGCGATAGCCGTTGTCCTCCGGCTCCACCCAAACCACGTTCGGATTCTTTGATCCCGTCAACGGACTCACGCGGAACTGGTCGAAATCCCTATCGTCAAACCCCTCCATATATCCGGCCATGCTTTCAAGGCCCGCGATAGCCGAGCCCCACCATTCCAGAAGGTATTTATAATCATCCTGCCCGAGCTTGCCGCCCGCCTCATCCTGTAGGTTGTATCCAAAGGTATTGTTGAGATATTGCCCGGCGTGTGAAATCGGATCGCTGATCGGCGTATAGGTCTTAATCCATTCTTCAAGAATTTCATCCCATCCGGTGATGCTGAAGGCGTTCCACGACCCGTTTTTATATTCCATCCCCGCATATTTATAGATATCGGCATAGGGCGAATCTTCATCCACATAGCCGCCGCCCGCGAAGCCGCGAGGCTTTTTGTTGGTTCGCATGTATTCAAGGTGCGGGATGGTCTGGGCGTTCACCGCCGAGCGCGGCATGACGTATTCGCCTGGGGAGAGCAGGGCCGGGATAATATCGTTCGCCGGGGAGTCGCTGCCATATGCGTATCCCTTCACCGGTCCGCCGTAAGCGTAGTTTCCGCCGATAGAGCCGATGTCATAGCTGAAAAAGTAATTAAGCAGCTTCCCGATTGCCCCGATGACAACCGATGCCCCAGCGTTCCAAACCGCATCAAAGGTCATTTTGATGATGTTCGTTGTCGCCTGGGATACCATGTCGCCGACGGCATCCGTGAAGGCTTTTAACATATCGTCTGTGAAGCCTTCCCAGATGGTCTTTAGATTTGCCGTCCCGGTCTTGAAAAAGTCAAATAGCGTGCTGCTAACGGCAGTCTTTGAGGAGTCGGCGAAGGTCTTAAACATATCATATCCGTAATCCCCAAAGTCCTTCGCGTTCTTTTTTGCCTCCTTGTATCCAGCCTCTACGCCGTCAAAGAATTTATTGCTGGATTTCAGCTTTTTGATGTCCAGTTCTTCAAGCTGTTCGGTCGCCCACTTTTCGGCGGCCACCTTATCGCCTGTCAGTGTTTCATAATCCTTCTTCTGCTTCTCGATCATCTCCTTCATAACTTCATAGTATTTGCCCTCGTATCCTTCGAGGCCTTCATACATGGTTTTCATGGCGGATGATCGTTTTTCGGCGGTGTCCTTGGCCTTCTTTTCCTCATCATCTAAGCGATCGATCGTCTTGTCTGTTTTCTTCACGCCCTCGTCGATCTCGGACTTCATAAGGGCAATCCACTTCTCTTCCTCACCCTGCCATAATGTGATCTGTGCCTTGTCGCGGTCACTTTCCGCTTTGGCAATTTGCGCGAGCACCCAATCGTGGAGTTTAATTCGATCTGCCCCCGCTTCTTCATACTTTCCCGCTTGCTCGCCGATGCGCCTGATTTCTTTATCAAAAGCAGAATCTTGAATTGCTCCGGTTAATTGATAAGCCTCTTCCGTCTCGGCCACAAGTTTGTCGTTTGTATCGGCAAATTTTTTCGCGAGTTCGGCTTCATCTTCAAGTGCCTGTGCAATTCTTTTGGCGTTTTCGGCAGCGAGTTTTTGCGCCTCCTTGCTGCCGTCAGAGAGAACTTGAATTGTTTTGCTCCCCGCCACATTCATCTGGTTAATGGCCTTGGTGACGTTATCGGTGGCCGTGAGCGCATCAACCTGCTTGTCGGTCCACGCAAGCATGGATTCTTTTGATGCGTCAATGTTCTTCCGAGCGTCCCCCAGAGAGTTTGCAACGGTCTTGAAACCTTCCGATAGATTGGTCAGACCGGCATATCCGGCAAGGGCGGCAAGGGCTTTCAGGGATAACTGAATCGGCGTGGTGATCACGTCAAAGGCATGGAGGATTGTCTCCCCCATCGTCAGGAAGGCAATTCCGGCCCCGCCCGCCCCGACCTTCAACGCCTGTATGGATTTCAAAACACCAAACCCGATTGTCTCTTGAATGTCCCCGAACTCGTTCTTGATCTGCTGCCATTGGCCGGCATAGGTCGCAAGGTCCGCCTGCGCTGCCCCGCCGAACCGGGAATTGAGCTGTTGCATGACGGCTTCAAACTTCTTGCCGTCTTCAATGCTCTTGTCGATAACAATCCCGTATCGGCTGAGCTGGCCGGTTGCTCCGACATAGGCTTTACCGAGAAGATCGGACGCCGTGGATACGGTCATCCCCTCATCGCGCTTGGCCGTGGCAAAATCGAGCGCAACCTTTGTGGCTTTTTTTACCTCCTCCGTTGTCATGCCATAGCTTTTGAGGTTCGCCATCATGGCGAGCGTGGCATCATCCTCATAAGCCGTGGTCTTTTGGATTTGCGCCGCGAAGTCCTGCATATCCTTCATCGCGGCTTGCGAGTATGACCCCTGATTCTTCAGGGCCACGCCCATCTTGACCATCGCCTTTTCCGCATCCATCGCAGCCGTGGCGCAGTCCATCAAACCCGTGGAAAGACCGGCAAGACCGGCAAGTTTTCCAAGCGTCGAGAAGGCGCTCGTAACCGACTTCCCGAACCCTTCAACCGTGGTCTGGGCCTTTGCCATGTCACGCTGCAAACTGGCAATGTTCGCAGCGATGTCGATCATCAAGGAGGACATTACTTCTTTTTCCTCGGCTTATATTTCTTGGTCATCTTGAAGGCGCTCAACAAACCCTCTTTTAGCTGTTCCGGATTCTGCTTCTTCTTGTGCTGTGGTTTCGCCGCCTCTTTGTAAAACGCGGCCCACATGCTCAATTCGTAACTGTCGAGGCTGTTCAAGAGCTGGCGCCGCGTCATCCCGAGGTCGCGGGAGAGGGTCATGATGAAATAATCCCTCCCCCGCTCGCTCATTTTTTTTCGATCTTTGCTTCTACCTCTTTCGACATTCCGTTAATTTCAAGAGCTTCAGTGAAAAGTCTGTGTAGGACGTTAGCGGACTTGCCGGAAAGAATATCAATTTGATCGTCATTAAACAGCCGTTTGTTCGATCCATCAACCATGCATCGTGCAACTAATTCCGATCGAAAGTCCTTTTTCTTCATTTTACCCCCGGCGGCGTTACCGGTATCCACCTCAAAAACGGAGGTCTCATATTTCATCCGATCCCCTGCGGTCATCGAGCTGATTCTCACCTTACAGTTCCACTCCGGAACTTCAATATCCTTAAATGGAAGATCGGCCCCCGCTTTAATTTGTTCGAAATTTCCAAATTCCATATCCTTCCTCCCTCCTGTTTGTTATGCCGTCGCCGTGTTAGTCGTGAAGTTCACCCCGGACGCCAGGGCGACCGTAAAGTCCGCCTTAAGCGCATTGTCCACGGCCCCGCTTAGGTTTATCCCCGAGATATACCCGCCGAAAAAGATGCTCTGTGTCTGTGCGGTGGATGCCCCCACGAGCTGAATGTCAAACTGCCTCCACGTCCGCGCCTGCATATCCCGTTCAAGCGCATCATGCAGACAGAGCCCGCTCGCGTCGTGATCGTAAAGCACGGACAGGCTCACCTGCCCCGAATCGTAAATGGAGATCATTTTCTCCTTTGCCGTGCTCTGCAAACAGGTAACGTCGATCACGGCGGCCTGCATCGCCGGACCGGAAAAGTTTGTTATCTGCCCGATTTGCTGCATGGCGTAGCCCGTCAGTGAAACGGTCTGATCCGCTCCGCTCGCCATGTCCGTCAGGGCTTCCCGTAAATGGCAATGCGTGGTGTCGGTCGTCTTGATCGTATAGACGCCGGAATTGACGGATGCACTGATCACCACCCGCATTCCCTCTGCAAAATCTCCAAATCCCGCCTGCCTGCCGATCTCGTTGCCGGTTCCGTTAAAAGAGATCGTATTTGTGGACAGCGTTGCGGGCGTTCCCGCAACGGAGGAGGACCGGCGAATCTGAATTCCCTGTGATCCTTTTGCTCCCATGATTTATCCTCCTTTCAAATTACGAGGTGAAGGAGGCCCCACCAGTGATTGCAAACGTGAAATCTCCCGATAGTTTGTTGTCCACCGCCCCGGAAATGTTGATCCCGGAAACGTAAGCCTCCAGGCCGATCTTCTGGGTATCCGCCGAACCGTTCAAGAAAATCGCGAGCCGCCCCTTTGTCCGGTTCACCAACGACTCCCGAATGAGCTTTTGCCCGTCATCGGTGCAGGAATCCCAGTTGACATTCAGCGTCACCTGCCCGCCGTCATACACGCCGATCAGTTTCTGTTTCGCCGTGGAGTCGAGATTGGTCACGTCGATCACCGCCGCGCTCATGCTCGGCCCGGAAAATCCCACAACCTCGCCGATTTTGTTCGCGTCGAGCGTGGCCTCCACAGTCACGGTCGCCCAATATGCCACGACACTCATTGAGTCTTTCGCTGCCATGTTTGATTACCTCCTAAGTTACAGATATTGCTGCTATGGTTAATCCTGTGTGCGTTGAGGGTCTCAATTTCACGCACCCGCTTGAATCGTTGTATGCCTCCGGTGAGAAAAATCCGGAGAGCTTTTCACCCGACGCCGTCACGTCCACCGTCACATTCAGCGCGACAAGACCGATCGGGACCGGGGACACCTGCGAAGTCACGACAACCGCGTTTGTCGCCGCGACGGCATTCTTGACGTGAATCAGGGTATGCCCGTTATTTGCAAACTCATCGGCTGAGGACATTGCGGTAAAACTCGCGTTGAGTCCCGCCGTCGTTAGGTTTTGAACAGTAATCGCCGCCATATCAAACCTCGTTATCCCAGCAGGAATAGTCCATGCTCACGACAAATAAACTGATATCCGGGTCATACCCATCAAGATCGTTAATCAGCCACGACTTAAAAGCCGATGCCCCGTTCATGGCGGAATGAACATCCTCCGCGATCGCCTTCGCCTCTTCGTATTTTTGAGACCAGACGTTGATCACGATGTGCGGGTTTTCCAGTCCGGAGTATCCGCCCAGAATGTTGATCTTCTCCCCCGAAATCCGTTGATAGGTGATCGCGGGAAGAACAGGGTCCTGCGGCATAACCACCGGATACACCCGTTTATTGAGCTTCCGCGTGATCGTTGCGTTTCCCGTCAGCAGGGAATATATTTCAGTTTCAACAAGTGCCATAATTTACAAGTCGGGTCGCCTCGATCGGGCTTAACGGCCGGGAAGGGCGGCCGCCGGGGTAAATCAAGACGGCCCGACTATCCCGATTTTAAGCCCAGCTTTAACCCCTCTCCTATGATCCCCGCCGCGAGGTTGTCCTTCATCTTCTCTATGATCGCGCCCGTCATCCGATTGAATGTCGGGATCATAAAGGGATGCTCCGGGACGTTCCCGCGTGCCGAGTTGTATTCCGTAACCCTACCGTACCGCTTCCTCTTTCCGATCTTATGCCCGGCCTCAACGAAATATCCATAGAACGCCTGTCCTGCAGGGCCGACGCCGTAATGAATCTCGGTAAACGATGAGGATCGTTTTCTATATCGGGCACTGATATGCTTTTTCAAATACCCGGGACCGCGCATCTCCCCGCTGGATGTTTTCATCATCCGGCCGTCGGACCGCACCGGAGCCGCGTTTTTAATCTCCCCCCGCAACAGCATCCCGCCGGCCGACACCCCCTTGCGAAGCACGTTCCGGGAAACCTTCGATGGGAGTTCGGACAGAGCCGACTTGATCTTATCCAGACCTTCGACCTTTATCGTGATAGGCGCGTCGCTCATGTTGACGGCCTCGTGCACATCAACTGAATTTCCCGGTTCTTTTCCCCGACGTTGATCACCGAATCAATCAGGTATTCATCCGTGGCCGTGCACTTGCACACGCACAATGGGCCGTGAACCACCTTCATCTTTGGGTTGATGTCCGGCCGCCACCGGACAGAGATACGCGCCTCCACCTCCGCGTTGATCTGCTTCGCCGCGAAATACTCCCGGCCCCTCAAAGGCTCAATGGCCGCCCATACCCCGGTTGACACATTCTGCCAGCGCACCTCCGGCTCGCCGTAAGCGTTCTGCGTCTCCACCGGCTCCTGAATTGTCACCCGATGCCTCAGTCTCAGCATTACGGCCTCACATCAATCAGGACATGGCGATCCAATAGACCATCAATAAACGAGTGTGGCATTTCGTAAATCTGCTTGTCCCCGAAGGATTCACGCGTCTCATACATCGCCTTCACGCGCATCTTGATCCACGTCTCGATGTCCTCCGGGGTCTTGTCTGTGGATGGAGACGCCACGGTATCCGTTCTGAATCCCGCCACAAATTGCACCGTGATCGGGTTGCGCGTATTAAACACGTCCGGCCAATCCCCGGAGGCGGATAGGGTGATCCGCCCCGGCTCGCTCAGATGATCGATGACATAATTCGTGGAGGATAGCGTTGTTGATTCCCCACTCACCGCGTCAAGATAGGTGATGATAATATCCTCCGTCGAACAGGAAAGAGGCGCGAACGGGATCACGATTTCGTCGCCGTCCGGCCAATCATTAAGGGTGAGCTGCCACACCTGGGGGAGGCAAGGCTTGTGCGTGTAGTTCTCGCAATACTGCCGCGCCGCCTTTTCCAGCGCCATCAACAGCCCATCCTCCACGGTAGAGACGGTCGAAAGGCCGATGAAGGTTTTCAAGTCGGCAAGGGTGCAAGGCTCAGCCGTGACATCGGTTACAAGTCGGAGCGCCATTTCAGTCTCCTATTCGGTCTTTCCCGTCGAAAAAACCCCGGTCTTGTTGAACAGAGCCACAATCGCATCAATGACCTTCTCCAGCGTCGGCCAAATCTCCGAAGCCCCTTCATAGGTCGCCTCAATGATCTGCCGAATCGTTGCGAGCTTTTCACCCCCGAGACCAGCTTTCGGAAGTGCCTCTTCGAGCGCCTTAATTACAGAGATCAACGCCGGAATGATCTGAATCACCAAAAGCAATACTTTCATTTTTCCTTCCCTCCGAATAATCGTTTCCAAAGTTTTTCGAGCCACATATCCCAATCACATTTGATCGAGATTGAGATTTCCCTTTTCGGCTTTTCCCTCGGGCCGTCAGCCCTTTGTCCCGTCACCGGGTTTCGCATCGTCTTTTCCAAACTTGTCCGGCAGGATGAGCGACAGGAAGGAATAAACGGCGATCATGGCCGCCGCCGCCGCTTCCGCCTGAGCCTCGGTCAGGGTGAACAACCCCAGACCAGAGATCAGGGAAATGATCGCCTTCCAAGTTGACGCCTCATGGAGCCGGTTTTTGATCATGTTCCAAATCATACGCACCCCCTATTCCGCTTCCGCCGGAACGGAATGGTCATCCGCGCTGTGATCATCCGTTGAGGTTGTCGTTGTCGTTGTCGTGGTCGTTGTAACCGGATTATGCGAGTCCGTCGTCATGCCGACAGAGGAGCCGTTGGAAATATCCCGCGTGGTGATGTTCCCGACGCTCGACGTGGACGCGCTATTGCCCGATCCCGCCACGTTGGTCGTGTAGCTGGTATTCCCGCCGCCTGCGGATTTCGCCACGTCATGCACGATAGAGGCCGCGCCCAGCCACGGAAGGCCGACAGAGACCGCCGTTTGCAGGATTCTTAACCACGGCTCAGAATAATCTTTCTGTTGATACTGTTTCAGATCATCACCGGCACTCGCCACCGGCGGCGCGAATACCGTCAGGCGGCCCACGTTGAGAAAGCCCATAGGGACGCTCGGGTCGGCGGGTTCCAGCATAAACAAGGGAGAAGTGGCCTGCTTCTTCGCAATCTCCACTTTGGCCGCGTAAAACGCCTTTTCCGCTTCAATCTGATGCA